>Ga0209414_1000826_pt1 | contig 15052 bp, 16 predicted proteins | sample LakVidmifraction_4_FD_181154 | JGI IMG/M metagenome (GOLD analysis project Ga0209414, IMG submission 181154) | Hypersaline microbial communities from Lake Vida, Antarctica - Brine Hole Two &gt;0.2 micron (SPAdes) (version 2) | ecosystem: Environmental > Aquatic > Non-marine Saline and Alkaline >... | reverse complement strand
CTACCAGTTTCTGCGATCCCAAAAGTTATCGCAAAAGAAGACATAAAGTTCAAGCTCTCTAGCATGTATAAAGCAATCAATGCTAGGAATAACTTTTCTTCTTTTTCTTCTAGCGAAGCGTCCATAGGTAAGTTACCTAAATCATCAAAAGAGTTCTTTAATATATCAGAACGTTTTATAACGGATAAATCTGCGTAACCCTCTCTCAATGCTTCGGTTGGGTCTGAGAACGTTTGCTTAATAATATGGCTATAGGTTCTAGCATGAATAGTTTCAAATAATGCTACACAGTTGTACCAAGCCTCTAAATCAGAGTTAGATACATAGTCCATCAAAATGCCTGTTATAGAACGTGACGCGATACTATCTGCTAGATGCTGCCATAAAATAGTCTTAACCATTAAATCGACAATACTAGGACTAGCATTCATCATATCCTGTCTATCTTGGGTTAGGTCTATTTCAAACTCATTCCATATTTGTGATAGCTGAGCTTGGTACAAAGTATCTAAAATAGGGTAGGGAGAGTTAATAGTGTCAATGAAACCTAATTGGTCTCCCAAAAATAATGGGTAGTCACTGTTTTCGTGTCCAGTGTTGTTAGCATTAAATACTGTTTTCTTTTTGGGAGTTAAGCTTCTTTTTAAGTCTTCATACCCACCGATGTACACGGCTCTGCCTTCGTCAGTTATTTGAAGTATTTGAGGAACTGTAACAGCATTATCTATATCCTCTGCGCTTATGTGTAGGTAATACAGTTCTCTTTGCATCGAAACTGTATCTTTTACTTTACTTATAGTAACGTCACCTTGTAAGAGTTCTTGAGCTTTCACGCACCAGGGGCAGTTATCTTTACTAAACATAATATACTTCATAGTTTGCACGCCCCGCCTTCACATGTTTCTTCTTGTTCCACTTCTTTTCCTCTTGTATCTAGGTTGTTTTGGTAATACGAAGTTTTAATTCCAGCCGCCCAATGGCGTATAAACTTATCCACTAAATATTCGATCGGTATTTTCTTATTAGGAAACTTAGTAAAGTCTAGAAAATCATCTGCTGAAATAGCTTGGTCCGCGTAGTTCTGTATGGCCTGGTAATACGGCGTCATAGTTACTTCCCACGCAGTTAAATTATTTTCAGTAAAGTTCTGACTAATGAACTGTATGTTCCCTTTCCTAGCCTTTTTGTATATTACACGGCTTCTGCTTGGGTATACTGAATTAGTAGCAGCACTAAATAGCGAGGAAGACTCTGTAGGCATATGGGCAACTAAAACACTGTGCGCCCGAGGCTTATTACGTAGCGCCTCCCAGTCTAAAATAGGGTCTTTCTTACCGAACTTAGTGTCGGTAGGTAGCCAGTAAGTATTAATGCCGCCTACGCTTTCTCCGGTCTCTCTAGACATCTTCTGACTAGCACTTAATAAGCAGTAGTAATGTAACTCACACAGCTCTTCTACAAGTTCTAGTGATTTATCTGAACCATCATAGTCTAGTCCTCTGTTATAGATGTATGAAGCTAACCCTGTTATTCCTATTCCTATTGATTTTCTTTTTAATAAAGAAGCTTTCATAGATTTAGTAAGCATAGGAGCTTTCTCAATCATTTTATCTACTGTTCGTAGCGCTCTCTCTGCAACAGCAGGATATTCCTCATAGCTTATGTTAGCTACGTTTAAAGCTGCTATGGAACAGAAAGCTGTTTCGCCCTCAGATTCCTCAGTAGAATACAGGTCTGCCATATCAGTGTAGCCTTTGGTTGGCAGCGCTATTTCTAAACACAGGTTGGACTGCTTAATTGGGTCAATGAATGGTGTGTGACTGTTTGCCCTAGTCAAGTTAATGTTGTACAACCTGCTAGTCTCTGTTCTAGTTTTACAGTACTCTACTAGAATGTCCATAGCTTTAAGCTTAGTATGTTTAACTCCATTTTGTAATGCGGTTTTTACGTGTTCCATGTAGTTACGTTTATGGAATGCTTCGTGTACTTCTGGTGCATCTACTATACTGAATAAGTACCAGTAGTCTTCGTTTAGTACCGCTCTTGCAAAATCATCGTTATAGGCTAGGCTGTAATCAATCTTATCCACACGCTGCGATAGATCTATTCTTTGTGTTTTCCAAAGTAACATATCCATTATATCAGGGTCGATACATTTCACTGTCATCGTAGCAGACCCGCCACGTGAAATTTGCGTGTACTTCTTAACTCCTGCCTCAACTGCCTTGAATAGCGGCTGCTTGCCCAGGTGAGTTACAGCTCCGCCTTTAACAGGGTCTCCCTTACTCCTAGTGTTCAGAGTTATGCCTATCCCGGCTTTCTTTGAAGTCATGCTAGATGCTATGTGTTCTGCAACATCTATGCTAGGGACTGTGTCGTTGCTTTCTATGATACAACAAGATATGCTATTATAGTCGCCATTACGGACACCGTTTAACGCGGGTGTCGGTAAGTTTAATTTGCTGCCTACTAAATCCTTAGCAACGTCAAACGCTAGCTGTGTCACCCCGTGGTATGAGATAGCTATAGCTAGACAACCTTGTGCAGGAGTCTCTACTGGCTCTTGCTGTACTTTTATAGAGTATTTATCTCCCCACTGTTTAATGGTGCAATGCTCTAAAAGATAAGCTTCTAGTTCTATCAACCATTCATCTAGCATATCTTCCTGGGCTAGTAACTGGTCGTCTTGAAGCCACTCCCCTGCCCATAGGTTTTTATCTTCCATAATTGATAAAAACTCTGTAAAGGTTATATGCTGAGGCTTCATTGCTCCTAAGAACCTTTCTTGATTCTTATATATACTAGCAAGTTCAAGCTTTGCTGCTACTTTACTATACTTTACCTGCTCTTTATCTAAACAAACAGCGATCATTGTTTCGTGTATTTCTTCTGTTGTTACTTTCTCGGGTAGCCGTTTAATCGTCTCTGATAATATATAGTATTCCATATCTACCTGATTGGCTAGACCTTCTACAGACCACGCTACCCATTGCCTTACCTTATTGGACTCGAACTTAACCAAATCTCCGTTATACTTTATTACTTGCATCAATTCTACCTATTTACTCAATTCAAACTATAGTATACTACTATTAAGGATAATTGTCTATTCATTTTTAAAAATAAAGCCCCCGAAGGGGCTATGTTAAAACTTCGCTTCTACGAATATTTCCATTAGATATTTACAAATATCACTACGTACTATATCGTCTAGTCCAAAGTCTACGTGAATTATAGGTGTATGATATAAATCTATTAGGTTAACTAAGTCTTTTAGTCCTGTAGTACCTCCTATATCACACTGTCCTACGTCCCCGTCTATTACTAACTTGGAACCTTCTCCAAGTCTTAGCATAAGACATTTCAAGGACTCCTTATCCACGTTTTGAGCTTCATCCAATATAACAAAAGTGTTAGAGAAACTTTTACCCCTAGCGTACTCTAACGGCAGGAGTTCAATTTGTCCGTGCTCTAGCATGTAAGTTACCCTACTTTCGCCAAGCTTTTCTTTTATCACGTCAAGAATGGGGGCACACCAAGGTATCATCTTTTCGTTGAGACCTCCTTTTAGCATTCCAATAGACTTGTTCCCAACACCTTCATTGGGTCTACATATAACAATCCTTTCAATAGCAGTTCTTGGGTCATCTAGCATATCCGCTGCGATAGATGCAGGTATATAACTTTTACCTGTACCAGGATACCCGGTACCTAAAACTATAGTCTGATTTTGGATTGCATTTATGTAAGTTTTTTGTTTGGCATTCTTAGCTCTTGTAGGCTCTCTATCCCAAACTTTTGCTGTCTTTCTTTTTGCTACGGTTCTTTTGCTCATGTAGTTCCCTATAATAGTTACTAATTAATAATGACGACCTAATGGTCGTGGTTAATGTTAAACTTCTAGTAAAAAATGCCTCCTACACACATACTATACAACAAGGTGAGTATAATGTCAACCTCAATATTCTTGTTTGCTCTGTCCAGTGTGATAATTTAGTTGACAAATCGCCCTTTAGTTGATATACTGAACTTCAACTAAATTAACAGAGGGATAGAAATGATTCTTATACTAAATGGGCCTCCAGGGTCTGGGAAAGATGCTATAGCAGAAGCACTAGCCGCATACCCAGTGCTTACTCCGGAGCATCTTGAATTTAAAACTCCCCTACATAACATTGCTATAGCTATGACTGGGCTACCTAGAGAGGATTACTTTGCTATATATAGCGATAGAAGTATAAAAGAGGTAATACACCCCCGTCTTTTAGGGTTCTCGCCTAGAGGACTATTAATACATATTTCAGAAGTACTGTGTAAGCCTCACTTCGGTAAAGATTATTTTGGTAAGATGGCAGCAGATGCAGTAGCGGCAAGCCCGAGAACTTCGGTAGTATTTAGTGATGGTGGGTTCCCTGACGAGGTTAATGTCCTTGTTAATAGGTTTGGCAAAGATAAAGTTGGGCTAATACACCTGTATCGAGAGGATTGCAGTTTTATCGGAGACTCCCGTGATTATATACTAGAGGCAGACACTGGGATTAAGCCACGCACTGTGTATAATAATGGAACTATAAAAGAGGCGCTTATGTCAATCCGCCGAAAAAAATTATAAAAAAGTTCTTGACATCCAGGGTTATTATATATATACTAGTAACTTGAATTGAGAAGTTGATTCTAATTTTTTAAAACTGGAGTGCAGTTCCGGCGAAGCCATTTATGGTGATGTGCATAGTGTAGACTCCCCCCACAGATCTTCAGAGGTTAGTTAACCTCTCTTAGTGTAAAGGCTTCTGCTTAGCGGCTAATAGCTTACTAAACTAAAAATATATTGTACTGGCGGATGGTACATTAACCGGCGGCCCACTGTAATGGTGGTAATTGTAGGGTATTGGCGTAGAGATACGTTTAGCACGCCCCTCTAACTCAAAAATCGGCTCGCAAGGGTTTTAGACAGAGTATAACGCGTGGAAGGGTATACCCCAAAGGTGTGGGTTATCAGCAAAAAAAGAAGTAAAACAACTAAAAAATTGGTATGACGCTTTGCGTGCAATTTCAAAAAATAGGTAATAGAATAGCATGGAACGCTATTTTGGATAAGGCTAGACCTAACTGTATACCGATAGGAACAGGTACTCATCGACCCCAAGGGGGAGAGTAAACCCGTCTGTTTACCCGTATACAGTCAAACACAACACCACTTACCATAGTACGCATTATAATGCTCGGCCCCACCTAACAGTGGACATGGCAGGATATAACCGGACTAAACTAACTAATCCAGAAGTAGTAACTGCCGAAAGCAGTAATAATGCGCGGGAGCGTAAATTATGACTACAGGCCATCCTGTAGAAACCGTAAGACTACGCAATGCCGATTGCTGAATATTATAAAGGAACACAATGTACGATTTAATATATAACCACGAGCACACTCCCTACATCCAAAACAATATGGATGCCCTTGGCATAGACCAATATTTTGCTTTACAAGGCTGGGAACTATTGCTAGATTCTGCTAATAATATGTTTGATTTTGAAACAGAAGCAGAACAAAAAACCAGAATAAAAGAAGAAGAGTATATGTACTCTTTGGATACAGAAGAAATGCAGACGTATACCGAACCTTACTGGGAGCATAAGAAACTTGTCTCTCAATATTCCGACAGTATTATTTCGTTAGTCATTGGCTGTGTTCAGGAAGTTGGACAAGCGCAGATAAATTTAACTAGTTTATCCATCTCTAGTACAATAGATCCTGAAATGAAAAATAGCATTACCATAACTCCCTCTAAAATTTAAGGAAACTTAATGACACTCTCCGTACTACACGCATGTGACTATAATGACGTCAGTGCATCAGGGGATTACTATAGCATTCTTAGAGAAAATACGTGGCTAACTAAACGTATAGATAAATATGGTAACAAACTTAGAGCAAACTTTCCTAAAAAGTTCAGACTGGGCAAGTATTATAATCCATCGACACTAGAGGATCTTTACCCGATCCTGGAAATCCTAGGAAATGACCCTAAAGCTCTGATTATACGACATAAATATAAAGAACACACAATTAATAACACTGTTTTTAGGCAAGCGAAATTTGTTGAAAATGCTCCTAGTAAAATAATTTGCATGGATATTGATGAATTAGATTTACCACTACACATTTCTTCAACAGATATTGAGGGACAGGGTGAGTATGTCTGCAACATTCTTAATAAATGCAACTCCGAAGTATTTCCAGATGATATGGGCTTTATTGCTCAGGGATCTTCGAGCGCGGGACTTAGCAAGACCATAAAACTACACTTATGGTTACAGAACTATGACGAGATAGATCAATCTCAGCTAAGGAATCTTTTCAGCATTGTTAACAGTACCTTTAAGACTAAGTACGGGCTTAATACTAATCTAGTAGATCCCGCATTATACCACGACATTCAAGCACACTATACTGCATATCCTATCTTTGAGGAGGATTCAACTGATCCATTAAAAGGTAAGAGAATGATCTATTCACGTGGGAACTATTCCTATGTACCTGAGCAGTACTCTAGCTATATTAAACCAGTTAAAACTACTCTACGTGAGCAGGAGCTATATCTAACTAGCATTGCTGGAGGCAGACAGAGGACTGTGGAACTAGAAAAACGTATAGAGTTCTTACACTCCTGGGACCCTGCAAGACCTGGCTTTCGTAATAAAGTAATATCTATATACCACGAAGCTATTCAAAGCCAGTACTGCTTAGAACTATTAAAAGGTGAGATAGCCGAAGTAGTGGAACGTAAACGTCCGGGACAGCTAGAAGATTATATTCAACAAGGTAAATCTAGTGCTGTATCTAATATAAAAGCGTGCTCTACTAGAGAAATACCTGAGAAGAGTCTAGGATTATCTTTACAAAGCATACACGGTGGTGATCAAGAGACTTACTTAGACATGGAACGATTCCCTCCAAAAAATAGCGTTACGTTTCTTAGAGCTACTTTAGGGACAGGGAAAACCTACACCATACAACAATGGTTAGAGGGCGGCCACATACAGGGTAAGTTCTTAGCTATAACAGATACGTCTGCACTGGTAAATTCCAACACAGAACGATTTGCTCCAGCTAGAGACTTTAGGAATACATTAGGTAGATTAGACTTTGCGACAGGTAAAGTCGATAGGTTATCGGGCACACTACACTCGTTGCTAAAGATTAAAGATTTTACAAACAAGTTTGATTTCCTATTTATAGACGAAGCAGACTCTTTAATGAATAACTTACTCTTTGCAGGCATTATTAGTGAAGAGAAGCGAGTACAAATAATAGAAGTACTACGAGAGCTATTACAGAATACCGATAGGGTAGTTATAAGCGACGGCGATATATCAGAAGAAACAGTGGCACAGTACATTAATTTAATGGAAGGCTCTAGGAAGTTATGCAGAGTTAACCATAGAAGAAAGAACTTAAAAGGTGTTACTGCGTATAAGCATGAAAAAGAAAGTTCGTTATGGGGAGCATTACAAGGACACCTAGAGCTAGGAGATAAATGTCTGGTAGTTTCAGATTCTTCACCTAAAGTGCTTAACGAATATTGGACTACGTTCAACCGCCTAATGCCACAGAAGCAAGTTAAAGTGGTACATTCTGCTTCTACTAACGACCCTGATGTAACTGATATAATAGATAACACGACTGTAGCTTTGAGACGACAAGAAATAGATGCTTTACTATGTAGCCCAAGCATTACTAATGGGGTGGATTTCAACTACTTTGATGTAGTGCTAATTCTGACTACTTCAGAGAACCATACCCCAAATATGAGGTTTCAAGCTATGATGCGAGAGCGGCATCCAGGCACTATACACTACTTCTTTAGTCACAGAAAGCAGCATGTTACGGGGTATTCAGGAGTAACTATTAGTAAGGATTTCCTACCTACAGCCAGAAAGTCATACGCGCTACGTAGGGAGAGGGAGTATAAGACATATGTATCTACTTTTAATTATTACTTAGTTGATGCAGGAGCAATGATAGAAGTTATTGATATACCTTACGACAGCCCTTTGGATGCTATTGACAAAGAGGACTATAATACAGAAAGAATACTAGCTATTATGGATTCTAAAGAAGGCGTTTCACAGCTAAGGCACAACGATGCCTACGAAATGAAACAAATGATTAAACACTATTATGAGATAGATGAATTGTCGTGGGATGATACCGCAGAGTTTATAGCAGACAAACCGGAAGTACATGCGGAGTTTTTCCACAAGCTGTACCCACTATTCGGTACTACGCTACTTACACATAATGTAGACGCAATAACTAAGGCGCTCAGTGTTAGCGCATATAAATACTATTTAGCTACTGGGGAGCCACTGCCCTACTCAAAGGGCGAAATTAATGTTAAAAAAGTACTGTCTAAGTGTGGTATTAAGAAAGATACAAAAGATATATTACATTGGTACAGAAAGTACTGCGAATACACGCAGGGCGTAGTATTACCTATTGAATTGAGTGATAAGGAGGCAGTAAGTGAATTGGCATAAAAAAGCACCAACACCTATAGGAAAAGAAATAAATATTTACGATAATCTATGTAGGGTGCTTCCCTACTACATAGCTATCAACTTCGAATATTTTGAGCTACTTCCCATACCTAGGAAAATACCCAGTAACGAAGATACCTACATACTTAATTTTAAGAAAAAAATAGCTTGCATGAAGGCTGATTTCTTGCTATAATATGTTCTTAGAATTAATAAAAGGGATAAAAATGTCTTGTTTTACCAGAGGAAATGTTAGCGACATGAAACCAGAATTGGAAGAAAGTTCCAATAGCTTAATAAGCAGGGCTACAGCTGCTAAAAATAAAGACTCCGACTACGAGTTTAGTAGTAAGAGAGAGGCTATAAACGGTTGGAACTTATCGAAGCAGATAATTGCCGAACTACTAATTAAGATCGAGACGGAGGAAGTTCTTTACACCAAGATACAGAACTTAAACGTTTTTCTTATGGATAGAGTACTTAATACTGACAGGATAGAAATATAATGGCTAGACGTAAAGATATATCAGATGATTCAATTGCTCGGGCTAAGCAATGGCTTGAGGATGGTGGCACAAAAAAGGGTGCCTGTGAGATACTAGGCGTATCTAATAACAAAACTATGCAAGCTAGGTTAGACGAGTTTGATAATAAAATCCGTATAGACAAAGAGATTCGCTCTAGAAAGCGAAGAGAGGCTGTTAGTAATGAAGAGCTAGCAGGCATAGTCAAAGACCACCTAAGTGGCGACTCTTTACAAGAACTGTCGGACTCATACTACAGAAGTACTGACACTATAAAACATCATTTAGTTAAGAATGGTGCTTTTATATTCACACATAATAAGATAGACCCTTTAAATCCACCACTGTTGCCGGATGATTGTGTGGCCGACTCTTTTGAAGTAGGTCAATACGTTTGGGCAGCTAAGTATAACTGCGTAGCTAAAGTAGCGGCTATCTTTAAAAATGCGTATCGTATTAGGGTAGCTGGAGATGGTATCCTGGAATACTCTTACCAGGCGTCTAGCGAGTTAGGTAACTTGCAACACTTAGCAGACTTAGGCGTAGATTTAAGTAAATTAACCCCCGAAGTTATGACTACAGAAGAGATCAGTTTTCAGATTAACAAGACATTACTAGAAGCCAACAAAAAGGGCAAGAAAAAATATGAAGATAGCTAATATAGTAGAAGAGCTGAACAATGTATTCCCCGATAAGTTTTACATAGGGGGATCTTTCGCTAGGAACGAGATACTTGGTAAACCCCATAATTCTCACTCTGATATTGACTTCTACACCAATTTAAGCATAACGCGCGCAGGTTTTATTAAAGTACTCGAAAATATTATATTCGAAGGCAAAGATATAACAGTTTACCCTAATATGGGGCTTAACGAGTACAAGATGCCTAATATACGTAAAAGAGTAGAAATAGCTAGTGAAGGCGTTCCGGGTATGGATTTTATATTTCTAGGCCCCGAAGTAAAAGATGTGGGAGCTTACCTACTAAAAAACCAAGCAAGCGCATTATCAGAGTGCTACATTAAGCCAGACTTTAGAACTTTGTCCCAGTTTACCTCAAGAATACTAGGTTTTAAGAAAGCTAGTGATAGGTTCTATCAAGTAACGGGGGGTAATACGTTACGGATAAATATAAACTTATGCACTCCTGGGCACTACAAGAAGTTAAAGGCTTTAGCAGAAAAATATAATTTAACGATAGAGATTTAGTAAAAACTTATTGACATCAGAGTATAATTAGCTTATAATAGCTTTTCAATTAACGCAAGAAGTTAATTAAATTATTAAATTAAAAAACTTCTTGCCAAGCGAGTAAAATCTTGCTATAATATAGTTCTTCTAATGAAGAAAACAATCAATTAATCAACAATAGGAAATAAAACATGGCTTGGAATGACGAGAAACGCGCAGCAGTAACTACTACATATACTGATACTATGGAAAAAGAGTATGATAATGACGTAGACCGCGCAAAAAACTCTATTGAAGTAGTTAAAGAACTAGCTGAAATCCACGGCGAAACTACTAATGGCGTTAGACAGGTGCTATCAAAAGCAGGTGTTTATTACAAAGCTAGCGTAGCTAAAGCGGCCCCCAAATCAGGAGCTTCTACCACCCGGGTTAGTAAAGCAGATGCTATTCTTACACTACGTAATTTAATTCTAGCAGCGTCCAACAATGATGAAGAAGTTATTGACGATGAAATCTTAAATAAGCTTACTGGCAAAGCGGCTCAATACTTCGCAGGAGTACTGCAACAATCTGCTGGGGAATAACATGCTAAAGGATGTTTTTAATAAAAAAGCAAGTAACATGGGTGACTTCTACATATATTTCCGTAAAAACGGCACTACTACTTTTGGTGTTTGTACTAACGATTTAAGCTTAGATTTTATGCAAAGACGCACTAAACATCTTAGAGTGGCAGAAGATGAAGTAGCTTTATGGAACTGGAGGTACAACTGTCCTCTTATCCTTAAATATTCTTCAATTAAAAATATGACCCCGCTTTCCGATGTTCTAAAAAACGATGCCCATCAATGAGTCCTACGTTGGACATACAGATTTACTAGAGACCGTACTACTGGATAACCCTAAAAAGGGTATCCAGTACCGGTTAACTATTTCTGAGTTCAGAGACGTAACTTATATTGGTATAAGGGAATGGTACGAAGGTTTTGAGGGAGACTATCTTCCATCAAAAAACGGCGTGACCCTACCTTATACTTTACATACTACCAGCAGGCTATACATAGCACTTAATGATATTTTAAGTGACGCAGAAGTGTTAGATGCTGTTATACAAGAGGCACAATCCGATGGAAATAGCGGAACAGATGAAGATATGGAGTGAGGCGTACTACAACGGTAGCCCTCTTATATCTAATGAAGAGTATGATGCAATTGAAACCGTACACGGTCAGATTATTTCTGGAGCCGGTGACGTGCCTCATGCTTTCAGAATGTACTCTTTAAAGAAACACTACGATAAAGACGGTAATCCACCTCTAACTAATGCAGGTCTTATTAAGACGGTTAAGCTTGATGGAGCCGCAGTAGCTATAACCTATATAAATGGTAAAATAGCACGAGCTTTGACAAGAGGCGATGGTATTACTGGAAAAGATATTTCTAGAAATATTATGACGCTTAATGTTCCTTTCAAAATAGACACTAACCTCCCTCTAGTACAAGTAACCGGGGAAGTAGTAGCGCTAAAATCAATGGAAAATAGTCGTAACTATGCCAGCGGGGCATTAAAGCAGCTAGACGCAGACTCTTTTGCCCAGCGCAAAACTGATGGGCATATGGTGTTCGTTGCATATAATATGCAAGCAGATGCATCTGGTTGGGGAAAAAACGATACATACCTAGAAGATTTGACTGAAATGAGGGATACGTTCCTATTTCATACAGTTGACATGTACGAACACACAGACTTATATCCGATGGACGGTACAGTATATCGTACCAATAGTAATGCTACTTTTAATAAATTAGGGTTTACAGATAAATTTCCTAGAGGAGCCTACGCTCATAAAGAAGAGCAAGAATTTGTTACTACGGAGCTATTGGATGTTGTATGGCAGACCGGGGGTAGCGGTAAGGTTACACCAGTTGCAATATTACGGGAAGTTAATATAAACGGAGCTAATGTTGCTAGGGCTACTCTTAATAATATAGAATTTATAGAGGGGCTGGATCTGGAGCTAGGCTGCACTGTTAAGATTATCCGTGCGGGAGAGATTATCCCCAAGATTATAGGCAGAATATGGAATACTTAAAAAATTCAAAAAACTTCTTGCAATCTGCATCAGATAAGTCTATAATAGTCCCAGAAGTTAAGGAAAAGAGATGAAGATTTTAGCTCCAGATAGTTGCCCTTCTTGTGGTAGCAAGTTAGATAAAGTTAATGCACAGCTATTTTGTAGTAATAAAGTAGACTGTCCAGCACAATCATCCAAAAAACTTCAAAAGTTTTGTAAGCAACTCAAATTAAAGGGGTTTGGTGAGTCTGCCTTAGATAAGCTCAACTTCACAAGTTTCAACGATATAATTCAACTAACAGCCAAACATGGGATAGCCTCTGGGTTTTCCGAGCATATGGCACTTAAGTTAGTAGATATCGTGGAAGACAGATTAGCGTTAGGTATTACTCCTAATGACTTTTTAGCTGCCTGTTCAATTCCCCTTATAGGGGTTGGAGCCATGCGAAAACTTAGATTCGACTGTATAGCGAATATTACATATAATATATGCCAATTGCACGGTCTCGGGGACAAAGCAGCATCCAATTTAGTAAACTGGATTGATACAGAATGGGGGACGTATTCTTTACACTGGGAGAAGTATTTTGTAGATAGTAAAGAAGAGACCTCTGTATCTCTACCAACAGTATGTATTACGGGAAAATTAACTGATTTTAGTAATAGAACGACAGCAGCAGATCACTTAACTAAACTAGGATTTGATGTAAAGTCTTCGGTAACTAAGAACGTTAAATATTTAATCTGTGAAGACGGAAGTAATTCTTCTTCACGTAAAAAAGCTATAGATTACGGAATAACCGTAACTACCATTAATAATTTAGAGGAAAAATATGTCAAATAAAATCACTTGGAACGAAGAAAACACTGCGAAAGTATTAAAACTAGCCGGAGAAGGCGAAGTATCACAAGCACAACTTATTGTTATTGCCGAAGAAATGGGTACAACTGCGCGTTCTGTTGGTTCTAAGCTACGTAAGCTAGATGTTGAAGTTGCAAAAGCTTCTGCAAAAGCTCCATCTTGGACAGCAGAACAGGAAGCAGAGCTTTCTACTTTAGTAACAGCAAACCCTGGCGTTTATACTTACGCAGAGTTAGCAGATCTCTTCCAAAACGGTGTATTCAACGCCAAGCAAGTTCAAGGAAAAATCCTAAACATGGAACTTTTCGGTTCTGTTAAGAAAGCAGAGAAGAAAACAGCCGTACGTACTTATACTCCAGAGCAGGAAGCTAAGTTCGTAGCAATGGCCAATGAAGGCGCTTCAATCGAAGCATTAGCAGCAGAGTTCGATAAGACTGTAGCCAGCATTAGAGGTAAGTCTTTAAGCTTGTTTAAGTCAGAAGAAATTGCTGGAATGCCTAAGCAAGAACACAGCACAGCGAAAGAAGCTGTTGACGTTCTTAAAGACCTAGACGTATCAGCTATGTCTGTTGCAGATATCGCAGAGTCTACAGGTAAGAGCGAGCGTGGCATCAAGTCTATGCTATCTCGTAGAGGCATTACTTGTAATGACCATGACGGTGCAGCTAAGCGTGCAAAGTTAGACAACAAAGCAGCATAAAGTAATAAAAGGGGTGGCGATGCCGCCCTTTTTTGTCTCTAATAAAAGGGGGTAAGATGGATAAATTTAACTCCCCAAGAGTACTTTAGCTTGAATATAGAAGGAGTAACATTATCCTTACTACTAAGTGAGCCTGATAAAGATGCGGCATTATCTTATTATTCTGAGATAAGTCCCGAGTATTTTAGCAGTTCTTTCGCAACAGTAGTTAAAACTATCGCTGACTTTTACTCCAACAAGGGATTCGTTCCTAGCATGGGAGAGCTAGAAGTATATAGAAGCAGAGACAGAGCTATGACTTCTGCACTGTCCTCTATAAAACTGATAGACTGTGGTAACGTAGACATTCAAGTAGCTATTGAAGAACTAGCCAATCAGTACGCGCAAAACACAGCGCTAGACCTGGTAGATGGTCTTTTAGATAAAATAGCTACTATGGATAGACATGAGCTACTAGACCATATATCCTCATTCCCGCTTAAAATAGAAGATAAGATAACTACTTCAAATTCTGAGTACGGAATATCTGACCTAAGACTTTTTAGAAGAAAAGACGAAGCGAAACTAGATAAGATAATTACAGGAATTTGTGACGAGTGGGATCACGAGGCGGGAGGTTATTATAGGCAGGACTTAATCCTCCTAGGAGGTAAGCGTGGTAGTGGTAAATCTATAGTATGTGCTAATTTAATAGTTCAACAACACAAGCAAGGAAACGTTTCTATGTATTTTACCATAGAAATGACTGCAAAAGAGACTATGGAAAGGATAATATCCATCTTAGCTCAAGTACCCTACGGGAACATCAAGCAAGAAATAACTACCCCTTCAGAGAATATAAAGATAGCTAAGGTTTTAGCTAGCTTATTTGAGGGAGGTGAAGAGTACTTGCAAAAGTACCTAGCAGAGTCCCCTGTGCTTGAATTACCTGACTTTCAAGATACTTTATACAAGGACTATGTAGAAAAGGATGAAGGAAGGATAAGGATAGTGGACGATAAGAATTTAAGCACAGCTACTATTGATACTAAGATAGCATCAACAAAAGCCAGGTATGGTGATAAGTTAGCCCTAGTAGCAGTTGACTATGTGAACCAAGTTGTACTGCCAGGAAACTCAGATATTTATGACTGGAAAACCCAAATAGAAGTAGCAAA
>Ga0209414_1000825_pt1 | contig 15057 bp, 42 predicted proteins | sample LakVidmifraction_4_FD_181154 | JGI IMG/M metagenome (GOLD analysis project Ga0209414, IMG submission 181154) | Hypersaline microbial communities from Lake Vida, Antarctica - Brine Hole Two &gt;0.2 micron (SPAdes) (version 2) | ecosystem: Environmental > Aquatic > Non-marine Saline and Alkaline >... | reverse complement strand
ACTCCATTGATATAATTACCTTTATTTTTTAGTTCACCATTAGGATAATATGTTTCAAATAAACCATGTCGTTTACCATTGAGATAATTTCCTTTATAATCTAGTTGACCATTTTCATAATATGTTTCAAATAAACCATGTCGTTTACCATTGAGATAATTACATTTATACCATAGTTGACCATCAGAAAAATATTCTTCATATAAACCATGTCGGTCATCATTGATATAATTACATTTATAAAATAGTTGACCATCAGAAAAATAAGCTTCATGTAAACCATCTCGTTGACCATTGATATAATTTCCATTATAACTTAGTTGACCATTATCAAAATATTGTTTACCATAGCCATGTCGTTGACCATTACTATTTATTGGTCTTAAATCTTTACTCATAATATCGTTTTTTATATTTGGTTATAACAAAGATAATAAAACTATTTCAATATTCCTAATAAAAATTTATTTATGTTAAAAATGGTGAATAATTAAACTTTTTAATTTTTTGATTATAGTTCAATACCGCTTTATTATATTCAGATAATAAAGTTTCATATTGACCTATATTATATTTTTTAAGTTCAATTAGTTTTTTACAAACATTTAATGCTATTGGTTCAGAAGTTCCATTTTTAATTTTAATAATGTCACCTTTGATTCTTCTTTGATATAATTCGTCTAATGAGTTTCTCATATTTTTTGATTTTAATGAATGAAATAAATAAACCATATTACTTTTGATAATATGGTTTATTATTAATAATTTATATTGTTATTTCAGAAGCCTTATTTACTTCTAAAATATAATTACATGTACCAAACGTTCTAATTAAAGCAATAAGTAAATCGTCATTACTGTAATCTTGAATCTCATTTCGTTCAGCTTCAACTATTGGTTTAATTGTATCAACGATTTGTGTATCACTTAAATCAGTAATGATTGATAAATTTTCTTCGGAAAAAGCAGTGGTGTTGATATTTACTAATCTTAAATTTTTCATAATTTTATTTTTTATTGGTTATAACAAAGATAATAAAACTATTTCAATTATCCTAATTATAATTGAAATAGTTTTAAATTTATTCTTCTAATTTAAACGTAATAAATTCATAATCACTAGGTATTTTATTTGATACGCTAATTAAATCACGTGACCATTTACCGATTAATTCTGTATTACCTTGAAGTTTAGATAAATTAATATGGAAATCACCACCACCACGACCGTTTCCCTCACAAGTTAATATTGGTAAAGGGTGTATTATTAAATTATCTTTTTTACATTTTTCACTTTTAGTGATGTATTGTTTTTTAGAATGATTAAGTATGTATTTATATACTTTATTCGTTACTTTTGCATCAACTTCTTTTTTATCAATACATCTTTGATATAAATTAGTTTTTCGTTGTTTACACTCATCAGCATAATCACCACCCCAAACGATACGTTGAGGGTTATTTGCAATTAAAGTTTCAATAGCTTCAACAAAGTTATTACCAATGTAAGAATGCTCCATTAACTTTGCTCCATTACCACAAGAATGTGGGTCTACAAAACATTTTACTGTTTTACCATTTTCATTTAAAATGATACCTTTATAATATTGCCCCATAATAGTTTTTTTTTATTGGTTATAACAAAGATACAAAACTTATATTGATATTCCTAATTTATTTAAGGTTTATTTAAGATTAATTTTCGTCATCTTCATCTTGATATTCTTCTTTACATTTATCTTCAATTCCATCTACTGAAACATCGGTAAAAAACTCAATTTCAATTCCATCATATGCTAATAAACGATTTATTTTATCATATGACGTATCATCGAAAAATTTAAATTCAGTAATATCGTCACCTAATAATTTAGTGGCTATTGTTTCATAACACGCTTGGGCATCGTCATTATTTCTAATTAAAATTGGAGCATCAGAAATTCCCATTTTTCTTACAATAATTACATTCATAATTTTCTTTTTTATTGGTTATAACAAAGATAATAAAACTATTTCAATATTCCTAATATTCCTAATTTATCTTTAATTAATTCATATTCATTAACAAAGTGTTGACAAAAAGCTATTAGTTCTAAAGTTGTAATTCTGAATATTTTACCACGTTCATTAATATAATGTCTACGTGTTGCTTCAAATAATTGAGTAAAACGAAGATAAAACGGTTCTGTTCCAAACCATCCACAAGTATTAATATCACAATAAATATTAATTTTAAATTCTTTTAATTGAGGATTATTATCCACAAAAGTTATTAATTCAGTAACTATCATAATTGTATTTTTAGATATAAATGTTAATACTATTAATAACTAATTCTTAATTTTGAATTAGTTAATGGTATTCCACAATTTCCAAATTGGATAAGACCACTATCTAATGAATCTAATAACCCTAAAAATATAGATGTATAATTTGTATAAGCTTCTAACAATTGCATTGGTTTTACACCAATAAATAGTGATTCAAACATATACATACATTCATGGGGTTTTTTATAAAAATAAAATCTATAAACTTTATTTTTTGCCCTTCCGTAACAATGAACGTTAGCTTTTTCTAAAAATTTAGATTTACTTAATGGTTTGTTATTTTTATCTAACATTCCTAATTCCTTAAAATCTCTAATTAATCTAATTTGTGAAAACTCAAATAATTCGTTAAATTTTACCTCATCAAAAATAATTCCATATACCATATATTGAGATATATTATTTTCGGTAATTTTTATACAACGATAATGTGTATGTGGTTTAAAACTATCACTTTCAAAAGTAACTACAATGTTACCTTTTAAAACTACTAAATCTTCTTTATTCATTACTTTATGTTTTATTGGTTATAACAAAGATAAGTAAAATAATCCATATAACAATATATTATATGGATTATTTTTAATTATTTTTTGGTAAATCATTTCTATCAATGAATTTAATTATTTCATCGTAAGCCATTGTTATATTATTATCAATGGTTGAATCTTGTAACTTATATGTTAATAATTCAAAATCTAAATTATTTTGTTCAAATAACCCATTAAGAAAATAAGTAACTGATAATAACCAATTCCAATCTTTATCGAACATTAATTCATCAAAAGTATTATTACTTTTATTTGGAAGTGTTAATACTTCGTCACTATCAAACCAACCTAAATCAGTTTTTTGCATTCCAATATAATTGGCAATTTTAATATTGTTTTCAGTATTCATAACGTATAATTTTAATTGTTTAATTGCTTACTACTTTCATTCGGTCTTCGACACTGTAAAGATACAAAATCTTTATTTAATATCCTAATTATTTTAATTTAATATCTAAAGATAATTTATGTGAATAAAATCTAATTAACCTATCAAATTCTTTTTTAATAAATAACTCATATACAGTAGTACTATCAGAAAATTCCATTAAACTTTCTGAATTAATATTAAAACATTTATAATTATTTTCAGTCAATAATCTATGAATTTCAGTATATGCAAGTTTAGGAAATAAACTTATATTGAAATCTAATTTATCATTATCATTCGTAACCATATTCTCATAGAAACATAACATAGGTGAAAAAATGTCACCATTCGTACTGAAAAAAGCATCACTAGGAATATTGTTATCCCTCATAAATGTATATATTTCATTAGGTGAAACATTTGTAATATCAGCCTCAATTAATACTTTTTTTATTTTAGGGGTTCTTTTCTCTAAATCAATATAAGCATTATTTAATGCTTCAATTATCAAATCTTTAATGTTATTCATAACTATATGTTTTATTGGTTTAACAAAGATAATAAAACTATTTCAATTATCCTAATTATTTGATAAAATATTTAAAATAAAAAAAAGGGATTTATTTCTAAATCCCTTTTCCCACCAATTCTCGTATGAATTGATTACCAATAAAAATCATTTAATTTTTTCAATAAAACCACCGTGCATAAATATATCACTCATTGTTAATTCATCTTCATTTGTTACCGAACTTAAACGATATTCAAGTATTTCTTGTTTATGTTCGGTAAAATTAAACTTATCAATAATTTTATATCTTATTGTTCGTTTAACGTTATTATTATCTATTGCTAAAAACTCATTATTTTCAACAATCCATACATCAAATGAATTTCCTTCTTTTAATCCTATTGATGTATCATTTAACTCAATATCTTGTAATATTAATATCATATCTATAAAGTTTAAAAATTAATTCTATTATCTTTTACCGCCATTACTCCGAAAAGAAATGTATTAATACCCTCATAAGTCATAAAATCACTTTTTAAATCAATTGCACTTGAATCTAATTCTATTGCAATTGCAAATCGCATATTAGCACCCTTATTTATTGTATGAATAATTAAATCAGTATTCTTTGATACAGTTCTCAAAAAAGTAGTTAAACCGTCTTTTTTTGCATTGTCTAATAATAGTCCCATGTTTTATTGTTTTAATGTATGTTACAAAGATATGTATTCTATTTCAATTACCCTAATAAATAATAGAAAAATATTTATTTATACGTTTTTTGGTATTCCTTAAATTATGAAAAATAAACTCTAATCTCATTACATTCATTCATATCAGAAACAACTAATTTGAATTTATCTAAAAAATATTTAATATTCTTTTCGTTATCAATATCGCTTATTGTGGTACATAAAGTATCATCATGTCCAAACTTAAACCATAAACTACAATCTTCACCATATTCATTACGTTCCTTATAGTGTGTTTCACACTTTCTAAGCGACTTAATCAACTTAGGCTTATCATTATCCTTTAAAAATCTAAATATTGCGTTAGAACAAGGATAAACATATTGAATCAAATTTTTATTCATAATATTATTTTTTATTGGTTATAACAAAGATAATAAAACTTTTTCAATATTCCTAATAAATTGGAAATAAATCTGAATTTATTGGTTTTATTTTATCATGTTTAACTCCATTAGAATAATTACTTTTATTCAATAGTTTACCATTTTTATCATAGGATTCATATAAACCATGTAGTTCACCATTGAGATAATTAATTTTAAACTCTAGTTGACCATCATAAAAATAGGATTGATATAAACCATCTCGTTCACCATTGATAAAATTACAACTAAACCATAGTTGACCATTAGAATAATAGGCTTCATATAAACCATCTCGTTGACCATTGAGATAATTACATTTATACAATAGTTCCCCATTAGTATAATATTGTTCCCAATAACCATGGGGTTGACGCTTATCATTTCTTGGTTCTATATTTTCTTTCATAATATTATTTTTATTGGTTATAACAAAGATAATAAAACTATTTCAATTATCCTAATAAATTGGAAATAAATCTTTATTTGGTTCAATATATTCATGTTTAACTCCATGGACATAATTAAACTTATTTAATAGTTGACCATTACCATCATAGTATTCCCATAAACCATGTCGTTTACCATTGAGATAATTAATTTTAAACTCTAGTTGACCATCATAAAAATAGGATTGATATAAACCATGTCGTTTACCATTGAGATAATTAATTTTAAACTCTAGTTGACCATTAGTGTAATAATATTCTTCATATAATCCATCTTGACTACCATTGAGATAATTTACTTTTATACTTAGTTGACCATTATCATAATATAGTTCCCAATAGCCATGTGGTTGACCTTTATCATTTTTTGGTGTTAAATCTTTACTCATAATATTATTTTTATTGCTTATAACAAAGATAATAAAACTATTTCAATTATCCTAATAAATTGGAAATAAATCTTTATTTGGTTCAATATATTCATTTTTAACTCCATTGTTATAATTAAACTTATTTAATAGTTGACCATTACCATCATATCGTTCCCCTAAACCATGTCGTTTACCATTGAGATAATTAATTTTAAACTCTAGTTGACCATCATAAAAATAGGATTGATATAAACCATGTCGTTTACCAAAATCCTACCTTTGCAAATTTAATTATTAATATTATTTAGTTTCAACGTCTAATTTACTAACATTAATAATAAAATCATTCGTATCAATGTTTTCTTTATTAATACCTTTTGTACCTTTACCAGTTAATAGTTTATATTTTAAACCAACAATAACATTTTTTTCATCTAAAAATCTTAAATCGTCTTTGTCACCGTTTACAACTTTGTAACCCTCGTAAATCAATGGTAAATCACTTTCATTTTTAATTCCAAATACAATAGCTACATTGACACCCTTATTTAATAACTCAAAACTTTTAACTTTATTATCTTCGCTCATTGAAAAAGTTAAATGATAGTTAATAGGTAAAGGTCGATTAAAGCGATAAGGGTTTTTTGTATAATCATAAAATTGAATATCGGGATGTAATTCAAAAATATTCTTATCATCAATTATTTTTATCTTTTCAAAAACAATATCACTTGTACCATTTAATCTAACAATAGGTATTAAATTAAAATTAATATCGTTATGAATAGCTTTTTTCTTTATAGCAACTATTTCAGAATGTAATTTTAACATAAATTCCATACGATTATCCAAATACCATTCTGTTTTATTTAATTTACCTAATTGAACAACAGTAAACCTAGCAGCCCCACTACCAAATAAACAAGCATTTGCGCACCCTTTACTTGCATGACTACAAAGATTGATACCTTTACTATTTTGATTAAATGGGGACAAATAAAGAATATAAGTTTTATATCCTAATTTTTCACCTTTAATAGTTTTAGCATTATTAATGCTTAATAAATTTTTACTTTTTTTATACATAATTATTGTTTTTATTGGTTATAACAAAGATAAGTAAACTATTTCAATTATCCTAATAAATTGGAAATAAATCTGAATTTATTGGTTTAATTTTATCATGTCGTTCACCATTGAGATAATTATCGTTATATCATAGTTTACCATCAGTAAAATAACATTCAAATAAACCATGTCGTTCACCATTGAGATAATTAACTTTATACCATAGTTTACCATCAGAAAAATATTCTTCATATAAACCATGTCGGTCATCATTGATATAATTACATTTATAAAATAGTTGACCATTATCATAATATACTTCCCAAATACCATGTTTTTTACCATTTAGATAATTAATTTTAGTTTTTAGTTGACCATTATCATAATATTCTTCCCAAATACCATGTTTTTTACCTTTACTATTTATTGGTTTTAAATCTTCTTTCATAATATCGTTTTTTATTGGTTATAACAAAGATAAGTAAACTATTTCAATTATCCTAATAAATTGGAAATAAATCTTTATTTATTTTTTCAATATATTCATGTCTAACTCCATTGATATAATTACATTTATTTTCTAGTTTACCATTACGAGAATATGACTCACATAAACCATGTCGTTTACCATTGAGATAATTGCATTTATACCATAGTTGACCATCATCAAAATAGCATTCATATAATCCATCTAGTTGACCATTGATATAATTACATTTATAAAATAGTTGACCATTATCATAATATTGTTCCCAAATACCATGGGGTTGACCTTTACTATTTAATGGAATTAAATCTTTACTCATAATATCGTTTTTATTGGTTATAACAAAGATAATAAAACTATTTCAATTATCCTAATAAATTGGAAATAAATCGTTATTTGTTGGTTCAATATATTCATGTCTAACTCCATGGATATAATTAACTTTATTTTCTAGTTTACCATTTTTATAATATGATTCATATAAACCATGTAGTTCACCATTGAAATGATAACCTTTTGTTGATGGTTGACCATTATCATAATATGATTCATATAAACCATCTCGTTCACCATTGATAAAATTGCATTTATAACTTAGTTGACCATTATAATAATATTGTTCCCAATATCCATGTCGTTCACCATTACTATTAAATGGTTTTAAATCTTTACTCATAATGTCGGTTTTTATTACTTATAACAAAGATACATATATTATTTCAATATTCCTAATAAATTGGAAATAATTCTGAATTTGGTTCAATGTATTCATGTCTAACTCCATTGATATAATTAAACTTATTTTCTAGTTTACCATCACGAGAATATGATTCATATAAACCATGTCGTTCACCATTTAGATAATTAATTTTAAACACTAGTTGACCATCATAACAATATTGTTCATATGAACCATGAAGTTTATCATTGATATAATTACATTTATAAAATAGTTGACCATTATCATAATATTGTTCATATAAACCATCTCGTTGACCATTGAGATAATTACATTTAAACCTTAGTTTACCATTATCATGATAATGTTCCCAAATACCATGGGGTTGACCTTTACTATTTAATGGACTTAAATTTTTACTCATAATATTGTTTTTATTGGTTATAACAAAGATAATAAAACTATTTCAATATTCCTAATAAATTGGAAATAAATCTGAATTTATTTTTTCAATGTATTTATGCTGAACTCCATGGATAAAATTAAACTTATTTTTTAGTTTACCATCAGAATCATATTCTTCAAATAAACCATGTAGTTTACCGTTGAGATAATTACATTTATAATCTAGTTGACCATTATCATAATATTCTTCCAATAAACCATCTCGTTTATTATTAATATAATTAATTTTAGATTTTAGTTGACCATTAAGATAATATTGTTCCCAAATACCATGTTTTTCACCATTACTATTTCTTGGACTTATATTTTTACCCATAATATTGTTTTTTATTTGGTTATAACAAAGATAATAAAACTATTTCAATTATCCTAATAAATTGGAAATAAATCTGAATTTATTGTTTCAATGTATTCATGTTGAACTCCATTGAGATAATTAAACTTTTCTTTTAGTTTACCATCAGAATCATATTCTTCAAATAAACCATGTCGTTCACCATTGAGATAATAAACTTTAAACCATAGTTTACCATTAGAATAATAATCTTCCCAAATACCATGTTTTTTACCATTGAGATAATTTCCTTTAAACCATAGTTGACCATTAGAATAATAATCTTCCCAAATACCATGTTTTTTACTATTGAGATAATTTCCTTTAAACCATAGTTGACCATTAGAATAATATTCTATCCAAATACCATGTCGTTCACCATTACTATTAAATGGATTTAAATCTTTACTCATAATATCGTTTTTTATTGGTTATAACAAAGATAAGTAAACTATTTAAATTATCCTAATAAATTGGAAATAAATCTTTATTTGGTTCAATATAATCAGTTTTAAATCCATGGATATAATTACATTTAATAGATAGTTTACCATTATCATAATAGAATACATATAAACCATGTCGGTTATCATTGAGATAATTTCCTTTATATTCTAGTTGACCATTATCATGATATTGTTCATATAAACCATCTAGTTGACCATTCAAATAACTACATTTATACCATAGTTGACCATCTTCATTATAGGCTTCAAATAAACCATGTCGTTTACCATTCAAATAACTAAATTTATACCATAGTTGACCATTAGTATAATAATATTCTTCATATAATCCATGTCGTTCACCATTGATATAATTTCCTTTATAACATAGTTGACCATTATCATGATAATGTTCCCAATAACCATGTTTTTCGTTATTATCATTATATGGACTTAAATTTTTACTCATAATATCGTTTTTATTGATTATAACAAAGTTAATAAAACTATTTCAATTATCCTAATAAATTGGAAATAAATCGTTATTTATCGGTTCAATATATTCATGTTTAACTCCATTTATATAAACGCATTTATACCATAGTTGACCATTATAATGATATCGTTCCAATAAACCATGTCGTTCACCATTGATATAATAACCTTTTGTTGATGGTTGACCATTATCATAATATGATTCATATAAACCATCTCGTTCACCATTGATAAAATTGCATTTATACCATAGTTGACCATTATCATAATATTGTTCACATAAACCATGTCGTTGACGCTTATCATTTATTGGTTGTAAATCTTTACCCATAATATTGTTTTTTATTTGGTTATAACAAAGATAATAAAATTATTTCTATTATACTAATAAATAATCGGAAATAATCAATTTGACTATTTCTTTAATGTATTAATAGTCAAATTGATTATTTAATACTATTATTAAAAATAAATCAAATAAAATTAGGAATATCAATATAGAATATGTATCTTTGTTATAAGCGAAAGTGAAAAGGGTGGTACATCGAAAGTGGACTAAGGACTATAACCACACCTACAATAAACTTTATTTATTTAGAATCATTATAAATAACAGAAAAATTAGGAATTTCAATATATTAGTTGTAAATTTGTAATCTATAATATTAATAATTTTAATAATAGTATTCATTAAAAATAATGCCTATGATAAAATAAAACTAAAATATCTTTTTTATAAATCCTAATATTAGGATTTATTTGTCTTGTTCATTTATTTGAAATTAGAAACTTTTTCTTTTTTTAAAATAAATGAATGAATTCATGTACCTATAACTTTTTATCGTTTAAAACGATAAATTGAATGGGATACCTTTGAACAAATAAAACTAAAATATTCAGATTAAACTAATTCGTTAATTCGTTAATGCCATTGTATGGACGAGTGTCCCACCCATATACACATTTGTGTACATAAGGGGACATATAACTATAAATATAGGTCAAAACTATAGATATCAATATAACTATACATATAGGTGATTAATATCTATATGGATATAACTATGGATATATACATAACTAAAATCGTTTTAATTATACCAATTATCTATTAACTTAATTGGTACAATGAAAACGTAGAAAACTAAATTACTGATCAAAAAAAATTAGGTGTTGTAAGTGGTTGAAAATGATGTAGTTAATTAAACGAGTTGGCGTAAAGGGGGCTATGTACACATTTGTGTATAATGGTGGGTATCGTGTATTGAAAAATTTTAGCTGGGAAATAGGTCGTGTGTTCACTTATAGGTCAAAGCTTTTTGGATATATCCATTATATCCATATAGAAATAATGATATATCTATATGGATATATTCACGATCTATTCATTATTTCTATATGGATCTATTCATGATCTATTCATTATATCTTTTTTTATCTATATAGAAATAGTTTTCTACATAGTCATATATTCCATATGTATATTAAAACAATTTTCTATATATGTTCTATAAATTGTTCTATATATTGTTTTTAGTTATTTTAACTTACTTTACGTTCAATCTTACCACTTATTACCACTTTTTCCCATTATGTTATAAAAACGTCTTAAAATGGCTTACGGGATCGTGTGGGTTCATATTATACACAAATGTGTATAATTATTATATAATACAAATACCTTAAATATAATTCGATATATTATATATTTACTTTAAAATTTTCTGAACATACTCTGGTAATTTAGAAAATTGAATAAGTTTAGCCTTTACTGTTGGTAAGTTATTTTTAATTGACTTTTGTATTCTATGATTCCCATCAAGTATATATTTAAATGATTTATCATCATTGATTAAAATTAATATTGGGTATTTTATATCAATTTCTTTTGAGTTTCCCTTGCAATTTAACACGATACTTTTTAAACTTTCAGTATCAATTTGTTTAGACTTAATATGTTTTGTTAATTCTAACATTTGAACTAATGTAATTGTTTGGTTATCATTATTTGTCCAAGCTGTATTCTTCAACCCTTCATTTAAATATTCCATAATTTTTTAGCTATAAATTTTTTTGTTCCATATTATTAAATAGTCTTTATTATATGTTGATATGTTGATATGTTGATATATTATTATTCATAAGTGATACCTTTTATGTGTAATTTTTCCACAACCATACCATTCTGCAAATCCATTTTTTTTACCATTGATAAAAACGTATTTATAACATAGTTGTCCATTAGCCCAATAATATTCACATACACCATGTCTTTGCCCCTTATCATTTTTTGGTTCTAAATTTTCTTTCATAAGTAATAATTTTTAAATCTTAATTTTCCAGAATTCAAATAAATTTCGTCAATACCATTTTCTTTACCATTATAATAAACGCATCTAAACCATATTTTACCAGTAGCCCAATAGTATTCCCAATACCCATGTCGTTGACCCTTATCGTTTAGTGGTGTTATATTTTTATTCATAAGTAATAGTTCTTAGTTAGTTTTCCATTCCAATAATATTCTTCAAAGCCATTTTTTTTACCATTGATATAAACGGTTCTAAACCATAGTTTACCACCCATATATCGTTCCCAATATCCATGTCGTTGGAAATTAGCGTTTATTGGTTTTATATCTTCTTTCATAAGTGATACCTTTTAATTCTTAGTTTTCCTTCATAATAATACCATTCATCAAAGCCATTTTTTACACCATTTATAAAAACGCATTTATAACATAGTTGACCATCATTCCAATATAGTTCCCATAAACCATGTCGTTGATCCTTAGCGTTTCTTGGTTCTTTATTTTTATTCATAAGTGATAATTCTTATATATTATTTCTCCATAATAATAATAACATTCATCAAAGCCATTTTTCACACCATTTATATAAACGCATTTATAACATAGTTGACCATCATTCCAATATAGTTCCCATAAACCATGTGGTTGATCCTTATCGTTAAATGGTTCAATATTTTTATTCATAAGTGATAGTTCTTAGTTAGTTTTCCACCATTACCATATACTTTTTCAAAGCCATTTTTTTTACCATTAATAAAAAAGCATTTAAACCATAGACCATCAGACAAATATATTTCCCAATACCCATGTTGTTGAGCCTTATCATTTCTTGGTGTAATATTTTTATTCATAAGTAATAATTTTTATAAGTTACTTTTCCATCAAAATCATATAGTTCAAAAAACCCATTTTTTTACCATTAATAAAAAAGCATTTATAACGTAGTTCACCATTGGACCAATATCGTTCCCAATAACCATGTGGTTGACCCTTTGCGTTTATTGGTCTTTGATCTTTATTCATAAGTGATAACTTTTAATTCTTAGTTTTCCATCATTATCACAATATAATTCTTCAAATCCATTTGTTTCACCATTTATATAAACGCATTTAAAATGTAATTTACCATTTTCCCAATAGTATTCCCAATACCCATGTGGTTGACCCTTATCGTTAAATGGTGTTATATTTTTATTCATAAGTAATAAGTTTTATCTGTTACTTTTCCAGTATACCAATAGTCTTCTTCAAAGCCATTTCGTTGTCCATTTATATTAACGCATTTATAACATAGTTGCCCATTCGGGTGATATACTTCCCAATAGCCATGTGGTTGATCCTTATCGTTAAATGGTGTTATATTTTTATTCATAAGTAATAATTTTTAATTCTTATTTTTCCAGTATTCCAATAAATTTCGTCAAATCCATTTTCTTTACCATTTATATAAAAACATTTATATACTAGTTGATCATTATAATAGTATTCCCAATAACCATGTGGTTGATTCTTATCATTTCTTGGGGTTATATTTTTATTCTTCATAAGTAATAACTTTTAACAGTTAGTTTTCCATACCAATACCATTCTGCAAATCCATTTTTTTTACCATTTAGATAAATGCGTTTATAATGTAATTGACCATTATCATAATAGTGTTCCCATAAACCATGTCGTTGCCACCTATTATTCCTTGGTGTTATATCTTTATTCATAGGTGATAATTTTTATATCTTAGTTTACCATCATAAGAATATGATTCAGAAAATCCAATTATTTCACCATTTATATAAATGCATTTACGACATAGTTTACCATTATAATAATAGTATTCACATAAACCATGTGGTTGACCCTTAGTGTTTATTGGTGTTATATTTTTTTTCATAAGTAATATTTTTTATATGATACTTTTCCATCAGACCAATATTGTTCTCCAAAACCAATTTTTACACCATTTATATAAAGGTATTTATACCATAGTTTCCCACTCCAACGATAGTATTCCCAATAACCATGTGGTTGGTTATTTTCGTTTTTTGGTGTCATATTTTTATTCATAAGTGATAAATTTTAGTTGATAGTTTTCCACTCGAATACCGTTCTTCAAATCCAATTCGTTGGCCATTTAGATAAACGCATTTATAATGTAATTGACCATTATCATAATAGTATTCCCAATAACCATGTCGTTGACACTTTGCGTTATATGATATTATATCTTTATTCCTCATAAGTAATAATTTTTTTCAGTTAATTTTCCATCATCAAATAAATAAAATTCTTCAAACCCATTTTCTTTACCATTTATATAAACGCATTTACTATATAGATTATTATTCCACCAATATACTTCACAATAACCATGTGGTTGGTTCTTTTCGTTTTTTGGTATTATATCTTCTTTCATAAGTAATACCTTTTATAAGTTAGTTTTCCATCATCATTCCAATATAATTCATCAAAGCCATTTCTTTTACCATTTATATAAACGCATTTATACCATAGTTCCCCATTATAATGATATCGTTCCCAATACCCATATGGTTGAAACTTATCGTTTATTGGTGTTATATTTTTATTCATAAGTAATACGTCTTAGTTAGTTTTCCATTACCCCAATAATATTCATCAAAACCATTTATATTACCATTTATATAAACGCATTTATAACCTAGTTCCCCATTATTCCAATATTGTTCCCAATAACCATGTGCTTGACCCTTAACATTCCTTGGCATTTTATCTTTATTCATAAGTGATAATTTTTACGTATTAGTTTTCCATCATCCCAAAATTCTTCTTCAAAGCCATATTCTTTACCGTTATAATAAACGCATTTATACATTAGATTACTAGTAAACCAATAGTATTCCCAATAGCCATGTCGTTGGTTCTTTTCGTTTTTTGGTGTTATATCTTTATTCATAAGTAATACCTTTTATAAGTTATTTTTCCATCAGACCAATAATAATCTTCAAAACCATTTACTTTACCATTAATATAAACACATTTAAAATGTAATTTACCATTCGTCCAATAATATTCCCAATACCCATGTGCTTGATTA
>Ga0209414_1000822_pt1 | contig 15066 bp, 13 predicted proteins | sample LakVidmifraction_4_FD_181154 | JGI IMG/M metagenome (GOLD analysis project Ga0209414, IMG submission 181154) | Hypersaline microbial communities from Lake Vida, Antarctica - Brine Hole Two &gt;0.2 micron (SPAdes) (version 2) | ecosystem: Environmental > Aquatic > Non-marine Saline and Alkaline >... | reverse complement strand
AGATATTTAATGAAAATGATATTGTATGGCAAGTTGGAGAACTTGGTAAGGTAGATCAAGGCGGCGGTGGCACGATTGCCTATATTTTAGCCAATGATGGTGCTGAAGTTGTAGATTGTGGTGTACCAGTACTGAGTATGCACTCACCAAATGAACTGATTTCAAAGGCAGATTTATTTATGACTTATAAAGCGTATAAAGCTTTTATGAATAGATAAATTGAAGGATACAAAAATTATAGGGATAACCTTTTAAAGGTTATCCCTTTTGCTTAAAATAAAATCTTTAAATGCTTCTGATAATGGAGACATGATTCTTTTTTTATTATAAGCAAAATAAAATGAACGATTAATTTTTTTGCCGAAATCAACAATAACATAATCATCAGATACTTTATTGAGAACTTTTTTTGATAAGAAAGTTAAATACTTTCCTTTTTCAAGGAGATCTAAAATACAGTCATTATCTTCCATTTCAAATATGATATCTAAGTGGTTATAATTAAGTTTGTTTTTTTCATAATATTCACTGATAGCATTTCGTGTACCAGAGCCGAGTTCTCTTGAAATAAATTGGTAATCAAAAGTATCTTCCAAGGAAAGGGATTGGTTGTTTTCGAAGTAATGCTTACTGCCAATGAGTACAATTTCATCTTCAAAGAGATTATGATAAATTAAATTTGAGTGAAGGACCTTCGTACCAGTAATGCCGAAATCAATTTTTGATTTAAGTAATAAATCGATTATTTCAAAACTATCATGTTTCTTTAGTGTGAAGTCTACGTCTAGAAATTCCCTATGAAATTTGCTTAAGACATCTAGCAAGTAATAGCGTTCAGGTATTGTACTTGAAGAAATTTCTAACTTTCCAGAAATATCTTGATTGAAAAGGTTAATTTCATTTTTTATATTTTTTTCCATTTGTAAAGCGTCAAGGGCGTAATTGTAAATAATTTCTCCCTGTTTTGTGAGCTTAACTTCTCTTTTGTTACGAATAAGAATGACTGTATCAAGTTCTTGCTCTAATTTACGCATATGATTAGAAATTGTAGGCTGTGTTATATACAGTTTATCAGCGGCCTTTGAAAAATTTTGGTATTCAATAATATAAACTAAACTGTTTAAGTGTTCTAAATTCATAATTTCTCCTTTGATTGTGCTAATTTTATTAATTATATGATATTAATTATACTGTGTCTAATGTTAACTTAAAATTATGATAATAGTTTAATAAAATGTTGCAATTTTCTTCTTAGGGTGTATAATAAATAAGTTGATTTAAATTAGATTTAAGAAAAAGGTGATATAAATGATAAATGTAACAGATGTGGGATTACAGTTTGGTGACCAAGTACTTTTTAAAGATGTTGATGTTAGATTTTATAGTGATCATTGCTATGGTATTATTGGCGCAAATGGCGCTGGGAAGTCAACTTTTCTAAAAATATTATCGGGAGAAGTTGAACCGAATAAAGGTAATATTTCAATGCCATCTGAGGAAAGAATGGCTATTCTAGAGCAGGATCATTTTAAATATGATGACTATAGTGTTTTGGAAACCGTTTTGATGGGCCATAAAAGACTGTATTCAATTATGAAAGAAAAAGATGAACTGTACTCAAAAGAAGACTTCACTGAAGCAGATGGTTTGAAGGCTGCGGAACTTGAAGGCGAGTTTGAAGAATTGAATGGCTGGGATGGGGAAATGAATGCTGAAAAAATTCTTGTGGGTCTTGGCATTGAAAAAGAATTGCATGATCTAAAAATGTCAGAGATACAAGGGGGCGAAAAAGTAAAGGTTTTATTAGGTAAAGCACTTTTTGGCGAACCAGATAATTTACTATTAGATGAGCCAACAAACCACTTAGATTTTCAAGCGATTACATGGTTAGAAGAATTTTTACTGGATTATCATAAAACAGTTTTAGTTGTTTCCCATGATAGACATTTCCTAAACAAAGTTTGTACGCATATTGTAGATATTGATTTTAGTAAGGTTAGGTTATTTGTAGGAAACTATGACTTCTGGGAAGAATCATCTGCTTTGGCTTCAAAATTAATGAAAAATGAGAATCAGAAAAAGGAAGAAAAAATAAAAGAATTAGAAGCGTTTATTGCACGCTTCAGTTCAAATGCTTCAAAGGCAAAGCAAGCAACCTCTAGAAAAAAATTGCTTGATAAAATTCAATTAGAAGATCTTCAACCCTCTTTAAGGAAATATCCATTTGTTGGCTTTACGCCAAACAGAGAAGCTGGAAAAGAAGTGTTATCTGTTGAAAGTATATCCAAAACCATTGATGGCGAAAAAGTTTTGGACAATGTTAGTTTTATTGTTAATAAAGGTGATAAGATTGTATTGTTATCTAGAAATGAATTGGCGAGAACAACATTGTTAAAAATTCTCATGGGAGAAATTGAAGCGGATTCTGGTACCTTTAATTGGGGCGTTACGATTACAAAATCATATTTACCAAAAGACAATACAAATTACTTTGAAAATAGTGAATATAACTTAATTGATTGGTTAAGACAATACTCTCCGGATCAAAAAGATCAAACTTTTATTCGAGGGTTCTTAGGAAAAATGCTGTTTTCCGGTGAAGAAGCATTAAAAAATGTTAGTGTTTTATCCGGAGGAGAAAAAGTAAGATGTATGTTCTCACGATTAATGCTTTCCGGTGCTAATGTACTTTTACTTGATGAACCGACGAACCATTTAGATTTAGAATCAATAAAAGCTGTAAATGATGGATTGATTGCCTTTAAGGGAACTGCAATTTTTACATCACATGACCACGAATTTATTGAAACCATTACCAATAGAATTATAGAAATTACCCCTTCTGGCTTATTTGATAAAGTGATGGACTTTGATGAATTTTTATCAGATGAAAAGCTAAGGAAACAAATAAAAAATATGTATTAAATAGAATATTAGAAGATTAAAAAAACACTTCAGACTGAGGTGTTTTTTGTATTCAGATGATGTAATAGGAGTTAATAGTGTTATCATAAGTATTTAAAATAAGCAGTTATTAACTCGGATGAAGAAAAACAGAAATTTTAGAATTAAAAGAAATAAATGTACATATTATTGTTGTACTGACACTTTTAATGCCATAAGCGTAAGAGTTTTCCTTCATTTTTGTTGAACCAAGGAATTTTTCTTAAGAAGGAAATCCTAAATTATGTTAGATTTCAAGTGTTTTTGTGATATAATTTATTGGTGAAAGTGTAAAGTATAATATAAGTTAATGATTTTGTGAACACTTCTAGAAAAATAACTAGGGTGGTTCACAAGAATGTTAAAGGTTTTAGTGAACTGGAGGTCTGTAGTGATTGAAACATTTGAGAAAATAATTGGGTACAAGTTTAAAAATAAGAGAATTTTAAAGGAAGCCCTAACGCATAGTTCCTATGCTAATGAAAATAAGGAAGAAGAATTACAGTTTAATGAACGGTTAGAGTTTTTAGGGGATTCGGTCTTAAGTATTGTTATTAGTGAGTATATTTTTTTGAAATTGCCTGATTTACCGGAAGGTGAATTAACTAAAATACGGGCGAGAATAGTATGTGAAGCGGCTTTATCTAAAACAGCCAAGAAAATACAGCTGGGTGAATTTCTTAAGCTTGGTCGTGGAGAAGAATTGACAGGCGGAAGAACCCGACCGTCTATTCTTGCAGATGGTTTTGAGGCTGTATTAGCAGCAATATACTTAGATGGAAGTTTTAGTCGGATTAAAAAATTTATTTTAGATTTAATGGAAGATAAAATCAACAATGCAATTAATGGAGAAATGCTACTGGATTATAAAACAAAATTACAAGAGAGAATTCAAGCGAAAACTAGAAAAAAATTGTCTTATCATATTTATAAAGAAAAAGGCCCTGATCACAATAAGACTTTTTTTGTTGAAGTAAGGCTAGACAAAAAAATATTAGGAAAAGGCAAAGGAAGTAATAAGAAAGAAGCTGAGCAAGCAGCAGCTAAGATTGCTATGGAAAAGGAAAAGTTTTAATGGGTAATCGACAGTTTATTATACCAATTTTCATTCCCCATAAGGGGTGTCCAAACGATTGTGTTTTTTGTAATCAAAGAAAAATTACTGGACAAGACTCAATCGATGACTATAAAAAAATTGAAGAGGAAATAAAAAATGCTTTAAAGACCATTGCTTTTAATAAGAATCCAATTGTTGAGATTGCTTTTTATGGTGGCAGTTTTACTGCTATTAGTGATGAGAGTCAAGAATTTTTATTAAAGATTGCAAAAAAATATGTTGATAGTTATAAATTACAAGGGATACGAATTTCAACAAGACCAGATTATATTAATGAAGAGATTTTAGAACGATTAAAAAAATATGGTGTAAAAACAATTGAATTAGGCGTACAAAGTCTTGATGAATCAGTCTTGAAGGCTTCTAATCGTGGACACAAAAGTAATATTGTCTCTAGAAGTGCAAAGCTTATTAAAAATTATGGTTTTACATTAGGCATTCAACTGATGATTGGGTTACCAGGAGATCATCGGGAGAAAACTATTGAAACAGTAAAACGGGTCATTGAAATGAAACCTGATATTAGTAGAATTTATCCAACATTAGTGATTAAAGATACAGTTTTAGAAGAAATGTATAAGAGTGGCCTTTATAGTGCTTTACCTTTAAAAGAAGCAATTGATTTGTCAAAAGAGATGTATCATTTATTGTTTAGTAATGGCATTAAAGTTATTCGTATGGGTCTACAACCAACAAAGAATATATTGGAGGGGGAGGATGTTGTCGCTGGTCCTTTTCATTCATCTTTTAGATCCTTAGTTATAAGTGATTACATTTATGATTTGATTGTAGAATCCCTTGATGATTACAAAGGCAAAAAAATAGTATTTAAAGTGAACAATAAGGATATTTCCTATCTTATTGGTGATAAAAGGATCAATAAAAATCGGTTGATTAAAAAATATAATCTTGAAACATTTAAAATTGAAAGCAGCAATCAAATTGAAAGAGGAAGAATAATTATTAAATTTGAAGATGAGATAAAAGAGATAAGATTCAGTTAGAGGTGAAATCTTGTATTTAAAGAAAATGGAAATGAAAGGATTTAAATCCTTTGCAGATAAAACAACAATAGATTTTAAAAGTGGTATCTCTTGTATTATTGGTCCCAATGGTAGTGGGAAAAGCAATATAACAGATGCCTTACGATGGGTTTTAGGTGAACAGAAGGTTTCCTTGTTGCGTGGTAGCAGTATGAGAGATGTTATTTTTAAAGGTACTGATCATCGAAAGGCTCTTGGTAGAGCAGAGATTAGCTTATTTTTTGATAATACAGAGAATTTTTTTGATTTAGAATATGATGAAGTAAAGATTACTAGACGGCTTTTTATGTCTGGTGAAAGTGAATACTTGATTAACAATACGAAAACGCGTCTAATGGATATTCGGGAGCTTATAATGGATACTGGCATAGGTTCTGATGGCTATTCTATTGTGAGTCAGGGAAAAATCAATTCTATGATCACTGCAAATAAAGATGAAATCAGGAGCATATTTGAAGAAGCTGCTGGGATTACTATGTTTAAAAAGCGGAAAAAGGATTCTACTAGAAAGTTAGAAAATACAACTTTAAATTTAGAACGACTTGAAGATATTGTTTATGAACTTGAAAAACAAGTGGGGCCCTTAAAGGAAGAAAGTGAAAAAGCTAAAGAATATAAAAAATACTATGAGGCATTAAAGACATTAGAGCTAACAATTTATGCAAATAAATTAAAGAAATCCGATAATAAAAATAAATTGTATAATAAAAAAATATCAGATTTATATTTTGGAAAAGAACACAAAGTAAATTATTATAGTTCCCTTAAAGAACAATTTAATCAATTGAAAAGCAAAATTAATCGTATGAGTCAAAAAATTGAAATGAAAGAGGAACAGTTTTATAAGATGAATGATGATATTTCATCTAAAAATAATGAATTAAATTTAAGTAATGAACGACTATTAAATACTGAAAAAAATATTGAAAACATAAAAAAAGATCTTAAAACTTTAAAGAAATCTTTAGTAGAAGAAAAGACTAAATTAAATGAATTAATTGAACAAAGAATAACAATTGAAAATAAAATTAAAAGTAAAGAAAATTTACTTAATGACAAAGAAGAAGATTTAGAGGTTAATACGCACTCAGTTGAAAAAATAATAGAAGACAATCGAACAATTAATCAACAAATCTTAGCCTTTGAAAGAAAATTAAATAAAAATAATGCATTAATTGACTCCAAAAAAGAGAGCATTTCTCAACTGAACATGATGGTTCAAGATATTGACGATGAAATGCTTGCTTTGTCATTAAATAATGAAGAGAATGTTGAATTGAGAAATAAAGTCAATAAAAAGTATGAAAAAATTTCAAATACTATTATTACTAAGACAAAAGAACGCTCAAAATTAAAGGAAGCAATTGATGATTTATTTGGAAAGAAAGAAGAAAAAAAAGAAAAATACAATCTAATAGATCAACACTTGAGTAAGTCAAAGGCTGAGTATAAACTTCTAAAAAGTTATGAAGAAAACTATAAGGGGTATTACCACTCTGTAAAAAAATTAATGACAAGCATTGGAGATACTTCTCTTGAAAAGAACGTTCACGGTGTCGTTGGTTCCTTAATGACTATTGAAAAGAAATTTGAAGTTGCAATTGAAATTATTTTAGGAAGTTCTATGCAAAATGTCGTTTGTGATGACGTTGATTCGGCGAAAGACCTGATCAATCATTTAAAAAGAAATAATTTTGGTAGAGTATCATTTTTACCCCTGTCAAATTTATACAAAAGATATGATCAGGAAAATGTTCTAACCCAAGTGGCTAAATTTGAAGGGTATCTAGGGAAAGCCAATGAGATCATTAATTGTGACCCTAAGTATGACCATTTATTTAACCATTTGTTAGGGAATGTACTAGTGGTAAAGAATTATGATACGGCTAAAGTTATGCTAAGCATTGAGGGGATTCGTTATAAAATTGTTACCCTTGAAGGGGAAACCTTCTCTCCCGGTGGACGTATTACTGGTGGTTCTTTTAAATCTAAGTCCAAAGGTTTACTTGGTAGAAAAAGAAAAATTAAAAGTTTGAAAAATAAAATTGAAAAGTTGAAAAGTAATAAAATTGAGTATGAAGATGAAATTCGAGAAATTAACAAGGAATTAAAGGAAAAGAATAAGGCCTTAGAAACCAGTGATCAAGACATCAGTCAATTAAAAGATGATGGCTTTGAATTGAAATCAAAGATTAATTATCTGAATGATAAATTAAAGGACTTTGATCTTAATAGTCAAAAAAAGGCTGACAATAAAAAAAGAAATACTTCAAAAATTGACAAAATCATTGATGAAATAGAGTCATTAAAAAATGAGGATAAAACTTATACAGATGAAATTGTAACACTTAAAAAGCAATTAAAAGAAGATTCTTTTTTAGAGGATTTTCAAAACAATCTTAAGGATATTAATAATGAAGTCACACAGTTAAAAATTAAGATTGCTTCATTAAAAGAAAAAGAAGATCACATTGGATTTGGTGAAAAAAGTGCTATAGAAGATTTGGATGAAATGGAATCTAAAATTGCATCTAAAAATACATTGTTAACGAAGTCGAAAGAAAACTTAGAGCATCAAGAAAAAATGATAAAAACATATAAAAGTGAAGTCCAAGGGTTAGAGGATATAAAGACTGAATTAAAAGTTAAAGTAGATCAGTTAAAGAAAAATTTAAAAGAAACAGAAGGGTTAATGTATCAAAAAGAATCTACAATGGAAAGGGCAAGCGAAAAATTATCAATTATTAATAATAAGTTATCTGAAAATAAAATTGAAAAAGCAAAGAATGAAATGTCAGTTAAAAATATAAAAGATGATTTATGGCAAAAGTATGAAACAAGTTATTTAGAGGTTTTAAATTATAAAATTGATTCAAAATTACTAATAAAGGGCGATGAAAAGAGAAAAGAATTAAGAATAAAAATTAAGAAAATTGGGAATGTAAATTTAAGCGCAATCGAAAGGTACGAAGAAGTAAGTGAAAGATATGAACACTTATCTGAACAAGAAAAAGACTTACGGCAAGCAAAAAAATCATTAGAAAAAATCATTCGAGATTTAGATAAGCGCATGGCGAAACAATTTATTGAAGAACTTAAGAGTATCCGAGAATATTTTAAGGAAGTTTTTAAAGCATTATTCAATGGTGGGGAAGCGGATATAAAAGTTGAAGATATGGATCAAATTCTTGACTGTGAAATTAAAATAATGGCCCAACCCCCAGGCAAAAAATTGCAAACCTTAGATTTATTGTCCGGTGGGGAAAAGGCCTTAACGGCGATTTCCTTATTATTTGCAATACTAAAAAATAAGCCGACACCTTTTTGTGTACTTGATGAGATTGAAGCAGCGTTAGATGATGTAAATGTTGATCGTTTTGCAGCATACTTACAAGAAATTGTTAATGATTCACAATTTATTTTAATTACCCATAGAAAAGGTACCATGGAGATTGCAGATTGTTTATATGGTGTGACAATGGAAGAAAAAGGTGTGTCTAAAATTGTATCGTTGAAGTTAGAAGACATTGAAAAGGAAGTTGTTTAAGGAGATAAAAAATGTTTAAAAAAATATTTGGACTAAAAGATAAGGAAGAAAACAATATAAGTGATGAAAATAAGGAAGAAATATTAGAAGAAGACGAAGGTAAAGAAAACGAAGGCAATTTTTTTAGTCGATTAGCCGATGGCCTGGTTAAAACTAAAAGAGATATTACTGATAAGATTGATAATTTGATTAATAACTATGGGGCAATAGATGATGATTTGTTTGAAGAATTAGAAGAGATTTTGATTATGGCAGATGTTGGTATGAAAACAACAATGGATATCATTGATCAACTAAGAGAAAAACTTATTGAGCAAAAGATTAAAGAGTCCTCTAAAGTAAAAGAAGTATTAAAAGAGGTTGTTTATAATATTTTAAAAGAAAATAATAACCATGCATTAATTACAAGTACGCCAACAGTTATGCTTGTGATCGGTGTGAATGGTGTTGGAAAAACAACAACCATTGGTAAGATTGCTTATCAATTGAAAATGAAAGAAAATAAAAAAGTTCTATTAGCAGCAGGTGACACATTCAGAGCTGCTGCCAATGAACAATTAATCGAGTGGGGCAATCGGAGTGATATAAATGTTATTTCTCAAGGAGAAGGATCTGATGCGGCTGCCGTTATCTTTGATGCCATTCAATCGGCTAAAGCCAAAGAGATAGATGTTTTACTTTGCGACACGGCGGGTCGATTGCATAATAAAAAGAACTTAATGAAGGAATTAAATAAAATATTTAAAATTATTGACAGAGAATATCCAGAAGCTAAAAAAGAAGTTTTATTAGTACTAGATGCAACCACTGGTCAAAATGCTATTAGTCAAGCAAAGCTTTTTAGTGAAGTAGCGGATGTCACTGGGTTAGTATTAACGAAGTTAGATGGCACAGCTAAAGGCGGGGTAATTTTACCTATTAATCATGAATTAGATATTCCAGTAAAACTTATTGGTGTTGGGGAAGGCATAGAAGATTTACAAGTTTTCGACCCGAAAAAATTTACAGATGCACTTTTTCAATAAGGTGTAAAGCAAAAACACTTGACAGGTTATATTTTCTGGTTTATAATAGGTAATCGTGAGGGGTTAAATATGATAAAAGAAAAATATTGTTTAATCATGTTATTTGATTTTTATGGAAATTTGTTAACGACTAATCAAAAGAGCATACTTGATTTGTATTGTAATTATGATTTGTCTTTAGGTGAGATTTCTGAACGGAAAGGTATTTCAAGACAAGGCGTTTATGATACAGTGAAAAGAAGTGAAAATAAATTAAAAAACTTTGAAAAAAAATTGAAATTAGTTGAAAAATTCGGTATTATTAGAGAATCCGTTGATGAATTCAGTGATCTAATCGCTAAGATTGAAGGTCAAGTGGACAGTCAGTCCGTTGAGAAAGACCTTACTGAATTAAAATCTGTTGTCAATAAAATTATTGAAGCCTATTAAAATGGAGGTATTAAATGCTAGATAATCTATCGGAAAAACTCCAAGCAACGTTTAAAAAGTTAAAAAGTCGAGGAAAAATAAATGAAAAAGATGTCAACGCCGCTATGCGTGAAGTTAAGTTAGCCTTATTAGAGGCAGATGTTAACTTCAAAATAGTTAAAGATTTTATTAAAGTCGTAAAAGAACGTTCTGTTGGATCAGAGGTATTAGATAGTCTAACCCCTGGACAGCAAGTGATTAAAATTGTTAATGAAGAGTTAACAAATCTAATGGGGGAAACCCAAAGTAAAATCGAATACTCTTCGGATACTGTTTCAACAATTATGATGGTTGGATTACAAGGGGCAGGAAAGACGACGACTGCTGGAAAGATCGCAAAATTATTAAGAGAAAAGGATCATAAGAAGCCTCTATTAGTGGCCTGTGATATCTATCGACCAGCAGCGATTAAACAATTACAAGTCGTTGGTGAGAAACTCGATATTCCTGTATTTGCACTAGGGGATAAAACAAACCCTGTAAATATTGCCAAGGCTGGTATAGAGCATGCAAAGAAAAATGGTTTGGATTTAGTCATTCTAGATACGGCCGGTCGCCTGCATATAGACGAAAAATTAATGGATGAATTGGTTAATATAAAATCTGAAGTTGATCCAAAGGAGATTCTATTAACAGTAGATTCTATGACAGGTCAGGACGCTGTAAATGTTGCTAAGAATTTTAATGAAACATTAGAAGTGACTGGTGTTGTTTTAACTAAATTAGATGGTGATACCCGTGGTGGTGCAGCATTATCTGTTAGAAAAGTGACAGGTAGACCCATTAAATTCATTGGTGTTGGTGAAAAACTAGAAGATATTGAAATGTTTCATCCAGATCGAATGGCCTCTAGAATACTGGGGATGGGAGATGTTCTGACCCTTATTGAAAAGGCAGAAATGGCTTTTGATGAAGACAAGGCCAAAGATTTACAAAAGAAAATAAAAAATCAACAATTTGATTTTGATGATTTCTTAGAACAAATGGCACAAATGCGAGATATGGGACCAATGCAAGATATCTTAAAAATGATTCCTGGTATGGGGAGTAAAGCCTTAAAAGGCATTAACATAGATGAAAAAGAATTAGATAAAATCGAAGCGATTATTAAAAGTATGACAACCCAAGAAAGAAAAAATGCAAAATTAATCAATGGGAGTCGTAAAAAAAGAATTGCTGCGGGTAGTGGAACCACTCCAAGAGATGTTAACAAACTACTGAAACAGTTTAAACAAAGTAAAAAAATGATGCAACAAATGTCTGGTATGAAGGACATGGGCAATATGTTATCTGGCGGTGGAATGAATTTACCGTTTTAAATAAATAATATAAAAACAAGGAGGAAATAAAAATGGTTAAAATTAGATTTAGAAGAATGGGTGCAAAGAAGAGTCCTTTTTACAGAATTGTTGTAGGTGACTCAAGACGTCATCCAAGCAAAGGTGGCTTTATTGAAGAATTAGGTTACTATAATCCTTTAAATAAAGAGGAAGTAAAAATTGATGAAGAGAATGTAAAAAAGTGGTTAGGTAATGGTGCACAACCAACTGACAGTGTAAAAGAATTATTTAAAAAACACGGTATACTTTAATCGTATAATATCAGGAGGGATAAAATGAAAGCATTAGTTGAAATAATTGCTAAAGAGTTAGTGGATAATCCTGATCAAGTAAGTGTAACAGAGGTCGTTGAAAAGGACTTAGTAAAAATCGAATTAGTAGTAGCTGATGAGGATATGGGTAAAGTCATTGGAAAGCAAGGTAAAATTGCAAAAGCTATTCGAACAGTTGCTAAGGCAGCTGCAACTAAAAACAATCAAAAAGTTACGATTGAAATTACCCAGTAACAATTATAAGAATTCTCTTCTGGGAATTCTTTTTTTATAGGAGGTATTTAGTGGATAAAAAATATTATATTGGTGAAATTGTAAATACCCAGGGGCTTAAAGGTGAAGTGCGAATAAAGCCTTATGAAGGTTATCAGGAAAGTTTTGATAACTTTAGTTTTTTCTATATTAATGAAGCAAAAATGATGATAGAAAAGCATCGCTTTAAAAAGACTTTAGCCATCGTGAAATTTGAAGGCTTAGATGATATTGATGCTGCGGAAGCCTTGGTTGGAGAAAAAATACATTTATACAAAGAAGATATTATTTTAGAATCTGGAGAGTTTTTAATAGATGATGTTATTGGATTTGATGTTATTTCTGAAAATACTCTTGTAGGAAAACTCATTGATATTGATTTGTTTAAAACGTCTCAAGGGGTTCTTGAAGTTAAAAATGACGAAGGATCTTTTTTGGTGCCATTACATGGGAATTTTTTAGAAAGAATAGATATGAAAAAAAAGAAAGTATATCTTAAAAATATTGAGGGCCTATCCTTATGATTTTCAATATACTAACACTTTTTCCAGAAATGTTTCATGTTTTTTTAGAAACAAGTATCATTGGGAGAAGTGTTGAGAATGAGTTATTAGATGTTAACCTTATAAATGTTAGAGAGTTCTCAAAGGACAAACATAAAAGTGTTGACGACGCCCCATATGGTGGCGGACCGGGCATGGTCATGACGCCTCAACCCTTAAAGGATGCTATAATTTCCGTTAAAAAAGAATCCCATATTATTTTTTTATCGCCTAAGGGACAACCCTTAACTCAAGAGAAGGTTATGTCTTTATCTCAGAAGAGTAATGTTACACTCATTTGTGGCCATTATGAAGGCATTGATCAACGGATTATTGATACATATGTAGATGAGGAACTCTCCATTGGAGATTATGTACTCACTGGGGGTGAGCTTGGTGCAATGGTCGTTGTTGATGCTGTAACTAGAGTGTTACCTGAAGTTTTAGGTGATGAAGACTCATATAAAGAAGACAGTCATTACAATGGTTTACTAGACCATCCTCATTACACACGACCCCAAGCATTTGATGGAAAAAAAGTCCCAGCAGTTTTATTAAGTGGGCACCATGAAAACATTATGCAATGGAGACTGGAGCAATCCATCTTAAATACTTATAAAAAAAGACCAGATCTAATAGAAAAGAAAATAAATTCACAGCCCACTAAAAGTAAGTTTTCAAAACAAATCAGAAATACTCTAAAAAAGTATTTGTAATAAAATAAGTATAATGGTATAATTCTAATGTTGTATTGTAGAGCGGTCCTCTGAATGAATCAGTAGATCATCATGAACGCTTAGTTGAAGGAGGAAACAAAATGTTAAACCAAAATATTCTTAATGAATTAGCAAAAGAAAGTATGAAGCAAGATATTCCTAAATTTATTGTTGGAGATACTGTTGAAATTGGTATCCTAATCAAAGAAGGAAAAAGAGAAAGAATCCAGTTATTTGAAGGTATTGTTGTAAAAAGACAAAATGGTGGTATTAGCGAAACATTTACTGTAAGAAAAATTTCTAACGGTGTAGGTGTTGAAAAAACATTACCATTACATTCACCAAAAGTAACTGAAATTAAAGTGCTTAAGCGAGGTAAAGTAAGAAGAGCAAATCTTAAGTATCTAAAAGATAGAATTGGAAAAGCTGCGAGAATTAAAGAAAGAGTTTCAAAATAGTAAATTTTTAGAGGACTGGGAACAGTCCTCTTGTTATATAAAATAAGTATAGACAAGGAGATGATTGAATGTTATTTGATGTCATTATTGTTGGTGCTGGACCATCAGGTATATTTACAGCTTTTGAATTACTAAAGAAAGAAGGCAATCAGAAAATATTATTAATTGAAAAGGGTAGTAAAATAGAAAATCGATTTTGTCCAAAGGAAAAAACAAATTATTGTGTCCACTGTGACCCTTATTGTCATATTACAACAGGATTTTCTGGGGCCGGTGCTTTTTCTGATGGGAAATTGTCTTTAACACCAGAAGTTGGTGGGGAGCTACCAGAACTTGTTGGATCAAAGGTTATTGAAAAGTATATTGAATACACGGATAGTATTTATTTATCTTATGGTGCAGATGAAAAAGTAGAAGGTATCGAAAACAAAGAGGCTATTAAAGACATTAGAAGAAAAGCAATTGAAGCGGGATTAAAATTAGTAGATGCCCCTATTAGGCATCTAGGAACTGAAAAAGCTCATGAAATATACAAAAAAATTCAAGAGGATCTTATAAACTCAACTGTAGACTTAAGATTTAATACTTTAGTTAAAGATTTAATAATAGAAAATAATACAGTTAAAGGCATTGTTACAACAGATTCAAAAAATAAAAAAGAAGAAGAAAAAATTCGCGGAAAGAAAGTAATCATTGCTTCTGGTAGAAAAGGCGCAGATTGGTTAAAGCATATGTGTTTAGACCACGCCATAGACCATAAAGCTGGAACTGTTGATATAGGTGTTCGTGTGGAAGTGCGAAATGAAATTATGGAAGAAGTTAATAATGTACTTTATGAAGGAAAATTAATTGGTTATGTGGCGCCTTATAAGGACAAAGTAAGAACTTTTTGTCAGAATCCGGGAGGATTTGTAAGCCAAGAAAATTATGATAACAATTTGGCAATTGTAAATGGCCATTCGTATAAAAATAAAAAATCAGAAAATACAAATTTGGCGATTCTAAGTTCTCATAATTTCTCTGAACCTTTTAATCAACCCATTGAATATGGCAAAAAAGTAGCTGAATTAGTAAATATGCTTGGCAACGGGAATATACTTGTTCAACGCTATGGAGATATTTTAGATGGTAAGAGAACATGGCAGAAGGAATTGGATCGCACCAATGTTAAAGCAACACTTCCAGATGCTTTAGCAGGCGATTTGACATCCGCTATTCCTTATCGACCAATGACTAATATTTTAAATTTCATAGATGCGATGAATACTGTTGTATCTGGTTTTGCTAGTCATGAGACCTTACTTTATGGGCCAGAAATTAAGTTTTATAGTAATAAAATTATT
>Ga0209414_1000821_pt1 | contig 15067 bp, 3 predicted proteins | sample LakVidmifraction_4_FD_181154 | JGI IMG/M metagenome (GOLD analysis project Ga0209414, IMG submission 181154) | Hypersaline microbial communities from Lake Vida, Antarctica - Brine Hole Two &gt;0.2 micron (SPAdes) (version 2) | ecosystem: Environmental > Aquatic > Non-marine Saline and Alkaline >... | reverse complement strand
TATTTTCCGTCTTTAGCCTGTATCCTATATTCAACTTCATAGACACTAGCTTTTCCATTTAGGTGATCTAACATTGCATCCATTGTATTTTGATAATCATCTGGATGAAGCTTTTCGGTAAAAAAAACTGTAGGTTACATGCTCCGGAATTTCGCGCTCATCATACCCAAGTGCAGTTACTTTGAGTGGATTACATGTCACTGCATTGGCCTTAATATTCCAATACCAATGCCCAAGGTTACCGGTCCAGGCATACTCAAGCCTGGTTTCTTGTTCTTGAACCCTCAAAATCTCACGATTCAACATTTCAAGTTCATCGATGCGTTCCAATAGTTGTTCTCTTGTAGAATTGAAGTATTCCATTATTTCAACCTCGTTAGTATTTCTTTTTCCCCATCATCTGAACAAAAAATGCTGCAAGTTCCGGGTCAAATTGCGTTCCAGCACCTTCTGTAATGACTTCCAGGGCCTCTTGTATTCTTTCTTCCAAAGGCAGCTCTCCTCTGTTCAACACATAATCGTAGGTTTCAGCGATTGAGACAATTCTCGATATTAGGGGAATATTCCCATTTTTAAGCCCTTGGGGATACCCTGTTCCATCCCATCTTTCATGATGACTGTAGACATATTCCGCTAAATCCAGCGTATCATCGAAAAGATTTAGGATTCGATACCCTACCATAGGGTGCTGTTGTATTTTTTCTAACTCTTCAATTGTCAAGGAATTTTTAGTTATTATACTTTCATCCAAAACAATCTTGCCGATGTCATGCAAGTATCCTATCCTGCCTAACTTGTTTATTTCCGTTTCTGAAAGGTGCAAGGCATACCCCATTTCACTACATAACCCACTGACTGCAATTGAATGCGTCTTCGCGTTGGAGCTCCTTGAAAACAACGTCTCAACCAAGGTGTCAATCATGCCCTTATTTATAGTCTTACGATTGATAGTCTTATTTTTATACATCAGATTCTCTGCATTAGCTATTATCTCGTCTAAAGACTGATTCGGGCTTATCTTCGTATCAAGACCAAGAGAGGCGCTGCACTTGACTGCTGCAACACGAGAGGCTGAGAACTCGGTTCTAATGAGTGCAAGGACCTTCATCGCATCTGCTTTATCTGTCTTTGGCAGAAGAAGGATAAATTCATCACCACCCACCCGTGCGATAAGATTATCTTCTCTGCAGGATCGCTTGAGTATTTCAGCAGATTTCTTTATGAGTTCATCTCCAGCTGAATGTCCAAAAATATCATTAGTCATTTTAAGCCCGTTGGTATCAGCAAAAATAACAGACAGTGGTAGATTAGCCGGTATATCAATTATACTGCGATTATCTTCAAAGCCTCTTCTATTCTGAAGGCCAGTCAGTATGTCATGAGATAACACATATTGGATTTTAGCTTCATTTTCTTTTCGGGACCTAATATCTGAAAAAGTTACAACTGCGCCAATCACTTCTCCGTTTCTAATCTGAGGATATGAACTGTATTCCACGTCAAAAAAAGTGCCATCAGATTTCCAAAACACTTCATCATCTACATGGACACCTCGTCCTGTACTGAGGGCTCGAAATATCTTGCATTCTTCAACAGGCATAGGCGTCCCATCAGAACGACTGTGATGGATCTGAAAATGCATATTTTTCCCGAGTAATTCTGCCTGATCAGTGTAACCCAACATTGTAATGCAGCTGCTGTTGCAGAACGTACAGTTTTCATTCTCATCAACACCGTAAATAGCTTCTGCCGCAGAGTCTAAAAGAAGCCGAAGCTGATCCCGTTTTTCTTCCAATTCACTATTTGCCTTGTGCAATTCCTCGCTACGATCTTGTACGGTAGTTTCAAGATTATTGATAAGAAATTGCATTTTATCAGCCAATTTGTTAAAAGTTCCAGATATTAATCCAATTTCATCATTTCTTACAATATCCACTCTTCTGGTCAGGTCTCCTAGAGCCATAGCATCAGTTGCTTGCATTAGATTCTCCACAGGATTGAAGAGTTTTCTGGTAACAATGAGATATATGACAAACGACAAGACTAATGACAGCACCACCAGCCATACAGCTATGGAGATACTCCGAAGAACTGGAGCAATCATAAGCTCTTCAGGAATTGCTGAAATAACAACCAAGTCAAGCCCCGACTTTTCAATTTCTTTTACACTTATGTAGTATTTCTGATCTTTCCCTTCATACAAGAAATTCGGTTCAGGATGCAATGTATATTGCTCATAGGCTCCTTGAATAGCAGTATTATTAATTTCCTCGATACCATATCTATCCAATGCACCGTCTTGAACAGTAAAATTATTGATCCCCATTGAATTGGCAATCAGTTCACTTGAACTTTTCTCAAGGATAACAGCATATCCGTTGTATTTTTGTACTGCATCCTCCAAATAGCCACCAATATCCCTGAGAAGCATGTGAGTACCAAGGACGCCCTGAAGCTTTCCATCCATAGTATAAATAGGGCAAGCAGAGGATATGGTCAGATCGTTCATAACAAAATGCTTGTAGATAGGTGAAAAGGTAGTGGCACCTTCGGAAACCGCCGCTTTATACCAGGGCCGGGTACGTGGATCGAATTTGCCCGCTTGAACGGCTAGTTCTCCGGCTGTCAAATCTTCGTTTACCGAATAATACCACGAATTACCATCTGTACTGGCATCATTTCGCATGATTTCTATTGCTCCGCTTTCATTTCTACGTGCCCCGTAATATTCTCCATTGACAGTGCCATAACTGAAACTGTATATCGCTGTATTGTGTGAACTCAATGCCCCTGAAAAAAATTGTTCCCTGTGTTCCACATCGGATACATCAAGTATTCCCCGCGAAATGACATTCTGGTTGGTTTCATTTATTTGTGCTGGCACATCCAGGAAAGAATCTATTTTGCTAAATAAACTGTCATGCATCACCTCCTCAATGTTCTTTGTAACCAGCTTTGCGGAGGACAACCAACTCGAAAAAATCACATACCCAATTCCGCTGATGGTCAGTACCATGGCTACCATAAATACAATAATGATGAGTGTGCGGATAGGAATAGTCTTTTTGTTATATATCATACTCACCACCAGCCTTTTTTGTCTTGTCCACCATTTGCATTGCAGACATCGTTAGCTCGCCCTTGATCGGATAGCAGTTCAATTGCAACCTCTATATCAAGCGGTCTTGCGATCAAATACCCCTGTATTCTGTCACAACCGTGTTGTCTCAGATATTGCAGCTGTTCTTCATGCTCTACTCCTTCCGCTATAACACAGCTTCCCAACTTGTGAGCCATTGATATAATATCATCGGTAATAGCACGTTCGGGCTTAATCACTAATAATTTATCAATAAAAAACTTATCAATCTTGATGTAATTTGCGTCTAATTCCCTTATTCGCGCGAGGGAGGAGTATCCTGTGCCAAAGTCATCAATTGATATTTTCAGGCCACGATCTCTTAACTCTTCGGTAATTCTGCATATTTCCTGATAGTTTATAGCCAAAATGGACTCTGTAATCTCCAAGCAAATGTTCGCAGGATTTACCTGCATTTCATGGATTATCTCAAAGAGGCTTTCGAGAAAATCTTTTCTTAGCAGTTGAATGGCAGAAATATTGATGGATACTTCAATAGTATCAATCCCCTTTTGCGTTAAAGTGTTTAACAACTGAAAAGCCTGTCGAATAATCTTTTTACCCAACGGGACGATGAGCTTTGTTTCTTCGGCCAACGGCATGAATTCCAAGGGCGACACCAATCCAAAATAATCACTCTTCACCCTCGCTAATGCTTCAAACCCGCATACACGATTTGAAGCAAGATCAAGAATCGGCTGGAATTGGAGAAAGAGCCTTTCAGGATTCTCTTCAGCTGCTATTTCAGCCAATTCACGTTTAATTGTTTCCTTGCGAGTTATACGGGCTTCCATATTCCTGTTGAAAAAGCATATCTCAGTATCTGTCTCTAACGTGTCGATTGCTATTTCAGATGCAATCAATAGGTCCTTCAATAGCTGACTTGCATCTTTTTGCGTGTCTTCTTCTATTTCAACAATTCCAATGCCATAGCCGGTTCTTTCTATAGAAAACAATACATCCAATCTGCTGACAATGGTTTGACAAAATGTTGACAATTCCCTTTTGTCAGTATAATCCTTTATATAAAAAACAAATCGATTCACATACGTTTGAAATAATTGATGCTTATCTGTACAAATCGAATATAAGATTTCCACAGTATTCTTAATCAATTGCTGGCTGTACTCAAAGCCATATGTCACACTTAGTGAGCTAATTGCACTAAGGTTGATACCTACAAGGGCCCTCTGCCCTGTTGCTTCTAGACTTGCATCTACATTCAGAAGGTTTTCAAAATATTGGCGGTTGTACAGGCCAGTCCACACATCATGGTCGTAGGTATACCTAAGACTTTCCTCCATTATTTTCCGATCTGATATGTCAAGGATGATTCCTGCAAGAGCTTGTACTTTACCCTCGTTGTCATATATCCCCTCACCCATTTCGAGGACCCACTTGCGTTCGCCCTTATGTGTTATGATTTCATATTCATGTTTAAACGGAAGCCTTTCAATAAGGATACGATCCCATTCTTTCCTAATTCGTTCTCTATATTCTGGTAGGATCAAATCGTTATACGATATATCCCTGTTGAGGGTGAAACTCTCTGGAGCATATCCGGTTAATGCTAAACTACCGTCGGAGACAAATAGCATCGTCCATTTCCGATCATGATTGCATCGGAATGCCATACCCGGCAAATTTGAAAGAAGAATAGATTTGTCGCGCTCACTCCCTCTGAGCGCCTCCTCTGCTTCCTTACGTATGGTGATATCTTCGAGTAAACACAAATGCATAGAATGTTTATCCATACTTTCCAAAAGATGGGCAATCTTCATATTTGTCCATACACTTGATCCATCGGGCCTTATATACCGTTTCTCCATTGAATACCCGTTGATCTCGCCATTCTTGAATTGTTCAAATTTTTCTAGGTCGGCTTGCAAATCATCAGGATGGGTAATTTCGCTCCATTTTATATGTGCAATGTCAGTACTTGTCCTGCCGAGGATGTGTTCAAACATCGGATTAATGGTTATGGGCATTAATTTTGATGGAGGTAGAATATTTTCATCTATAATAATTGCAACTCCAGATGGAATTTGTTCAAATATACTACGATATATTGCTGTACCAACTGCAAATGTATTCCTTAGCTTCTGGAACCAAAGAAAACCTAAAAATATCAAAAGAAAAACTAGTGCAAAGGTCAAATCTGGAATCATATGTTTCCAAAGATGTACATACCATTCTGCACCATCAAAATCTAACCCTAAAACAGCTATAATTTTATCATTAGCGGGATCTATCACCGGTACAAGCACACTAATCCAGGTACCCCAACGGTCAGTTTCCAAACCGGTAAGAACCGTTTTTTTTATGCGGAAAGGTTCCCAATCAAGATCAGTTGCTTCTTCATATATTTGTCCTGGAGGAGAATAGTCGGGATGACCGGCAAGTTCCGAATCTACCATAAATACAATCTGGCCGTCTCGTTCGCACAGCAGATAAGCAAAACGAATTGAATCCGTCGACTCAATCAGACGCTCGAGGCTACGCTTGATCATAAGGTATTTAGGGTTTTCCAGATCTTCATCACTGACGGATAAGGATGTAATGTGTTCGGGATGCAACAGGGATTCAATTGATTGAGCCAAGATAATAACTTCTGACCCTGCTACTTCTCGATACCTGACCCAAGCAAAATGTAGATAGAGGCCGCTTACCAAGAGTATTATCACCACAAATACAACTACAAAAATACCAGCTCGTTTATTTTCAAAGCTCCCAAATGATGAATTATTGATCTTCTTAGTTTTCCGGAAGAACATGGTTGAGCTCCTCTGTTTTGCTTCAATTATGTAAATCAAACCATTTCGGAATATCTATTATGTATGGTAAAGCGTATTCTTTATCCTATTTATAATCATCACTATAAAGCAAAAAATCTCTGCAAGCAATCTTGGAACTATGTAATATTCCTTAGTGAGAATTACTATTTCTTAGTAAGGATTAATGAGATTGAGTCGACATAAATGACAAACCCCTCTGACTAGAGTAATACTTTACGTTGCCTCTTAAAGGGATGGAAATGTTTGATCTTTTCAGCATACACCACCCACCAGACAAGACTTTTAATCTCAATGATTTCGAACTGAGACACCCCCTTGCATCGGTATATTTCGACCATATCCACTGAACGTATAGACAGTAACCATTGGAGTCGAGTATTATAGAGGTAAGAGAATTCTTTTTGTATGAATAAATTAATGATTTGAAATCCAAGGGAATGATCAAGCCCCTTCCTTACAGGCAACGGATTCAACGTGAGTATCCAGCAATGGTCTTGACCTGACTTCGGGACACACAAAGGACACCCAATCTATCTTCTTCATATGGAGAAGAAATGCTAGGGCATCGTCAATGAAAGGTGTCTCATAGTGGGATTTTATCGATAGTTTTGCATTATGGAACAAACGTGAAAGAGCATAATGCAAGCCTTGAATTTGAAGTCTATTCAGTGCCCAACCATCTACTGCTACCGGAATTTTTTTGGAAAAGCCAATGAAAACAGAATACTGATCTGGGCGCATATCATATAGATATTGTACTGAACCGTTAATTGAGGTAATAATTGCAAAGCAAAGTAACGAACAGGTTGTTAAATGGAGCACTTCCATTATCCAAGATACGAACTCTCCGTTTTTTCCGTCAAAGATATGAAACTGAGGATCCGTTGCATTCAGAATTGTTCAGCCCGGAACAGATGCAGAACTATGGAAAAAGTCTTGCCCAATCGCATATAGTAAGTAAGTCTATCCAACATAAGGATAGACTTCTCAAGCGACTAGAAGAGAATGAGGCAGTGCTGCAAGATGTCAGGAATTTGCTGACTGAGACAGTAGTTGCAAACAGAAGGATAGTACCTGCAGGAGATTGGTTGCTTGATAATTTCTATCTGATCGAAAATATCATTCGTACAACCAGACGTGATTTTCCGATGAGCTACAACAGAGAGCTCCCCCGATTACAGAATAGTACACCAGTAGGCCAACCTCGCGTATATGCTATTGCCATAGAGCGCATTTCACATGGTGATGGACATGTTGATGCCGAAACCCTTCCAGCATTCATCAATGCCTACCAAACAGTTTCAAAGTTGACTCTAGGCGAACTTTGGGCGATTCCCATCATGCTCCGCTTAGCCTTAATTGAAAATCTACGAAGAATAGCAATTAGAATTTCAAAAGAGATACATTCCATAAAACAGGCAACTATCTGGGCAGATCGAATAATGGGTTTGGCCAAATCGGACCCCAAAAGTCTGTTACTACTGGTTGCAGACATGGCTCGCTCGAAGCCAATTCTCAATAGTTCTTTTGTCGCGGAATTCTCACAAAAACTCTACGGCAAAGGGGCTTCATTTGCTTTGCCATTGACCTGGATTGAGCAAGAACTCTCAGAGAAGGGTTTGACTATAGAATCTCTTGTGCAATCAGAAATGCAACAGCAGGCAGCCGATCAAGTCAATATTAGCAATACCATTGGAAGCCTTCGTTCCATCGATGCAAATAACTGGAAGGAATTTGTCGAAAGTACCAGTTATGTACAAGAGGCATTACGTAAGGATCCTTCTGGACAGTATGCGCAAATGGACTTTCAAACTCGTGATCAATATCGGCATGTAGTTGAGAAGCTTGCGAAACACAGTAGTCTGGATGAACAGGATATTGCGCTTCTTGCTATACAATTGGCACAGGAACATACACAAGATAAGGGAAAGGACAAACGGTTATCACATGTTGGTTATTACTTGTTGGACAAAGGATTAAAATTACTGAAACAAACAATACATGTAAAGACTAACACACATGGGTTCTCCTGTGCCATGGGCTTCCATGGTAAACTGATGCTGTATGTGGGATCCATAGGAATCATTTCGGCCGTTATTGCATATTTGCTTACCTTTATAGCCCAACTGGGAGGCTTATCAGGGTGGATATTGATACTCACCGGTATTTTGGCCTTTATCAGTGCCGGCGGTTTTTCGTCAATACTCGTTAACTGGATAGTAACGCTGACCATTGCCAGTAATCGACTGCCTCGTATGGATTATTCAGAGGGTATTCCACGCAAATCGCGTACCCTTGTAGTAATTCCCGCAATGCTCTCCAGCAAGCGTACGATAGATTCTCTTGTAGAAGCCTTGGAAGTACGATTTCTGGCAAACCGTGACAACAACATATTTTTTGGACTACTGACTGATTTTTTGGATGCCAAAGAGGAAACTCTACCATCAGATACAGAACTTGTATCATACGCACAACAGAAAATTCAGGAACTCAACCATTTGTACAAAACCCCAAAAGGGGATCCCTTCTTTTTATTCCATAGAGGACGAAAGTGGAATACCTCTGAAAAGATGTGGATTGGGTATGAACGAAAACGAGGTAAATTGGCAGATTTGAATGCTCTTATCCGTGAAGGGGACAGAAAACCTTTCACCCTTATTGTCGGTACCTTGTCTCAGCTCAAATCGGTGAAATATGTTATTACCTTGGACACAGACACCACGTTGCCCAGAGACTCTGCCAAGGCCCTTGCGGGAACCATGGCCCACCCTCTCAATCGCCCCCAATATGATCTGAAACGGGGCCTTATCAGCTCTGGCCACGCACTCTTGCAGCCTCGGGTAACCGCAAGTTTTTCAGGAGTGTCGCAATCACTGTATTCACGGCTCATCGGCAACAACCCCGGCCTAGATCCCTATACCTGTGCTGTCGCTGACGTGTATCAGGACCTCTTCTCTGAAGGATCTTTCATAGGAAAAGGCATCTATGATGTTGAGGCTTTTGAATTCGTCCTGAAAGGAAGATTTCCAGAAAACAGCATCCTCAGCCATGACCTGCTGGAAGGTTGTTACGCACGATCAGGCTTGGTCAGTGACATCCAATTGTTCGAAGACATTCCTCTAACCTATCGTGCAGATGTAGATCGTCGACAGCGATGGGTCAGGGGCGATTGGCAATCGTCTCGATGGCTTTTGTCAAGAGTTTCAACAAAAGAAAACACCATGAAAAAAAACGTCTTATCTTCTCTGTCAAAATGGAAAATCCTGGACAACCTCAGAAGGAGCATCACCTCAATCGTCCTTATGGCTCTTCTTGGTATCGGTTGGATTACATTACCCGAGCCATTGGTATGGACCCTTCTGGTTTCTGGATTACTACTACTTCCACCAATACTAATCTCTTTACTCGAATTCTTCCAAAAACCCCATGACATGCCTTTAGGCTCCCATATTATTGCTACAGTGCACTCGTTCTCCCTCCAAGTATCTTCGGCCTTTCTGAGCCTGGCCTTTTTGCCACATGATGCCTATTATAATTTTTGCGCAATCATGAGAACCTGCTGGAGGATGATCATATCCCACAGATATCTTCTCCAGTGGAATCCATCAGAAAGCAACAAACATGACAACTATCAAACTTTGGGTTCTACAATTCGCTTTATGTGGATTGTTCCACCCTTAGTGCTGGGCATATCCCTACTCCTCATCCTTTTCGAACCTACGTCGTTGCTTGTTGCGTCTCCTCTTCTCTTGCTCTGGGCTTGTTCGCCTGCAATTGTGTGGAAGATCAGCCAACCAACCTCAAGCAAGAAGGAAAGCCTGACAGAAGATCAGGACATATATCTTCATAGACTATCACGCAAGACCTGGGCATTTTTTGAAACCTTTGTAAAAGAAGAAGACAATTGGCTGCCTCCAGACAATTTCCAAGAATTTCCAGTCGCCAAGATCGCCCATCGAACCTCCCCTACTAATATAGGGCTCGCACTCCTAGCTAACCTAGGAGCCCGGGACCTTGGATACATATCCGATGGGTTATTGCTCGAGAGGACCAACCTTTCCATTCAATCAATGGAATCTCTGGAAACCTACAAAAGGCATTTTTACAATTGGTATGACACGATTACCCTGCAACCTCTTACACCCCGTTATGTCTCAACCGTCGATAGTGGAAACCTTGTGGGACACCTACTGACCTTGCATGCAGGCTTGTTGGCCCTAGCAGATGAGAAATTTTCACAGACACGGATATGGAAAGGCCTTGAAGATACTGCAATGAATCTTGAGGACGTTCTTGGAAAGGATGTACCCACAGGCTTCCATACGTTCCAGGCTGAACTTGTTTCCGTACTTAAGACCCTGCCGAAAACAATGTCTGACGTATGGAAAGAGCTTGAAAAGCTCATCACACTGGCAGAAGAAATCAGTGTGGCACTAAAAGAAAGAAAAGACCCCATGGTGAAATGGTGGTCGGACATGCTCATTCAACACCTACATGACACCCTCGATGAAGTAGAATTTCTTGTACCATGGGTATCACAAGCCTCTCTATTTGAGAACGAGCCTGAGTTTCAGACAGTATGTGGTTTTTCAAGTCTACGCGAATTATATGTTCTTGAGAGCGAAATGTTAGAGACGCTCGATGGAAGACTGCCAAAATTCAAAGCACTACTCTCTGAAGGTCATACACATGCTGAAGAACGTTTTTCAGTGATAAATAAAATTGCTCTTCAGATTGAAAATTTCACCCATATGGATTTTACGTTTCTGTATACTAAACGCCGGAATCTTTTCACCGTTGGATTTAATGTCGATAGCCATCGGAAGGACTCCGGATACTACGATCTGCTTGCCTCAGAGGCAAGGCTCACGAGCTTTGTTGCAATAGCACAGGGGCAAGTTCCTAAGGAGAACTGGTTCTCCCTTGGCCGGTTGATCGCCAAGAGTGGTAGCAAGACCCTGCTCTATTCATGGAGCGGTTCGATGTTTGAATACCTGATGCCCCTTCTAGTGATGTCTTCATACAAGGGGACTCTTCTCGGCCAGACCTGTGAAGCCGCAGTAGCCAGGCAGATTGAGTATGGAGACATGCTCGATATCCCTTGGGGTATGTCGGAGTCGGGTTACAACGCCTATGATGTCTCTCTCAATTATCAATACCGGGCATTTGGTGTTCCTGGCTTAGGCTTGAAACGAGTGTTGTTCAACGATCTGGTTGTGGCACCCTATGCAACGGCACTTGCTCTGCTGATTGCACCGAAAAAGGCATGCCTTAATCTTCTGCGTCTTTCTAATAGCGGGTTTGAAGGCTCTTACGGCATGTATGAAGCGATCGATTATACAAAATCACGTTTGGTAGCAGGCCATCCTTATGTCATTGTACGATCTTTCATGGCTCATCACCAAGGAATGAGTTTCCTTTCGTTTGTGTCGCAGTTGCTGGACAGTCCAATGCAAAAAAGATTTGAATCGATTCCCATGATTCAAGCGACAAATTTGTTGCTTGAGGAAAAAAGCCCAAGACCGACGTTCGTGTATTCACAGGCAATCAACATGCCGGAGAAGCGGATAATCCAAAAATCCCCAACGAAACATTCCCGAATTTTCAGTACATACCAGACTCCAATACCAGAGGTGCATTTGCTGTCAAACGGTACCTATCATGTGATGGTCACCAATGCAGGGGGAGGCTATAGTCGATGGAACAAACTCGCCCTGACCCGCTGGCATGAAGATACTACCCGTGACAACTGGGGTACTTTTGTATATATCCGCAACAAAAAGACCCATGAGTATTGGTCGAATACGTTTCAGCCGACCTTAAAGAACCCTGAAAAATATGAGGTTGTTTTCTCTGAAGGCCGGGCAGAATATCGTAGACGAGACAACGATTTCGATACGTATACGGAAATTGCAGTTTCGCCTGAAGATCCCATAGAATTGCGCAGGCTTACCATAACCAACCGGTCCACGGCCAAACGGATTATCGAAGTTACAAGTTATGCAGAGGTCGTAGTCACTGGGGCCGAGACTGACGCTGCCCATCCAAGCTTCAGCAACCTATTTGTTCAGACCGAGATAGTTGAAAAACTACAGACCATCCTTTGCTCTCGCCGTCCCCGCTCCCCTGATGAACAGACACCCTACATGTTTCATCTCATGATGGTACATGAAGCTAAGGTTCTTGAGGTTTCTTATGAGACAGACAGGATGAAGTTTATCGGTCGCTCTAGGACTGTCGTTTCGCCGAATGCCATGCAAACCCTCGGCCCCCTTTCGGGAACCCAAGGATCGGTATTGGACCCTATCGTGGCGATCCGGCAGGAAATAGTGTTGGAACCTGAAACCTCCGTAACCATCGATCTGGTCACAGGGATAAGCGATTCCAAAGAATCTGCATTGAAACTTGCAGAGAAATATCAAGGAGAATGGTTCACCAACCGTGTCTTTGAATTATCCCAAACTCACTGTCGGTTAGCTCTCAAACAGATAAACAGTACACCGAAAGCAGCACTTTTCTATGACCAGATTGCCGCCTCGATCCTCTATGCCAATTCAATGCTTCGTTCTGAAGGTTCTTCCATCATCGCTAACCATCGGGGGCAGTCAGGCTTATGGGGGTACTCGATTTCGGGTGATTTACCCATTGTGTTGTTTACTATAAGAGATTCCGCCAATATCGGCATGGTTCAGCAATTGGTTCAGGCACATTCCTACTGGCATCAAAAAGGCCTTGAAGTGGATCTGATACTCTTGGATGAAGAGACTGAAGGATACCGACATGAACTACAAGAACAGATTTTCTCCATGGTCACTACAATTGGTGGAAAAAATGTAGTTGACCGACCGGGAGGCATCTTCATACGATCATCCGACCAATTTTCGATTGAAGATCGACACTTGGTCAACGCCGTTGCCCGAATCGTATTGGACGACAGCCGAGGATCGCTAGAGAGTCAGATCGCTGGACAACGCAACAAGAAAAAGCCGGTACCGAGGTTGAGGCCCCTGCCCCTGCGTGGAGTCATGAAAACCCGCAATACTAGTGCCGCTTCCCCATCCTTGGATTTGCAATTCTTTAATGGATTAGGTGGATTTTCCAATGATGGAAAAGAATATGCCATCACTACCAAAAAAGGGCAGACAACTCCAGCCCCTTGGTCCAATGTGATAGCAAATCCTCATTTCGGCACAGTCATCACTGAGTCTGGCGCTTCTTATACCTGGATGGGAAATGCCCACGAATTCCGCTTGACACCTTGGTATAACGATCCGGTAAGTGATACAAGCGGTGAAGCGCTCTATATCCGAGATGAGGAGAGTGGCCAATTTTGGTCACCTACCTCTCTTCCCCGACAAGGGAACAAACCGTATATATGTCGTCATGGCTTCGGTTATAGCACCTTCGAACATACAGAATTCGGTATACACTCAAACCTCACGGTGTTTATCGCTCTAGATGCATCTGTTAAATTCATGATGCTCACCCTACGCAATGACTCTGAGCGAGAGCGTAAACTTTCGGCAACCAACTATACGGAACTGGTACTTGGAAGCCAAAGAGAGAAATCTGCAATGCATGTGGTGACTGAATTTCATACTGATACAGGGGCAATCTTTGCACAAAATTGGTATAACACTGATTTTGCAGGGAATACCGTGTTTCTTGATGCCACAGGAAGCAACCACACTATAACAGGTGATCGTACTGAATTCATTGGCCGAAACGGAACGCTTGCAAACCCTGAAGCGATGACAAAAAAAAGCCTTTCAGGTTCCATCGGTCCAGCGTATGATCCCTGTGCTGCGATTCAGGTGCCTGTAATACTTGAGAAGGGAAAAGAAGTTGTTATCGTGTTCAAGTTAGGGGCGGCTAGCACCACAAAGGAAGCTGAGATCCTGATAAACCGTTTTAAATCCATAGATTCAGCCAAGCTGGCTCTAGAAGAGGTCAGATCGTATTGGCAACAGACTGTATCGGTGGTGCAGATCGAGACGCCAGACGTTGCACTCAATACGTTGGCAAACGGCTGGCTTGTATACCAAATGCTTTCCAGCAGATTGTGGGGTCGTAGCGGTTTCTACCAGTCAGGGGGAGCCTTCGGCTTTCGCGATCAATTGCAGGATGTCATGGCTCTTGTGTATGCCGAACCCACTCTCGTACGAGCTCATATACTGCTTTGTGCGGAGCATCAATTTGTTGAAGGAGATGTGCAACATTGGTGGCATCCACCAACAGGACGGGGGGTACGGACTCATTGTTCCGATGATTACCTGTGGCTTGTGCTCGCTACATGCCGATATATTTCAATAACCGGTGATACAGGCATACTCGACGAATTGAGGCCCTTCATCGAGGGGCCACACCTTAAAGCAGGCGAAGAATCCTCGTATGACAAACCACACCAAGGAACCGAAGTTGCCAGCTTGTATGATCATTGCGTTCGAGCAATTTTGTTTAGTTCCCACCGAGGTGTGCATGGTTTGCCTCTTATGGGATCCGGAGATTGGAACGATGGAATGAATCTGGTTGGGATAGAAGGAAAAGGAGAAAGTGTCTGGTTGGGATTTTTCCTCTATACTGTACTCATGCAATTCAGCGATCTCGCAATTCAACGCGAGGATCACAAGTTTTCCGCTCTTTGCCGTAAGAAGGCCTATGAGCTACAGACACATCTGAAAGAAAATGCCTGGGATGGTTCATGGTACAATAGAGCTTGGTTTGACGACGGCAAGCCTCTTGGCTCCTCAGATAATGTCGAATGTAAGATCGATTCACTCTCACAGAGCTGGTCTGTCCTTTCGGGAGCAGGAGAAATAGAGCGAGAGCGTCAAGCAATGGATTCAGTGTATGAGTTCCTTGTAAAACCTGAACATGGTTTAATACAGCTTCTTGATCCACCTTTTGACACATCCACCCTGGAGCCCGGCTATATCAAGGGGTATGTGCCTGGCGTTCGGGAGAATGGTGGGCAATACACCCATGCGGCAATCTGGACGGCTATGGCCTTTGCCAAATTGGGTGATACAAGTAGGGCATGGGAACTATGCTCTATGATCAATCCAATCGAACATTCTTCTACCCCTGATTTGATCGATGTGTACCAGGTGGATCCGTATGTTATGGCTGCCGA
>Ga0209414_1000819_pt1 | contig 15096 bp, 10 predicted proteins | sample LakVidmifraction_4_FD_181154 | JGI IMG/M metagenome (GOLD analysis project Ga0209414, IMG submission 181154) | Hypersaline microbial communities from Lake Vida, Antarctica - Brine Hole Two &gt;0.2 micron (SPAdes) (version 2) | ecosystem: Environmental > Aquatic > Non-marine Saline and Alkaline >... | reverse complement strand
TCCAAATGGCTTAAAGCCATGCATTTTGGGTGGGTTATTAACTTTTCTCTTCTTTTTTGGTCGTGGCATTTATCAAATTTTTAAGTGATTCTTTAGTGTCTGTGAAAATAAGAAATATAAAAAGAACCGCTGTCGCTCCTAAAACTATTTTTCCTATTAAACAGTAAGTACCACAATAGAAATCATTGCCAAATCCGAGAAGCCAAGTTATAGAACCCAGCAGCATCATAAGGACATAATCAATAAAAAATAATAATGCTATTAAAAAGATATAAATTAAAAATATTGAGCTCTTCATGATATAAATTTTATATAAAGGTAATGAACTTACGTTCATAATAAAAACAATTGATATAATATTTTTAAAAAAACATAAAACTAAGTTCCTAATTAAAGAACTAATTTTTAAAGTATCGGTATCACCTGAAGGAAATGTTATGATTGATGCGACTGAAAAAGGTTGCGCCCAAAAGCGATGATGCTAACTTCTTTGGCGGGTTGTACCGCAATGGATGTTGCCTCATTGTTAAAAAAAATGCGCGCTGAAGTAGAAGATTTTAAAATTGAAGTTGAAGCAAACCTTACCGACGAAGCTCCAAAGTTCTATGATAAAGTAAAAGTGACTTATCGCTTTTATGATAAAGATTTTTAAAAGGACAAAATTGAAAAAGCAGTAAACCTATCCGTTGAACGTTACTGCGTGGTGATACATATGTTTAGACAATTTGCTGAGGTAACCACAGAAATTCAATATATAGTTCAATAAGGGTTATTTGTTGAGGTGTTTATTTGTTTAAAATTTTAAGGCAATAGGTAAATAGGCATTAGGCAAAAACACCAATAATCTAACATACCAACAATCCAATATACCAGTAATCTAATAATCCAACATTCCAATATACCAACACGCTAAAATTTGCTTACTTTTGAAAAAAAAATTGCTATGCGTTGGAAATTAAAAGCTGAAACAAACCCTGAAATAACATCAAAATTAGCTCAGGATTTAGGGATTGAATACACTTTGGCCAAGCTGTTGGTACAACGAAATATTGAAACCTATGATCAAGCCAAAATCTTTTTTCGCCCAAGTTTAAATAATCTCCACAATCCTTTTTTGATGAAGGACATGGACAAAGCCGTTGAGCGTATAGAACGGGCAATCGCAAAAAACGAGAACATTTTGGTCTATGGCGATTATGATGTGGATGGCACAACATCAGTCTCAATGCTTTCATCCTATTTAAAAACATTTTATCCAAATATTGCTACTTATATTCCGGACAGATATGCCGAAGGTTACGGAATTTCTTTTTTGGGAATCGATTTTGCCTACGACAATGATGTTTCCTTAATTATTGCGTTGGACTGTGGCATAAAAGCCATCGACAAAGTGAATTATGCGAAAGAAAAAGGCATCGATTTTATCATTTGCGATCACCACCGTCCGGGGAATGAGATTCCGGATGCCGTTGCAGTTTTAGATCCAAAACGTGCAGATTGTGATTATCCGTATGATGAATTGTGCGGTTGCGGCGTAGGATTCAAATTGATTCAGGCGTTGGCAAGCAAGAGGAATCAAAACATTGATGATTTGGTTCCTTATTTGGATTTGGTAGCCACAGCCATTGCTGCAGATATCGTTCCAATAACAGGCGAAAACAGAATATTGGCTTATTTTGGTTTGCAGGTAATCAATTCCAATCCTCGAAATGGCATAAAAGCCATGATTCATCAAATAAAAAAATCAGAATTAAATATTACAGATGTGGTGTTTACTATTGCTCCAAGAATTAATGCCGCAGGAAGAATTAAACATGGAAATTATGCTGTTGAATTGTTGACCGAACTAGATTTTGATTCGGCTGTAAAATTTGCTTTGGAAATAGAACAAAACAACAACGACAGAAAGGATTTGGATAAATTAATCACCAAAGAAGCCTTGCTTCAAATTGAAGAAAATAATGAGCAGGATAATTATTCAACTGTTGTTTATGCGGAACATTGGCACAAAGGCGTGATTGGCATTGTTGCCTCGAGATTGATTGAAACTCACTACAAACCCACCTTGGTTTTTACCAAAAGTGGCGATAAATTGGCTGCATCTGCACGTTCGGTTAAAGGATTTGACGTTTATGAAGCACTGGAACAATGTTCCGAATTTATTGAACAGTTTGGCGGACATAAATATGCAGCCGGACTTACTTTAAAAGAAGAAAATTATCAAAATTTTAAATTGAAGTTTGAAGAAGTTGTTGCCGCTACTTTATCGGAGGAATTGAGAACACCCGAAATTTCTATCGATGCGGAAATCAACCTTTCGGAAATTACGCCAAAATTCTTCAGAATCATGAATCAATTATCTCCCTTCGGACCACAAAACATGAAACCTATTTTTATGTGTGGCGGTTTGCGAGATAACGGCTATGGTAAAAAAGTAGGCGCTGACGAAACGCATTTAAAGTTGAATCTTTTTGAAGGCACCAACCAAACAACCTACAACGCCATCGGCTTTGGAATGGGAGACAAACACGAACTTACACAAAATAAAAATGCCTTTAAAGCCGCTTTTTGTATCGATGAAAATGAGTGGAATGGCTATACAACACTGCAACTTTTATTGAAAGATTTACAGGAAGAAAGTTGAGCCCTTCGTCTACACTCAGGGTACTGCACTCAGGGTAAAAGTTTGTTTTTTGTGAGAAGTGAAAGGAAAGACTGCACGACAAAAAAAGGCGGAGATTTTTTTCTCCGCCTTTTTTAAATTGAAATTACAAAGTTTCTTTCAGCCATTTGTAAAATTCACGTTGCCAAACTAAGCTGTTCTGATTATTTAGTACCCAGTGATTTTCTTCAGGAAAAAACAACAACTTGCTTTTAATGCCTTGCAATTGTGCGGCCTGAAAGGCAGCCAATCCTTGTCCGATTGGAACTCTAAAATCATTTCCGCCTTGAACAATCATAATTGGAGTTGTCCATTGGCCTACTTTTTCAGTAGGGTTAAATTTGGTATAAGCATTTTGTGCATCAACGTTATTTTTATCCCAATAAGAACCACCTAAGTCCCAATTTACAAAAAATAGTTCTTCGGTAGTTCCATACATGCTTTTCCAATCAAAAATCCCGTCATGAGAAATAAAAGTTTTGAATCTTCCTTCATGAATGCCTGCCAAATAAAATACGGAATAACCGCCATAACTTGCACCTATGGCTCCCAAACGATCATTGTCTACATAAGGTTCTTTTGCCAATTCATCAATCGCAGATAAATAATCCTGCATATTTTGTCCGCCATAATCTTTGCTGATTTGTTCATTCCATTCTACTCCATAACCAGGCATTCCTCTTCTGTTTGGAGCAACAATAATGTAACCGTTTGCAGCCATCAATTGAAAGTTCCAACGGAAAGAATAAAATTGGCTTAAAGCACCTTGAGGGCCGCCCTGACAATATAAAATTGTGGGATATTTTTTAGCAGGATCAAAATTTGGCGGATAAATTACCCAGGTCAGCATTTCTTTGCCATCGGTTGTTTTAACCATTCTTTTTTCGACTTTGCTTAGCTTAATATTATTATAAACGGCGTCATTCGCGTGGGTTAACTGCGTCATTTTTCCATTGCTTAAGTTCACAGCATATAACTCCGTGGCATGGTTCATATCTCTTCTGCTAACGACAATGGTTTGTTTTGATTGACCAACAATACCGCTCACATCAAATTGTCCGTTTGTAATTTGATTTAGCGGACTGGTTTTTTTTCCAGAAGAAGGAATTCCGATTTCAAACAATTGTACAGTTCCCAAAACCGGAGCGACAAAATATATTTTATCGCCATTATCTTGCCATACAAAGCTGTTCACGGTTCCATCCCAGTTTGCCGTTAAGTTAACGGATGCATCGTTAACTTTAACAATAATATCATTTTTATCTGATTCATAACCGTCTCTTTTCATTTGCAGCCAGGCCAATTGACCTTTAGACGAAAACGAAGGGTTTGTATCATAACCTTTATTTTCAAAAGTTAAGTTTGTAGTTGTTTTTGACTCTAAATTATATTGATAAATATCGGTATTTGTGCTAGAAGCATACGCAACGCTGCTTAATTTTTTGGTTATATATAAGATGTTTTTACTATCGGGACTCCATAAATAATCTTCGGATCCGCCAAATGGTTTTTGTGGACAGTCGAACGGCTCTTCGGCCATAATATCAATAGGTTCAGCAATAGTGTCCGTAACAGACTGGTATTTCACGTGACTGTAAGCGCCGTCTTCCCAGGTATCCCAATGGCGATAATTGAGTTCCGTATAGATTTTTACATTAGAAGTGGTGATATCTTCATAATAGTCTTGCCCGGTAATGTTTTTTAGTTTTACATCAGCCGTTGTAATTTTGTATTTGCCACTGGGCGAAACACTCTTATCTGCCAACAATGCTTTATAATTGGTAATTATTTCGGACTCTCCTCCTGTAATTGCGACCTGATAAGTTGTTGTAGAAGATTTGTTTGATGCTAAGTTATAGTTGGAAACACTGTAAATAAGCGAATTACCATCTTTGGTCAATCCTTTTCCTGAAACTTTATTCAGTTGAAGCAGCATTTCGGGCGTCATCACCTCTTGTGCTGACATTGCGATAAATGCAAATGAGAATAAAAAACTAAATACTGTTTTATGCATAATTTCTTTCTTTTGGTTTTTATTAACTTAATTCACAAATTTATTGTTTTAATTTTTTATTTCTGTAACTGAATTTACACTTATTTAAAATTATTCGATAAGAAATAATGATTATAAATAAGCTTGTTTTTTTAGAGTTGCAGCGTGAAGGATTGAGGCATTTGTTTGAGCTGTTTTTTGCGTATTTCAGCAAAAAAAGCGAGTGCAGAAAGCCTGACCTGAAAGGGCACGCCCTCCGAAAAGGCGGGCAGGCCCAAAATATTTTTTTTAATTTTAGCTTTTTTTCTAAAAATCCAAAATACTCAAAGTCTAAAATACCAAGCTAATATTCCTTTATTAAATACAAATACACCGGATAATGATCGCTGTAGCCTCCAGTGAATCCGCCATTTCCAAAACTTCTAAATGGATAGCCTTTAAATTTTCCTGTTTGGGTAGTTAAATATTGTGGTTTAAAAATGGCCGCTTTATACATTTTATAAGTTGAATAATTTTTTGAAGTGGTTAACAGCGGAGAAGTAAACATAATTTGGTCAAATAAATTGAGATTGTCGCGGTAAGCCAAGGTGTTTTGTCCTCGCCTGAACATATCTTCCATCGGGTTATAAATATCGCCTTCTTCTACATCCGATTTTTTGGATTTGGTTTTTAAAATGTTTTTTAGGCTGCTGTTAATGGGGTCATCATTTAAATCGCCCATGATGATGATTTTCGGATTTGGGTCAGTTTCTTTTATTTTAGCAATAATTTGGGTATTTAAAAAAGCGGCTTTTTCTCTCTTGGATCTGCTTTTTGCTTCACCACCAAGTCTGGAAGGCCAATGATTTACAATAATATGAATGAGTTCGTCGCCCAAATATCCCGATACCAATAACTGGTCTCTGGTGAAAACTCTATAACCATCACTGTCCCATAAACGCAATTCAAAAACTTCATGATAAATGGGTTTAAAAAAGTTGGTTTGATACAAAAAGCCAACGTCAATACCCCGTAAATCCGGAGAATCGTAATGAATAATGCCGTATTGTTTGTCCTTTAAAAAGGAAGTATTAACCAAATCTTCCAAAACACCATAATTTTCAATTTCGGCAACGCCTATAATCACCGGACTGTTTTTTGCTTCTTCCGCGCCTATTTCGGAAAGCACTTTTGCCATATTGTTCAATTTCAGCTGATAAATAGCGGCCCGGTTTTCTTTGATCTCCATGATAGGACTTCTTTCATCGAGCTTTGTGGTGTCGTCAACAATATCGAAGAGGTTTTCTAAATTATAAAAAGCGATGGTTTTGATGTCATATTTTTTTTGGCTGAATACAGATTGAACCAGAAGAAAAACAAATAGCAGAAGAATAGAAAGACGTTTCATAGCATTTTTTGAGGCACAAGATAGGCAGAAATTGCAAGCGAAATAGGGAATAGAGTGCTATATTTAAGGAAGACAGCAGAATTATTTTTTCTTTTTATCGTGCGTATTCTAAAAAAGACTAATTTCATCAAAAAATTGTCTATGAAAATATTGGTATTTACCATTGTTGTAGCTATGCTGTGCGGAATTAACTCAAGCGCACAAACACTAGCTTCCATAAACGGAAAAGTTATTGAAGCCACTTCAGAAGAGCCTTTACAAGGAGTTTCCTTAAAAATTTTAGCACTTAATTTTTTTGCGGAAACAAATTTAAACGGAGAATTTTCCATCGAAAAAATCCCAATTGGAATTCATACGCTACAAATTCAATATGAGGGCTACGTTACGCAAGAATTCCCAGTCAATATTCTTGAACATAAACCCTATAATTTAGGAACTATTTTTTTGCAAAAAACGATTGTTGAAAAGTATGAGACGAGCCTTATTGTTTTGACAGATGAGGATTTATTAGATGAAGAAGGAAAGACCTCCGATTACATTGCAGGATTGTTTCAATCATCCAAAGACGCCTACTTACAAGCAGCGGCATTTAATTTCAGCCAGGCATGGTTTAAAGTTCGCGGTTATGATTCCAGCTACGGAACTATTGCAATCAATGGGATTGAAATGAATAAAATTTATGATGGACGGCCCCAATGGAGCGATTGGGGTGGATTGAATGACGCATTTAGAAATCAAGAATTTTCCAATGGAATCTCGGCATCTGATTTTACTTTTGGCGGCATATTGGGCGCCACAAATTTTAGCACAAGAGCTTCAGATTATCAGGCAGTAAAAAAAGTTTCAGCTTCCTCAACCAATAAAAGTTATACCGGCCGTGTTATGGCCACTTATGCTTCAGGATGGAACAAAAACAATTGGGCTTTTGTGTTTTCGGGTTCTCGCAGAATGGCACAGGAAGGTTATATTGAGGGAACATCTTACAATGCCTGGTCGGGTTTTTTAGCCGTGGAAAAAAAACTCAGCAACAATCACCGTATAAATTTTACAGCTTTCGCAACGCCAAACAAACGTGGAAAATCATCGCCTAATACCCAGGAAGTTTACGATTTAAAGGGCTATGAATACAATGCCTATTGGGGAAATCAGGAAGGCGACAAGCGAAATTCGAGAATAAAGGAAATTTTTGAACCGGTAATTATGCTAACCCATTTTTATGAACGCGAAAACACCAATATAAAATCATCTTTGGCGTATCAGTTTGGGCATATTGGGAACAGTCGCATTGGTTATTTTAACGCCCCAAATCCCGATCCAACCTATTGGAAATATTTGCCGAGTAATTTTTTGAGATTTCCTGATAGTCCCGATTATGCAAACGCCTATTTAACCGAACAGGAATTTATAAATAACGGACAACTTAAGTGGAATGAATTGTATCAGGCAAACGCCGATAATGGAAATTCGCTGTATTATTTGTATGAAGACCGGGTTGATGACACACAATTTTCAGTAAATTCAATGATAAACACAAAATTCACAGAGAATTTAAACTTCAATGGAGGTGTTTCCATTAAAAATTTAAGCTCTAAAAATTATGCAAATATGCTCGATTTGTTGGGCGGAAACGGATTTGTGGATTTAGATCAATATGCGCTTGGCGATGCACAGCAAAACGATTTGAACAATCCTGACCGAACCGTTTTTGAAGATGACAAATTTCAATACAATTATACGATTAATGCTTTTGTGGCAAGTGCTTTCGCGCAATTACAAGGAACGCATAGAAATCTCGATTATTTTGCGGGAATAAATATAAAAACCAGTAATTATCAGCGGGAAGGCTTATTTAAAAATGGGACTTATTTTGAAAATTCCTTAGGAAAAGGTGAAAAACAAAACTTTATGGATTTCGGCATAAAGGCCGGTGCGACTTATAAAATTACTGGACGACATTTGTTGACTTTTAACGGCGCATACACCACAAATGCACCCACAATTAAAACGGCATTTTCTAATTCGAGAGTCAACAACAGTATCACACCCGATTTAACGAGTGAAAAAATTTTAACAGGTGATGTAAGTTATGTTTTTAGGGCTCCAAAAATACAATCCCGATTAACCGCGTATTATACAAAATTTATTGCCGCTATTGAAACTTCCTTCTTTTTTGCGGAAGGGTTGTTGGGTAACCAGGCCGATTTTGTGAATGAAATTATTACAGGTGTCGACAAAAAGAATATGGGCGTGGAATTAAGTTTTGAATATCAGATTTTGCCCACAGTAAAATTGGTGGCTGCAGGTTCAGTTGGGCAATTTACTTACAGCAACAATCCACAATTGTACCTGATTTCTGAAAGTTTTTCCAATTCAAACAGCAATTTTGGAACGGCTTATTTAAAAAACTATCACCTTTCCGGAACTCCGCAACGGGCTTATGCTGCAGGCTTTGAATACCGCGATCCCGCGTATTGGTTTTTTCAAATAAATGCCAATTATTTATCCAATAATTACTTGGATATTTCTCCTTTACTAAGAACCAATAATTTTTATCTGGACTCAGACGGTGTTCCTTTTTTAGATGATGAAACCGGGAAGGAAGTTACCCAGGAACAGGTTGATAATTTATTGAAACAAGAGAAATTTGATGCTGCTTTTTTGGTAAATGCTGTTGGCGGGAAATCATGGAAAATCAACGAATATTACCTCGGATTTTTTATGGGCATAAACAATATTTTGGGAGAACTGTTTAAAACAGGCGGCTTTGAGCAATCCCGAAAATCCAATTACCCAGAATTAAAAGAGGACAAACAATTGGAAAAACCCATTTTCGGCCCAAAATATTGGTATGGTGGCAATACCTCCTATTACTTAAATTTATATGTAAGATTTTAAAAATAACGCTATGAACTTTTATAAAAACTCAAGAACTTTACTTATTTCAATCGTTGTGATAAGCACTTTTTCAACCTGTGTAAAAGATGGGGATTTTGAAACGCCGAAGGTCGATTGCATGGAACCTCAAATTACCGCAACAACGACCATTCAGCAGGTAAAGGAAATGTACACTTTTGGCGGCGCAAAAATCATTGAAACCGATTTAATTATTGAAGGCTATGTGGTTTCCAGCGACAAATCGGGAAATATTTATAAATCAATTTCTATCCAGGACAGCGCGGAGAATCCGACTGCGGCCATTAAAATTTCTATCAACCAAACAAATATTTATACAAGATATAATGTGGGCCGAAAAATTTATGTGAAATTAAAAGGTTTGGCAGTTGGTTACAGTTTCGGAAGTGTGCAAATTGGCGTAGCATCCGGAGATGGTTTGGAAGGCATTTTGTCTTCAGAACTCGACAAATATATTTTGCGTTCCTGCGAAGTTACGGAAATAATTCCCAAAAAAGTAGCCATTTCAGCACTGAATAAAGATATGTTGGAAATGCTCATAGAAATTGAAAATGTTCAGTTTAAATCTGGAGATTTGGGAAAATCTTATGCAAATGCCGACAATACCGCTACGGTAAATCGTGTGTTGGAAAGTGTTGATAATTCTTGCAATTTTTTGGATGAAGTTATTGTGAGAAATAGCGGTTTTGCCAAATTTAAAAACAACATGCTGCCAGAAGGAAAAGGAAGCGTAGTTGCTATTTTTAGTAATTATTACGATGATTTTCAACTGTATTTGCGTGATACGGATGATGTGAAATTAACGGAACCACGTTGCGATTATTCCGATACTTTTCAGCCAAATATTTCTTTGGCAGCAATTAGGGAAATGTACAAAGGAACCATGGTTGAATTTGGTATAAACAACAATTATGTAGTTGAAGGTTATGTTGTTTCAAGTGACGAACATGGAAGTTTTGAGAAAAAATTGGTGATTCAGGATGCTATTGAAAATCCGACCTCAGGAATTCAGATTTTGTTGAAGTCGACTTTAATTTTTGAACAATACAAACCGGGCGATAAGGTTTTTGTAAAGCTGAACAAACTGTATATGGCTAAAAAGGACGGCGTTTTAACCATCGGTTTTCCAAAAGGAACTGGCATTACAGAAATTGAAGAAGACAAAGTTGCCGATTTCATTTATAACAGCGGCGAAAATTATATCATAATTCCCAAAGAAATTTTAATTTCCGAGGTGGTAAATCCCGCATTTGAAAACACTTTGGTAAAAGTTAAAAACGTGCAACTGACCCAAAATGAGCTGGGTTCGGCATTTACCTATTTTAGTGGCGTTAACAGCGGATTTAGAACGTTAGAAACTTGTAATGTGTCCACAAAGCTATCTGTTTTTACCAATGGAAAAGCCACTTTTGCCAACGATTTGTTTCCGCAGGGAAAAGGAAATATCACTGGCGTTTTAAGCAATTTTATTGAACTGAGAAGTATTTCCGATGTTGAATTTTCAGAAGTTTATGAAGCTTGCCCGGTATTTATTCCAAAAATTATGATTACAGAAGTTGCCGATCCTAAAAATAATGTTTCTGCGCGATTTGTAGAACTTTACAATGCAGGAAATGAGGAAGTAAATTTAACAGGCTGGAAACTGAATAAATATTTAAACGGGGCAACAACGGTCTCTGGTTCGCCTTTGGCATTGACGGGAATTGTAATTCCGCCTGGCGGATTTGCCATTATAGCGGGCACCGACTACAAAATTATTTTTGACGATAGTCCAACAATTGAAACAACGTATATTTCCGGGAATGGAGATGACGTGTATGAATTGATGGATAATACCGGAGCAAGGATAGATGTTTTTGGTGTTATTGGTGAAGATGGCAACGGTACAAATTGGGAATACTTGGATGGAAGGGCGGTGCGAAATTTAGCGGTTTTAGTGCCAAATCCAATATTTACGATTAGCGAATGGACCATTTATTCTGCAGCTGCAAATCCTAAAATTACCAATCCGAGTTCCCCGCAAAACGCGCCTGATGCTTTTAATCCCAGAGTCAGATAATGTTTTAATTTTATAGCAATAAAAACTGGGCGATAAGGTTTTTGTAAAGCGCAACAAACTGTATATGACTATAAAGGGCGGCGTTTTAACCATTTCTAAAAATTTTTCAGCGGTTTCTAAAGTGGATTGAGACCATAGCTTTATTGGCATCAAAAGAAAAATATAGAAGATTAGCTTCATCTATAAAATGTACAGAATAAACCAATATTACACTGCTTATAAAAAAAACCGTCCCTTTCGGAACGGTTTTAAACTTTGCTACTTGGTATTTATTTCACCAACGTCATTTCATCCACAATATGTTTGGCTCCTGAGAAGTTCTCAATAACCCATAACACGTAACGAATATCAACATTGATGGTTCTTTGCAATTTAGGATCAAAGATAACATCACCAGCCATTGCCTCGATGTTTCCGTCGAATGCCAAACCGATGAGTTCCCCTTTTCCGTTTAATACCGGAGAACCTGAATTACCGCCAGTAATATCGTTGTCTGTTAGGAAATTAACGTGCATAGAACCGTCTTTGTCCGCAAAACGACCATAGTCTTTCCCTTTGTTCATGTCGATTAAACGTACCGGTAAATCAAATTCATCATCCCCTTTTTTATATTTTTTAACGACACCATCCATGGTTGTATAGTTATTGATTTTGGCATCATTACGTTTGTCGGCCGGCAATGAACGAACTGTCCCATAGGTTAAACGCATGGTGCCATTAGCATCCGGATATTTAATGCTGCCTATATTAGATTCACGTAATCCTTCAACTAACAAACGGAAAGAAGCTCCAAAATCATTTTCTGCTTTTGCAATTTCATCCGATTTCGAATTATAATGTGCAACCATATCATTTGAAAGCATATACAATGGGTCATTCGCTAATAAAGTCTCACTTGGTAATTCTAAAAACGCATTAATTCTTTCTTTTGAAGTTAAAATACTCAACTCAAAAGCCGCATTTACATATTTTGTATAATCGTAATTATTTGCTGCACCAATTTTCTCAACCATTGGAGCAATTGCATAGCCTTTAGATTTTGTAGCATACAAGTTCAATTGGGCTGCCAAAAGATCTTTCTCAGCAGGAAGGTATAGATCTTTAAACATCTCTTCAGCCATTTCAGCTATTTTAGGAGCCATTTCTTTGCGTTTTGCAGGATCTGCTTTAGCATAATAGTCAAGTTGTCCCCCTATCGTTCTTCCTGATATTCCAAAAGAAGCTGTTCTAAACAATTGCATCAAATAGTTATCATGACGCGTTTTCTCGTTTGTTAAATCGTAGAACTTATTGATATTAGCAATTACGTTTCCGTATTTAGCTTTGTTTTCTTTTTTATTCGCCCATTTATTGAATTTTTTTTCTTGGACTTCTTTTGATTTTGCAGTTTCAAATTTGGTTAACGCATCAATCATTCCTTGACGGTTTTTCCAATAATTTGCAGTTCCGGCATATTTTGAAGCATACATAAGATTCAAGGCATCGCTTTGATCCATGTATTTTTTCATGTTGTCCATTCCTGTTTTGGCTCCTTCAACCCATGCAGGATAAGCAAATTTTACGTTTTGCTCAATTCCGCCTGCTGGCATCCAACGATTGGTTCTTCCTGGATAACCTAAAATCATTGCAAAATCACCTTCTTTTACACCACTTATATTAACCGGTAAATAATGTTTTGGTTGCAATGGCACGTTGTTTTGAGAATAATCTGCTGGATTCCCGTTAGCATCTGCATAGATTCTGAACATAGAAAAATCGGCAGTATGACGCGGCCATTCCCAGTTGTCTGTATCTCCACCAAATTTACCTAAACTTTCTGGTGGCGCTCCCACAAAACGAACGTCTGTATAATCTTGATAAACAAAATAATAATACTCATTACCTTCGAAAAAAGGACGTACCGAAACAGTATATTTTCCGCCTTCGTTGTTTTCACTTTGGATTAAAGCAGTTTCCCGGTTAACTGCTTTTTCTCTTTCCAATTCGGTCATTTCATCATTTACTTTTGACAAAATACGCTCAGAAACATCATCCATACGGACAAAAAATCGAACATATAAACTGGAAGGCTTCATTTCTGCTTTTCTGTCTTCGGCCCAATAACCGTCTTTCAGATAGTTTTTATCTGCAGTGGACAATTCTGCTACAGCAGAATAACCGCAATGGTGATTGGTTAGTACCAATCCGTCTTTTGAAATTACTCCTGCAGTACAACCTCCGTTGAATTGAACGATCGCGTCTTTCAAACTATGGTGATTAACGCTGTAAATTTCTTCCGAGGTTAGTTGCAAACCCATCTTTTCCATATCTCTATGGTTCAGTCTTTCGATAAACATTAGGAACCACATTCCTTCGTCGGCTTTTACGCTTGTTGGAATAAGCATAATACCTACAATTAATGATAAAATAATTTTTTTCATTTTTATATTATATAAAAGTTATTTAATTTGATTTAATAGTCGGCCAAATCTCAAAATTGTTACACTGGAATGAAAATTAACGCCTATTTTAGTGCGAATATAATTCATTTTAATAGTTGAATAATCTTTTGAGGTTGTTAACAAAGAAGAAGTAAACATAATTTGGTCAAATAAATTGAGATTGTCCCGTAAGCCAAGGAGTTCTTTGCAAATAGTAATTAAGACCATTTATAACAAATAACTTTCATACATTTAACTTTCAATAACCTCAACAATAAAAATTGCTAGATATCAAGTCGCTTATTTCTAAAATATTAAATTTAAACATCGGAAAATTGCGATTTCAAACCCACAACTTTTCATACTCTAAACCTGTAGCTGCAAGCAGAAAATAAAAATGAAATGATATTTAAACCTTTTCCAGAAATAAAATCAGAAAGACTATTTTTAAGAAAAATTGAAGAATCAGACTATGAGGTTATTTTATTCTTGCGTTCAGATGAGACTGTTACAAAATTCATTGAAAGGCCTGAAAACAGAAAAACTAAGAATAAATCTGATGCTATAAAATTTATCAAAGAACTAAATGAATATCTCGAAACAAATAAATCAATTACCTGGGGCATAACTTTACTAAATGACCCCAAAATTATAGGAACAATTTGTTTGTGGAATTTTTCTCAGAACAATAAAACGGCTGAAGTTGGATATGACTTAAATCCTGCTTTTCAAAGAAAAGGGATTATGAGTGAAGCTCTAAATAGTATTATTGATTTTGGTTTTAATGAATTAAAACTCGATAAGATTGAGGCTTTCACACATTATGAAAATGAGGATTCCAAAAAACTATTAGAAAAATATGGATTTCACTTTATTGAAAACAGAAAAGATCCAGATAATGATTCTAATATTATATTTGAACTTAAAAAGGCCAGCAGGCAACAATGGCTAAAAAAAATTGCTCAATCCAACTAAATAGAATGATTCTAAAACGTAATAATACTAAATTTAAACATCGGAAAATTGCGTTTTCAAACCCGCAACTTTTCATAGTGTGCCAAGAATCAACCACGGCAATAAAATGGTTGAATACTGTAGATAAGATGATAGTAGGTCTATCAGAGTCGTTGTATAGGCGATGGCTCTAAACCACCTAAAGGTGCTTTGATTAATAGTCTTGGTATTGAGCGTTTAGGAGAATCTAACCCACGAGGTTAGCAGGTATGAATAAAAGAGTTGAACGAAAGTGAACCACTGATGAGGTGTCGAGAAGTTGCGAACACCCAGTCAAAAGCTACGAAGTATGATACGGAGTTAAAAGTAATGTTAGGGATAACATTAATTACAGAGATAACCTATTTATTTACTGTAAGGCTGGCGTCATTCAGGTGGCAAGACTTTTATTTGGGCTTATTTACGGAACTTGGGAAGCTGCATACAAATGTTAAGGGAAATGTACAATAGGCACAACCTAGAGGCAAAATACCGATAGTGTATGTAGTGGCAGATTAACCCGTAGTAGTGATGAAGTTTCTGTAATGGAAATGGAGCAAAGGGGTTAAGTTGTACCGTTTTATTTTATTTACCAACTCAAATAAATTTTGAGGATGAGTTTATAGGATAAAACACAAATCTATATTAGATTTGTACAACAAGAGCCGT
>Ga0209414_1000816_pt1 | contig 15115 bp, 26 predicted proteins | sample LakVidmifraction_4_FD_181154 | JGI IMG/M metagenome (GOLD analysis project Ga0209414, IMG submission 181154) | Hypersaline microbial communities from Lake Vida, Antarctica - Brine Hole Two &gt;0.2 micron (SPAdes) (version 2) | ecosystem: Environmental > Aquatic > Non-marine Saline and Alkaline >... | reverse complement strand
ACCCCCCTTTAACCCTATTGAAAACATTGGATAATAAAAAGGCGGAAAAATCCTCCCCCACCCACCCCCCTAAGGTTAAGTAATTGATAACATTGATAAAATTGCAGTTAAGGGGGTTTTGGAGGCCGGGAGCGAATTTTGGGTCGGGTGGGGGCATGGTAGGGGTGATGTGACCGGGCCTTTGCACAGGCATATTTACGGGGTAAGCCGGGAACGCAAACCCCCCACCCCCCACCTACCCTATTTATTGTTAGTTTATATATATATAAGAGGGGGGGAGGGGGAGGGGGAAACAGTGGGGGGAAAGGTGGGGGAGAATATAAAAAATCGAAAGATTCAATCTAGTAGAAGGAAATATAGGTGATACATGCCGCTAGCTGGAAGTTTGGGATTAGATGTTATGAGAGGATAAGGCTGCATAGTATTCTAGGGTTTAGCCGAACATATGAGTCTGACGATCCAATAACCAGTATCTGGATTGAACCCGACGACGTAAAGATAGTTAGACTCCAACAGCTATGCGAGGCTGCAGGGGTCGTATTCGTGGCAGACGGCAGATGGCGGATGTTTGGACGGGAGTCGATCCTGAGATCGGTGGCCGCAGGAAAAGAGCCTCTGGATGGGGCAATCGCCCTTCGAGGGTTCTTGTCAGACTTCAACGCCTCACAGAGCGAGCAGACCGAACAGCGCTTAAAGGACTGCCGGATGCGAATGGTCTCCCCGCTGCGCCTAGCCCATAAAGTCGCAGAGGTATACCCGCAACTGCGTAACTGGGACCACGGCACGGAGGCCGAGATAGTTCTACACAACGAAGTCGGGGTTGTTCAGATATGCGGGGTCTTAAAATAACAGTTGCTACCCACCTTTAATTATATTATGGTGGGAAAGTATATTTTAGAAAGGGGTTAACTGTGCTAGAGACTGGTGATCGTATTGGGGTCTTAGAAGTTATTGGTTTCTCACACATCAACTCAAACTGGATAAAATACTACCACGTCCGCTGTGATTGCGGCGGTGTTAAAGTTATGCGCGTTGACGCTCTTTGCAAAGCTAAAAGTTGTGGAAGGTGCAGTTACCATAAGGCCGGTGTGGGTACAAAACATAACCTTTGGACGGTACTAGAGGTAGTAGACTTGTATTACCGCGTTTGTGTTTGTGAGTGCGGATATATCGGACGCGTCCAGACCGCGGGGCTTTTAAGTAAGTCAAATAAATCTTGCGCTACATGCTCAGCTACAAAGCGTAGAACCCATGGAAAAAGTAATTGGCCTGAGTACGGTATATGGTCTAATATGCTGTGGCGGTGTGGTCCAAATGGTACTGCCCACTATAAGGGGCGCGGAATAGCTGTTGCGCGTGAGTGGTATTCTTTTGAAACCTTTATACAAGACATGGGGCGCCGACCACCAGACCCACCCAACTGGCTAGGAGAGAACGCCTATTACTCGATAGATCGAGTTAATAATAATGGTGACTATACTCCAACCAACTGCCGCTGGGCAACTCCTACAGAACAAAATAACAACACACGTTGGAACACCTAAATGGTAATTAAGTCACCGCGCGCCAAAGGTATGGCTGGCGAGTACGAAGTAATTGCTCTTTTGACTATATGGGCCAAAGAAGTGGACGTGCCTTTAGTGTTGTCTAGAAATTTACTTCAAGTACGAGAGGGCGGGGCTGACATTGACGGGGTCCACGGCTTGGAAGTAGAAGTAAAAAGAGTAGAACAAAGTACCTCAGCAGGAATCAACCAGTGGTGGGTGCAAGTCTGCCGGGCAGCCGCCAAGACGGGTAAGACGCCGTTTCTGATCCATAGGCGCAACCGACAGCCATGGAGGGCGCGTGTCCTAACCACGGTGGCCATGCATAATGAGCTGACTGCTGCTTGGGATCTCTTTGAAGTGATTGTGGACCTTGAGTTACCTCAAGCAAAGCTGTGGTTTCAGAGGTATGTGCAGGTTTACGCAAAATAGGGGTTGATGCTAGTTATGTTTAAGGGTATAATTAAATGTATAGAAACGCAAGCAAGGAAATAAGAAAATGACATATACAGTATGGACGACAGGCAAAGATGGCAAGAGAATGTTATTTGCTAATTACAATACAATCAAGAAAGCATTGAAAGCAATTGACCGCTGTGCGAGCTACGCCTCGATGGTCTCTGTTGAATTAGTAAAGGAGTACATACTATGACCATCAGCAAATTCCGCAGCAAGCTGTACGCCCTCGCCAAGATCCTCGGCGATGTGCAGGCCGCCACGCATAAGAAACCCAGCACGGCCATCCCCAAGCGGATTGGCCGTCGCCTCGCTGGCAAGATCACAGGCCGAACTATCGGCGCTTTGTTCAAACCCACCAAGTAACCGGAGACCCTGATGGCTACACAGTTTCCGACCGTGCGGAATAGTCACTGGTTACGCGGATACCCAGCCAGTGGATCAAACAATGGAGGAAGCCATGCGCCTGTAAGTCGGTGCGGTTGCGCCGGAAAAGAAGGCTACAAATCACAGGGACGACGCCTCACCAGTCGCATCTAAATTTTAAGGGGTTGGCATTGGCTTCTATGTCAACCCCGTTCAAACCCACCAAATAAGGAAGTAAGCAAATGACAGAGTTTAGCAACCCAATGTTGATCGGACTGATCCCTGAGATTATTACTGATCGCGACCCCCGCCCGGTCCACGAGCAAATCGAAAGCGGCTACGCCCACGGCGGCGGATGGCGCCCCATGCCCGGTTTCCGTTTGACTTGTAGCAGCGTAGCCGGAAAGTCTGTCTTGAACTACCCCGTCGATCCAGCGTTGCACGAGATTAGTCGCGCTCAGATCGGGGAGGAGCTGGTTATGGTTTTTGATTGCGACTTCGTGGTCGTTGTAGCCGCCAATGGTGGATTTGCAGTGACGAGGATGGACTGATGCCTCGATACAAAGTAAGTCGCGCAAAGATGCAGGTCGAGGTGCGCGGGGTGATCTACCCCGACTGCGCGACCGCTGCCGAGGCTCTAGGGGTCGCCAAAGCCACGGTCTATTCGGCGGCCCAGAGGGGTACCACTGACACGCTAGGGTTAGGTCAGAGGGCTCCACACCATACTGGTGGGATAACTCCTAAACCCTTCGCGATCGGCTCGGTCAAGTTTCCATCGCGTCGCGCGGCGTCGGTGGCCTTGGGTATGTCGGCCCCTTACATTTCGTCCATCTTCAAAAGAGGTGGGAAAAGAGCAAAGGCCAATCTAGTGGCGCGTGCTATGTACTACCAAAGTAGGGTAGAATTGACTATGCGTCAAGATCGCCTTCAGAAGGAGCAAGAAGATGAGAATGTGGTTAGTCAATCCGGCAACAATGTGTCGTAAGCATTTGTTGGGGGAGCATGTAGAGATGCATATGTATATCGGGAGTCTCTCTAAAGGGGTTAAGGCGACCGGGTACCTCGACGGGAACCTTTTAGAGCCAGCCGTTCTGCAAGAGCGGCATGATGCGCTGGCCACTGAAATGACGCGGCGCAACTATATCCACAAGAGCCCAATCGATCAGGTCAAGCTGCAAACTGGGTTGCGCCACTTGAGTAACTTTGAAAGGGCAACGGTAATTGACAAAGAAGCCGCCCGAGTGGAGCTCCACCGCCGATGCTCGGAATGTTCTAGCCTCCACGCAGCTTTTTTAGGGGTTGAAAGTAGGACTGCTACCCGTTAAGGTTAGGGAGGATTAAAGGAGTAGAGTAATGGACGACTGGACACAAGAAGAGAAGCTCAAAAAGGAGGGCGACACTCGCACCTACTACCCGAACAAGCCACTTGCCCAGACCGCTGCAAACCGGGGCCAAGAAGAATACGCCGGTCAAGGGGTTTATTCGGCCGCGGCGCAATTCGAGCCTGACCATGGCTTCGTGGCGGTTCTGTTTGCCAAAGAAAACATACCTGCTGCATGGGACGCCGGATTCGAGGTCAACATAGAACACCTCACCACAACCAAGACACCAGACGATTGGTTTAAGGGCAAGAAGAAGGCTGCTGACCCCAGTGGGAATCTCGGCGCCTCCACGACCCCCTCCTCGGGGGCCACCGGGCGCGTTCATGCTATCATTGGTGAGCTCGTAGAAAAGGGCTTGGTTACAAGTCGCGCCGACCGCGCTGTTGCTGTGGGTGCCTGTACGGACGCCGGGATCAATCCATCCACTGCTGGTACCCAGTGGGCAAAGTTCGCTAAATTGAGGGGCTGGTAGTGCCTGACCTAGTAATCTGTAATTGTTACGACGCCGGTGCTTTGGATAGTTGGGCCTTAACCCACTTTGATCTGGACCTGTCCCCCCTGCGCGCGGTAGATGGGTCCATTTTTGTACGCGGGATAGTCTTTTGTCCGGAGTCGGAATATAGTTGGTTGCGGTCACGGTGTCCTGCTCACTTCAGACTAGCTCCCATGACCGATGGCTCGGGAGGATTGGCCTACTGCGCCGAGGAGGAGCTGGCCGGGCTATTAGATCGAGTAGCCGAGATGACCGCCATTACTCCGATAACCGCTCTGGAGATACCAGAAGCCATGGTCCTACCAGCTGTCGGAGATATGGTTTTGATAGTAATGCCACCTTTGATTAATGAAAAATACGCCGAGGTGACTCGGGTATCCCCTGAAACAGGTAATGTTCGCGTCGTAATCGAAGGCAAATTCTGGTCGATTTCATGGAAATTTATTGAACCTCTTAAAGAAACCGCCCCTTGTTCATAAAATAGCTCTTGCCTTTTCAAATTATGTACCCCCATATGGGGGCTATAGGCGCAGGGCTTGCGGTCAGGTCCCCCCTGTTAAGGACAGAAAACTTAGGGTAACCCTAAGTGCTGCGCAATGAAACACCATAAAGTGGATTAAAAGCGCACAAACGTGACCATGCAGTATCATCATTTAATCGCTTCTCGGCCGCGTGAGTTCCTTACTCCACAAGACTTTCTTGCTGAGGTGGTTAAGTATTTTGAGTGGTGTGACACCCACCCACTCCAAGAAGAGCAGATGTTCCAATTCAGAGGTTCTATCGTTCGCGCCGACAAAGAAAAGGTTCGCGCTTACACGAGAAAGGGACTCGCGACATTTCTTGGTCTCCCGGCCAGCCGCCTCAAGACTTACGATGATAGAGGCGCCGCGTGGTCTGACGTAGTTGAGTTAATCGATCAAATCATCTACACACAGAAATTCGAGAACGCTGCAGCCGGATTGCTGAATGCAAGCATAATCAGTCGCGACCTCGGGCTTGCCGAGCGCCAAGAATTTAGCGGAATTGGTGGCGGTCCTATTCAGACGGAGGAGTTAAGTGCTCGCGAACGAATCAGTAGCCGGATCGCTAGCCTTGCTTCCAGAAGCGGAGCGGACGCAGATACTAGCGAGCCTGAGTAATTCAGACCTCGCCGAATTAGAGTTTGACTGGAAGTTCTGGGCGAGACAAAACCAGTTAGCTCCTGAAGGTGTTTGGTCAGTATGGCTAGTGCTCGCCGGTCGCGGTTTTGGTAAGACTGAAGCCGGCGTGCAGTGGATTAAAAAGCGCCAATCTAAAGGCGCAATGAATATCGCATTAATTGCTGAAACAAGTAAAGACCTTGTCGATGTTATGGTGCCTCGTTTACTTTCAATTTACCCGGAAGACGAAAGACCGGAGGCCCGCTTTAGTCCAGTTAAAGTGACGTGGCCCAATGGGGCCGTGGCGCTAGGTTATAACGGCACCGAGCCTGACCAGTTGCGTGGCCCTCAGTTTGATACAGCACTAGTCGACGAATTGGCCAAGTATAAGAGAGCCCGAGAGCTGTGGGACATGCTGGCGTTCACTATGCGCTCAGGCGATGATCCTCGAGTAATGGTAACGACTACACCGCGCCCTATTCCCGTTATTCGGGAGATTATAAAAGATCAGAAAACAATTATTACTCGCGGCAGTACGTTCGATAACGCCGGCAATCTGCCGGCAGTCTTTCTGGCTAACCTAAAGAAGCGATACAGCGGAACGCGTCTTGGTCGCCAAGAGCTTGAAGCCGAAATGCTTGAAGATTTAGTCGGGGCACTTTGGAGCCGCGACGAAATGGACGCACAACGATTAGAGGCCGCTCCAACTATGCGCCGGATTGTTGTAGGGGTTGACCCAAGCGGCACTGGTGGCGCAGACGACGAAGGTGACAGCATCGGTATCGTGATCGCAGGCAAGGGCACGGACGGGCGCGGCTATGTGCTGGGTGACTATACGTGCAAGCTATCCCCGGACGGATGGGGCAGGCGCACAGTGGACGCCTATAAAACATTCGGCGCTGATCGCGTCGTGGCGGAGCGGAATTATGGCGGCGCAATGGTCGAGCATGTTATTCGTACCGTGGATAAAAACATAAGCTACAAAGAAGTAACAGCCAGCCGCGGTAAAGTGGTAAGAGCTGAACCGATTGCCGCTTTATACGAGCAAGGCCGGATCAGCCACGTCGGCGGGTTTGGAGAGCTTGAAGACCAAATGTGCAGCATGGGGCCAGACGGTTTTGTGGGCGAGGGCAGCCCTGACCGCGTTGATGCGCTGGTTTGGGCCCTAACCGATTTAATGATGGCAGACGATAATTCGTGGGAAGGCACAATCTAATGATGTTTTTAGACGGCCTTCGCAACATCGTTGCTAATCTCGGAACGCCTCGTGATAAGGCGTTCAGTTCCTCTTACGAGCTTACGCGGGTAGAGGATAGCCAACTGGTGGCGATGTATCGTACGTCTGCCGTCGCCAAGAAAATCATCGACATGCCTGCTGAGGACAGCCTGCGTGAATGGCGTGAATGGCAGGCGGACGCGGACCAGATTAGCGCGATTGAGGCCGAGGAAACCCGGCTGGGCATGCAAGGCGCTCTCATAAAAGCCAGCAAGCGGGCGCGTCTGTTCGGTGGGTGCGCTATCTTTATCGGGACAGGCGACGAAGATCTAATTGAACCTCTGGACCCAACAAAGATCGGACGAGGGGGGATTAGCTACCTCACAGTTTTAAGTCGTCAAGACTTAATGGCCGGCGAGTTTGAGACAGACCCACGATCGCAACTGTACGGCAAGCCGAAATTCTATTACATGATGTCGCTGGACGGGCAATTCCCTATCCACCCTTCACGCCTCGTTATTCTCATCGGCGACGATTTACCTGACGAACGTTATGGCGAAGCAAGTGGTTGGGGCGACCCCATCCTGCAATCGATACTCACGGATGTTCGTAACCTCGACGCCACAGTGGCCAATGTCGCCAGCTTGATTTTCGAGGCCAAGATTGATGTGGTGGGTATTAGTGGGTTTAATGAAGGGCTGCGGAGCGGTGGTCAATCGTTTGAGAAAATGGTTTTAGACCGTGCCACCCTTACCGCTACTGGCAAGGGAATCAACGGTACGCTGGTTATGGACAAAGAAGACAGCTACGATCAGAAGTCGGCCAGTTTTGCCACGCTGCCGGACATTATGGATCGTTTCATGCAGATGACCAGCGCGGCGGCATCCATCCCCATGACGCTGCTGTTCGGCATGTCGCCGAGCGGTCTTAATGCCAGCGGCGATTCGGATACCAGAGGCTACTATGATTCGGTTAAGGTCGTTCAAACCTTAGAACTAACTCCAGCCACCCAGATTCTTGACGAGTGCCTGATCTATTCGGCGCTCGGCGGCAGACCGGCTGAGATATTTTACAATTGGCGACCTCTCTGGCAGCCAACCACCAAGGAACGCGCAGAGACGGGCAAGCTCATCGCTGAGACGTTCGTTGCAATCAGCGGGCTGGATCTGCTGCCACCAGAGGCTCTCAGCAAGGCTATCGTGAACGGGCTCACAGAGTCTGGCCTCGCGCCGGGCCTTGAGGCTGACGTGGAGGAGTATTTCGAGGGCGGCGTGCCAGACAATGAAGGTTCTAGCACAGATGAAGACACGAGAATCAATCAGAAAAAGGTACTGAACAATGGCGAATAGTCTACCAGAGTCAGTGGTATTGGTCGGCGGGGACGGAAGTGTTTCCGCGCCTACCTCCCCGGCTGCCGTATATGCCCCGGTAACGAAGGCTGATGCTGATCTTCCGGGTGGGGTTTGTTACGCTCTTCTAGTAGGCACTGCCGGAACGGCAAACCTGATGCAACCTGATGGCACCACGCGTACCGCCGTGCCACTGCAGGCAGGTTATAATCCAATCCTAGCTCTGCAAGTCCGCACTGGCGGTACGGCTGCGGATATCTGGGCGTTATACGAGGTATAACTGATATGCAATTCACAGACACTGCAACAATGACTGGAACGCGCAAGACGGCAGACGGCTATATCGTCACCGAGGCTTTTGCTGTGCGGACTGGCATTCAGCTTTATGCAGGCTCAGAGGTCGGCATTGCCGACCGCGAGGTGGTTCGAGTATGGCGACCTGAAGACGAAGTGCGCAACCCCAAGAGTCTTGCCACCTTCAGCCATGCCCCTATAACGCTGGGACACCCGAATTGCGGCGTCACCAAAGACAACTGGGCCACACTGGCCAAGGGCGAGGTCAGCACCGAAGCGACTTGGGATGGCAACAAGATCAAGCTGCCCCTGATCGTAAAAGACGCGGATGCCATCGCCGCTATCGATTCCGGCACCCGCGAGCTTAGTGCAGGCTATACCTGCGAGCTTGAATTTGTTGACGGACTGACGCCAGAAGGCGAAGCCTATGACGCGGTCCAACGGAATATCAAAGTTAATCACTTGGCAATTGTCCCACAAGGGCGTGCCGGTGCTGAATGCCGCATCGGTGACGGTGCGGCCAACTGGGGCGCTACGCCCTGTCCCCCCAAGAGCAACGTAAAGGATCACGATATGACTATGCTCACTGTGGTGCTGGGCGATCAGGCCGCGCAAGTCGCGGTTGCCGATGCACCGAAAGTCGAAAAGTTTAAGGCAGATGCTGCAAAGCGTCTTGCTGATATGGAAACTGCTCATACCGCAGCCATCGTGGCCAAGGATGAGGAGGTCGGCACTTTGAAAGCCGATAAGAAAAAGCTGGAAGACGTAGCTATGACTCCCGAGAAGATGACTCAGATGATCGCCGATCGAGTGGCGCTTGAGTCAATCGTTAAGAGCGTTGACAACAAGATCGAAACGGCAAACGTTTCTGACGCTGATCTTCGCAAGGCCGTTGTGTCCGCTGTCTACGGCGAGGACATGGTCAAGGACGCGACCGACGCCGAATTGACTGGCATGTTCAAGGCCGCTGCCAAGGATGCCGCTCAAGGAAAAGATACTTTCGCCGATACCGTCAAGAACGGCGTCAATCACAAAACGAGCGACGCTTGGGCTTCGTTCCTGACAAAGGAGGCATAAGACATGGCTATTCTCACAGATACCGGCGTGCGCAAAGCTGGATTCATCGTCTCGGAGGCCAACGATTGGCGCTCGCGCGACGAGGTGACGCTAACAGTTGGCGCCGATGCAACAATCGTTGCTGGCACCGTTCTCGGCAAGATCACAGCCAGTGGCAAGTATATTGTTCAGCTTGCAGCTGGAGCTGATGGTTCCCAAACCCCGGCGGCAATTCTTTATGCCAACGTTTCAGGCAACAGCGAGGACATTACAGTCACAGTTGTTGCGCGCGATGCTGAAGTCAACGGCGCTGAGCTGACCTACGACCCCGCTGCGAACGCCGCAGCTATCACCACCGCGAATGCCGAACTGGCTGCCGTCGGTATCATTGTCCGCTGAATAGGAGCCTAAATCATGGCCACGATGGATATCTTTAACAACTCTGCATTCAGTGTGACATCTTTGTCAGGCTTCGTGCAGAAAATGCCTTATGTGCCCCAACTTCTTGGGTCGCTGAATGTCTTCCAAGCCACGCCGGTTCGAACTCGGTCGATCTTTGTTGACCGTTCCGAAGGGGGTCTCACACTGATTCCAACCTCGGCTGATGGCGCGCCACCAGATGTTCTGGATAAAGACAGCCGCGATGCGGTTTCCTTGCGCACAACCCGACTTGCGAAACGCTTCACTCTGATGGCCGGGGAGCTTGACGGCATCCGTGCCAGCGGCTCAGAAAGCGAGTTGCAGGGTGTGCAGGCTGAGTACAATATGCGTATGGCGCGTATTCGCTCGGACATGGAACTGACCCACGAGCATCACCGCCTCGGCGCGCTTCAGGGTCTGCTTCTGGACTCTGACGGAGCGACAGTCATCTATGACTATTCGACCGAGTTCAACGAGGCCATCCCGGTGGCAACCAGCTTCGAGTTGGACGTTGCGACCACAAACGTCCTCGCTATCTGCAAGGGTATTGCACGCAGCATGGCACGGTCTGGCCAAGGCTCTCTGGCTGGCGCATCCATTCACGCGCTCGCAGGTGATGCGTTCTACGACGCACTGGTATCCCATCCCAACGTTGAGAAGTTTTACCTCAACCAGCAGTTGGCCCAGTCGCTGCAGAACACGCAAAGCCAAGTGTTCGACAGCGTCACGATCGGTGGAATCACCTTCCACAACTATCGTGGCACGGACGACAACTCTCTGGTCGCAGTTCCGACCGACGAGGCGAAGTTCTTCCCCGTGGGGGCGCGCGACGTTTTCCAAGTGGCCTACTCGCCGCTGGAATCCTTGGGCTTTATTGGCACGGCTGGTCAGCCTGTCTATGCGATGAACATTCCCGACCGTGAGCGGAATATGTGGACGAAGGGTGAGATCTACTCGTACCCCCTGTACATGTGCCAGCAGCCTCGCGTGCTGCGTAAGGGGACGCGGACATGACCAAGGTGACCGTCCATAACCCAACCAATAAAACAAAGGCTGTCCGCATTGCGGGCGGCCACACCATCGTCAAGCCCGGCGATAAAGCCAAGATCGACGTCAACTTCACGGACGAGGAGGGTGATCGCTACGTTAAAGCTGGCCTCGTTTTCAAAGGTCCCGGTGCCGACGACATTGGGGAGGGCGCCAAGGAGCCAGAATCCACCCCAGAACCTAAAAACACGGCGGCCCCAGCGCCTAAAGAGCCGGCCCCTGCCCCTGCCCCCCAAAAGGCAGCCCCCGCGGCCCCAGCCGCCCCCAAGAAAGACTAACCGATGCCAATGTACGGAACAGTCACTGACTGGATTGCTTATGCAGCACTGCGAGGGAGCGTCGTAGCTGATGACGTTCCCTCCGTACAAGCTCTGCAGCGGGCCAGCGACTATATCCGGACACGGTATGTCCTTCGACTGGGTCTTGAGGCGACCGACGCCAACGTGATCGAGGCAACCTACATCGCGGCAGGATATGACATTGCCGCGCCGGGCTTCTGGGCCAAGACATTCACGGCGGCCTCCGCTAAGGTTCTGGTCGGCGTTGGCGATATCAAATGGCAGATCGTCGGGGGCGTCAGTGGCGCAGACGCTCAGTTGCCCACCTCGCCAGCCATTGACGCGCTGTTCATCGGTGGGCGCACCTATGATGCAGGGATATTTGTGGTATGAGCAACGGAACCAACATTGCCGCTGAGATTGCAGAGGCACTGGCCGAGGCTGGCACAGCGGTCGGCAGCGGGCCGCTGAGCGGCACTATCAAGCGCAAAGGCGCGCAAACCGGCCCCGACTATGCGCCCGTATATGGGCCTGACACACTGCATAGCTTCACTGTCATTCTCGGAAGCTTCGATGCCCGCGAGCGGGCGGACACTGCGATTGCGGCGACCGATACCAAGATCACGGCCAGCGTGGGAGATGTGGTTCCGGCAGTATCAGACAAGATCACTGTGCAGGGCGTTGATTATCAGGTATATGGGGTGACGCCGCTTAATCCGGGCGGCACTGATCTGATGTATAAGATATGGGCGAGGGCGTGACGCGGACAATATACGACGACCACCCCGAAGCCTGCGCAGCCCTAGAGCGCGCGGCATTTGAGCAAGGTGCGATGATGGCGCTGATATGGCTGATCGCGTTCTACGCGGCCAAACGGCACCCGTAACCAACTGACAACTTAACCGCAGCGCCCCATTCGTGGGGCCTTTTGACGTGGGGGCAGCATGGCACGCAAGCGCAAGACATTGCTGGACCTACTGGACGAATTTGAGCCAAGTATCCGCAAGGCATTCCAGCAGGCGCTGGCCAACATTCGCAGCGACGTGCAAATGGCAGCGCTAGAGGCCGCAATCGCCTCTGGCAACGTGGATGTCGCACTGGGCGCTATCGGGCTTGACGCAAGCTATTTCCGCCCTCTGGATGAGGCGCTGAGGGCTGCACACATCGCGGGCGGCGACTTTGCCATTGCGGGGGTGAAAGCAGCGGGTGCACGGCAGGGCGTAAAGGTCACGGGCATGTTCGACAGCCGCAACTTTCGGGCTGAGGGCATCCTGCGCCAGTGGTCGAGCGATAAGATCGTGGAGATTGCCGAAAGCACCCGCGAGGCGGTGCGCGAGGCCCTGACAGACGCTATCACACGCGGCACGTCGCCACGGTCTGCGGCGCTGAATCTGGTTGGGCGCGTTGGCCCCGGCGGCGTGCGGACTGGCGGCATTGTCGGGCTGGACGGGCAAAAAGCCGCGTGGGTGCGGAATATGGGCGACGATCTGCGCAATCTGGACAACAGCTATTTCACCCGCAAGCTGCGCGACCGTCGATTTGACGGGCTAGTGCGCCGGGCAATCAAAGCGGGCAAACCGGTATCTGAGGCGGACATTGCGCGCATCACGGCGCGCTACACCGGACGGCTGCAAAAGCTACGCAGTGAGGCTATTGCGCGCACCGAATTGCTGGGCAGTCTGCACGCCGCGCAGGCCGAGGGACTGCAACAGATGGTGGACAGCGGGCAGGTTAATTCGGACGCCATCACAAACAAATGGGACGCAAGCTCCGATAAATTCACTCGCGACAGCCACCGCGCAGCCGACGGGCAAATACGCCAGCAAGGCGAGGCATTCAATATCGGTGGGTATGCGATGATGTATCCGGGGGATCAGTCGGCACCTGCAGCAGAGGTCGTGAACTGCCGTTGTGTGCTGAGGCCGAATGTGGACTTCATCAAAGGCCTGAAAGAGCGCCTATCGCCGGAAGAACTGGCGCGCGCGCGGGCGGCGATGTGACAACATACAGTTTTGCCACACTCCCTGCATGGGCCGCCAAGGTCGAAAAGATTGCCAACGCTGTTGTCAGCCAAGCGACAAACGACATGCTGAACAGTATTAAAATCGTGCCGGGCATCAATCGCGGGGGCAGCCGGGTTAAAGGCACAATCCCGCGTGACCTGAGCGCACTTGCCAGATCACTCCAATCCAGCATCTACGGCAGCACATCACTGAGCGGCGAGAAAAGCTGGATGCTGGTGGCAGGGCAAATGGATGCTGGCGACGTGGCGCAGTTTGCATGGGGTGGCAATGCGGCACCATATGCGCGCGCAGTCCACTATGGGGCCAATGGCGTCCCCGGGACTTTCTGGATCGATGTCGCGGCAAATGGCTGGAAAACCAAGTGGGTGCCGGGTGCTGTCATAAAAGCAAAGGCGACGATCAAATGAAGCGCAGCGACATTAACAAAGCCCTCAAGGCGCGGCTGGCACAGGGCGGCACCGGGCTTTCGGGCACATGGCCAGCCATTGAACCGCAAAGCGCGATGGTCCGCCCATATTTCGAGGTTCTTTTTCCAACGCAGAGCCGTACCGGACAATTCCTATCGGCTGATGTGGTCGAAGAGTCTGGCATGCTGGGCGTCGTCATCGTGGTTGAGTTTGGCACTGGCGAGGATGCAGCCAATGACTATGCAGACGCTGTAGCAGATATTTTCTATCAGACGCTTATTCTCCCAATTACAGGGGGCGTCATAACAATCGAACAGCCCGCTAATATCGCTCCGGGGTATCGCGATAACGCGAACTGGCGCGTTCCCCTGACGATCTCATACAGCGCCAGAAACACATAAAAGGAAACAGCATGGCTACGATCACACCCACACTGATGACCGGCAGCGGTAAGCGCACACTTGCGATGACCACTCTAAGCTCATCGGACACTTTCGCGTTCGCTCCGCATGTCAATATGATCCTGTCTCTGCGCAATGCTACTGCAGGGGCGTTGACCCCTGTCATCGACGGCGCGGGCGGTACGACTGTCGGCGTTTCTGGCGTGGGCAATGTGGATGTTTCCGCAGGATATGCGGTCGGATCAATCGCCGCTGGTGCCGCTGTGACAATCCCGCTGGACTCAATCGCGCAGTATCTCCAAGGCACAATCGCTCTCACAGGCGGCACCGGCATCATTGCCACGCTGACCAGATCGTAAAGGACTGAGCCATGAAAATCCTCGGTACGAAAAACATCAAGCCCGTGCACAAAGATAAGCCACCAGAGCCGGTCATCGAGAAAGACGAACCGGTGCCGGAAAAGCTGGAATTGATTACAGGCGCGCGCCTTATCCGAATGCCGCGCGGCGACCAGCGTTACCCGGCGGCTCTTTATGCGAGCACGAAGGCTCCCGCCAAGGGCAGCAAGATCAATCTCAAAATGGACAACGGCACGATCTATTCTGGCACTGTCCATGACAGCACAGAAGCAGACGGTGAAGTGCTGGTCGAGTTTCGCGACGGCCTCACGCCGTCCTGACATAGCGGCCTCCCCGGCGGGTCGCTTCCCTGAATGGGGTTAGGCCGGGATCAATCCCAATCAGTATAAGGAGGCCACTCACATGGCTCTACAATCCTCAGTTGGCGTAAGCGTCGGCGTTTCCGCCGGTCTGCCTGCCACCCATGACAGCGTGGGCTTTGCGGCCCTGACGTTCACCGCTTGCGGTAAGCTTTCCACCGCCGCGCCCATGACAGGAACGAAAGACGTTGCTACTTTTGACAACCTCACCACCGGCGAGGAAGAGAAATTCGCTGACATCATGCGCGCGGGCGCGGGCGATATGTCGTTTGGTTATGATCCTGCCGATGCGGGGCAGACGGTCCTTGAAACCGCCGCCGATGCCGATGGCGCATCGTCCAACGTGGCGTTGGAATTTACGCTTCTCAATGGTGATGTTTACTACCGCCTCGCGGTCATCACATCTTATGTGCCCGATCCCCAGATCGGCAGCGTGTTGATGGCAACCGTTGGTTCTGAGTTCTACCGCAAGCACGTCAAGGTAGACGCTGCGTAAGCATCCCGACGCGCTGGATACTGTCCGGC
>Ga0209414_1000813_pt1 | contig 15131 bp, 14 predicted proteins | sample LakVidmifraction_4_FD_181154 | JGI IMG/M metagenome (GOLD analysis project Ga0209414, IMG submission 181154) | Hypersaline microbial communities from Lake Vida, Antarctica - Brine Hole Two &gt;0.2 micron (SPAdes) (version 2) | ecosystem: Environmental > Aquatic > Non-marine Saline and Alkaline >... | reverse complement strand
CAATATAAGGAAAGTGAGCGTGTCCGCAAGGGTTCAAAACCTCACAAATAGCCCTACAAGGCAAAATATGGTACAAATAAGACTCAAATACATGTAGTGGTATGATTTATCCTATATATTGAGTTGATTGCTTTATTTAATGCTTTTAGCGACATTAGAGTTATTTGTTAATGATTTATGTAAACTTTACGCTTGTTAGTTGTTGTGGGTTATATGTGGTATGTTGTGGTATTTTGTGGTATGTTGTTGTTGTATGTTGTTGTTTGTTGTTGTATTCAATAGGTTGTGGATAACTATAAGAGTTGTGGATAATTTGTGGATAGATTGTGCATAACTCTGTGGATAACTTTAAGGGTTGTGGATAAGGTTGTGAATAACTTATTTGTGCCTATCGTACGGTTTTAGGCGTGATATCGTATGATATGTCTGAATATATCGTATGATATGTTGGGTATTTTAGTTGTATATCGTATGATATTGTGTAGTGATATCGTATGATATTACAATACAATTCGTTAGATATCGTACGATATAGTATGAAGATATCGTATGATATAGTATGATTATATCGTATGATATAGTTGAAAATATGACTTAATATCGTACGGTTTTAACGTGATTGAGAGAGTAATATCGTCCGATATGTTAGGGTATGTTAGGGTATATCGTATGATGTGGAGAGGAAATATCGGACGATGTGGGGAGAAGGTTTTGAGTATAGCGTACGATGCGTAGGGGGAATCGTACGGAAGGAAGGTAAATAAGATTTACTTATAAGTGAGAGAGGGAAGGAAGGAGGGTAAATAAGATTTACTAATGAATGGAGGAGGGTAAATAAGATTTACTAATGAGTGAAGCCGTCAACAAAAAATTTTCTGTTATATACCGATTTTATGTAATATATTACCTTTAAATTGTTTCACGTGGAACACTCAAAAAAACACGCTATGCCCAAAAGTCGTAAATTAATTCAATAATCTTATATTATGCTTAAACATTTAAAAACCTCTATAAAACCCTACAACCCGTATAAACTACCCAATAATAACCCAATAATAACTTAAATTTTACAATGTAACTCAATAACTTGATACAATTATATTTGTATCAAGTTATTTTAGCCATTATCGGGTTATTTACGTATGACAATAGAGGGGGCTATGTTAACAAATAGCAATTCATGGACTATCAGAGTAGTGTGTAGAACTATTCCATCCACGCAACCGTTTCCTTTTCCCAAACCCTTCCTCAACTTTCCTCAACTTTCCTAATTTTTCTTACAAAATTTCATTATAATAATTTCTCGTAAACGACAAAAAACTTTCCTCAACTTTCCTAAACTTTCTTCACTTAAAAACATATTTTTATTTTACACTCGCCATTATTCCAAAACCTATACTTCCCTTATACTTCCCTTATACTTTCCTTATACTTTCCTATACCCCACATATACTTCCACATATCCTCAAAACTATTATTCTCATCGTCCGTATTCAAAAACGTACTTAGGACCGTTTTTATCTGTATTCATAGCTATTTCGTGACTAAGCTTAGACTAACTTCAACAATATATTCAACAATATACTTTATTTATTACTTAACCTATACTCAAAACCTACTCAAAGACTATCTTAATTATACTACTTATCCCACTTATCTCTTCCCTCAAAACCTATTTTACCTTCTCAATTTCTTTTCTATTTATCTAAAAAACGTCTAAAAAACGTCTAAAAAACGTCTAAAAAACGTCTCATTTTCCTTTAAAATCCCTTAAAATTCCCTTAAACCCCTTCTCGAGGTTTTCTCGTGAATCTCTCACTACTATTGATATAATCGGTACAACAGTATGACAATATCCAATAAACCTTCCGATATGGTGTTAAGTTCCCTTTATCACCTTACAATCTCACCACACAATATCGTCCTTAATGCCCAACCTACTTTAAGTTATTTCAACATCCATAGCCATTTCACAGACCTACTTTACATTTTCGTCCATATTTGAAATAAATTACCAAAAAACATTGAAAAGAGCATAAAAATAAATATGAACCTTCAAAATCCCAATAGAATCAACTAAAAGTGAGAAATTTTGATTTATATTTAGATTTAACGTTAAAATAGTATAAAAATAGTATAAATTTTATATAAAAATAATATTTAAAATAATATTTAAAATACCACAACAAAACACAATAAATCATAACAAAAATATAATAAAATAACTTTGGATTTTAATTTCTTTCCGTAGGAAAGGAATTATAAATTCAAAGTTATTTTAAAGTAAACGGTGAGAATAGTTGAATAGTTAAAATGGCTGAAATGGTTGAAATGGTTTCGCCTAGCGTCCTATGTATACTGTTCTTATTGTTTTACTAGTTTCTTCTATTTCAAAAAACTCATCAGTTAAAGTTTTATATTTCAATAATTTTTTTTGTATTTCTACTATCTGTCTAATGACCGTATTATTATTCTCATTTTATAATCTTCTATTGTATTATTTATAAAGTACAAATTGTATACTATATACTATATACTATACTATATACTATACATTATACTATAAATTATACTGAATTATTATATCATATAAGATTAAACTTGTCAATAGGATTATCACAGTTTTACTATAGTTACTACCCTCTACTATCCCCTTTTTTACCCATTTTAAATCCTTGATTTATTTTATCCTCTTTATATTTATTAACAGCCTCAGTTAATATATTTTGATAATCACAAAAAGAAGTACAAGTGTAAAAGTTGCTACCGTTTGTATAGACGTTATAATTTGTATTTAGAGATAGTCCGTCCTTTTGAATTTTAGAATACGTGCCTGTGTTAGCAATTAATATTAACCCTAGACTCTCAAGGACTGTTAAGTATTTATTTACAGATTTAGTAGTAATGTTAAGAATAGAGCTGATATATTTAATAGAAGGAAAGCAATAGAATAAATTTTTACAAGAGCTTTTAATTAAGCAGAACAATGAAAAAATTGAATATTTATCCATATTAGTATTAGAGTTAAAAATCGAATAAAATTCACTATAATAAATTTTAAAGAAAGCTTTTGAGCATAATAGAGAGGATAGATTTAGAGTAACGTAATATCCCTTAGAAAGCTTTTCAATGGTAATGGTTGAGTTAATAATATTAGTATTGTGGATATGATGAGCATTGTGGACACCATGGATATCATAAATATCATAAATATTAAATAGTTCTGTTAAAGTATTTATTAATTTAGCTTTGGTTTTACAATCTTTAAAATTTACATTAAACATATTAGCTAAAAGCTCTAAATTACAAAATAATAAATTATCTATTGAACTATGTCTAATAAGAGTGAACAAATAAGAAGGAAATCTAATAGAAGAAGAGTTCATAGGATTCTCTACTACTTTATCTACTTTATCCACTTTATCCACTTTATCCACTTTTACATTTTTATCTAAAGTATTGTCTAAAGTATTGTCTAAAGTATTAACAATATAAAATTGTTTATTTATATTTGATGGAAGTTTCATATTGTAAGGGGAATATAGTAAACTATTCTTCAACAATACAAAATTTCTATTATCCTCACTACCATTTTTTGCTGTGTTCATTGGTATATCTACCCCTTTCTTTAAGCTTATTTAAATTAACTTTCTCTGTTAATCCACCACACGCGAGTTAAAAAGTTAAAAATTTTGTATATATATAATTTGTTTTATAGTGCGGTGGGGGTCTTATCTTTGTTACTCTATATACGTGCTACTTTAGCACCGAATACGGTGCGTGATTGCACCCCCCCTTACGTTACTGTACTAAAGTGTTTTTAAACATTTAGTTTTTAGACATTTAGGTTTGAATATATAGCATCTAGTATAGCATCTAGTATAGCATATTAGCGTCTAGTATATCATATTAGCATTTCAATGTCAATAAGTTTATTGGAAATGGGGGGAAGTGATTCACGTAGGTAATATTAAAAGATTGTGTTGTTACTATGTAATAAAGGGTATTATTAGAACAGAGGATTAGATAGAGGGTTGAAATGTCACAATAGATACGATAGACTTATTGACAAAACCTAATATGTATGGTACAATTTACTTAATGGGGATAGGAAGTTTAGTACTATTTACTAAATTAAAAAGAGGAGAAAGCTAATATGGCAATAGAAATAGGCGCAATGAACATAGACGCAAATAAAGAAATCAAAAAATATGGGGAAAGTTACATAGAAAGCAAACTGAGTACAATCAAGGAAAGGTATTTAATAAAAGCCCCATATGATGAAGATACAGGAAAGTATTTATTGAATAGTGATGGAACAAGTTGTGAGAATGATATTTACATAGAATGTGGAACTGTAAAAGATGAAGACATGATTTATGAATATAGTAATTTTAGTACATTCTTTAAAGGATTAGATTTAGAGTACGCAAAGCAAAATTATACTAAAAGTAAAAAGGTTAGAGAAGAGTTTGAGCTTATGGCGGAAGATTTTGTGTTTGAGTTATATATTGGGAACTTAGCTAGGGGTAGGGGGATACTTTTACAATTGTGTAAAGACTATCTTAATATAGATACTACCTTAAAGAAATTCCAAGTGAAACCTAGCGAACCTAGAAAGTCAAAAGATGATGATAATATTGAGACAACGGACAAGATAAACTATGATACTTTAATAAAGCATATGAATGCAGTTAACAATAGTACTAATAATGGAATATGTTATGATATAGAAGAAACGAAGAGTGAAATATTATTTAAGTTTAAAGCTAAGTATATTGATACGATTGCAAAATTAGCAAAAGCAAAGAAAGTTAAGCCACTGACAGCAAAGCAAAAGAAGAAAGATTTTATAAGAACGGCATTTGATGATGAATACTTACCAGCGTTTATTCTTATTAAGAAGGAAGAAGATAAAAAGAAAAAACTAGAGGAAGCAAGATTCATAGTATATGATAAAATGGAAAAAGGATATTGGGATGAGATGAGTAAAGATATAATTCCTAGTATAAGAAAAAAATACAAATTAGACATGGCACAATCCATCAAGTTATGTTACACAGAATTTGGTAAAGCAAAGAAAAAGAATTTATTAAAGGATGCTGATAAGAATAATTATAAAATTAATCCTTACATACATTTTTTAGGATTTTGGAATGAGTTTATTAATTTCAGTAAAAGTTTAGGTATGTAAATTATAAATTATAAATTATAAACTAGAAATTTTGAAGATGTTTTGGTTGTATTTCGGGGATATTTTTGTGACATTTCAAAACGATTGAAAAGTGAGGGTATAGGGTCGAAAAACAGCTCATTTTTTTAAAAAAAATATCCCTATGGTTATTGGGTTTTTTGGATATTTGATTTTTCAAAATGGGGTCTAAAATCGAGTAGAATTAGTAAAGCGTATAGTTGTGTCAAAAAGGGTGTTTTTTAGAAATTAGGTACTGTTTAAATCAAAAAACCATTGCAAATAAGAAGTAGTAAATTAAGCGGAAATAGAATTAAAATGGAATTAAATAAACGCAATTAAAATTTGAAAGGGGATAGTAAGAATATAAAATGGTTAAGTATGGATGTGGATATAAAATGAAAAGTAAAAACGTAATAGAGGGCGAAATAGAATACGAAGTAGAAAATGAAACAAAAAATTTTTGTTTTTTGATTGGAAATAGGAAAAATGATTACCAAAGTAATTATTGTGAAGATTATTGCAATGATGAGTGTGAATATTTTATAGAATATAAAATACTAGAAGATAATTATGAAGACGAAATTATATTTAACAATATAGACGATGCTTTAGAAATGAAAAGAAATAGAAACAGAATTCGAAACAATACAAATACAAATACTAGACATAAATTACACATTAAATTAAAATTTTAAGGAGAAGTAGGAAATTGAGAGAGACAATAGGATTTGATAAAACTATAAATGGGGAATGTTCTCGTGACTTCGTTAAGAAATGCGTTAAAGAAGATAGCAGAACACAAGAAGAGAGATTAGCACTTGTAAATAATTTATTATATGATAGTGAGGGGAATTTAGTTCCTTATTTTGAAGATTATTGTGAAACTTATTGGAAAGCTGATATAAGTCAATCAGAACCATTAGCAATAAACTCAAATGTACATTTAAATTTAGAGAAAATGGCTAATTATATATTATATGCGACAGATAATAAAAAAGAAGAAAGCAAAACTACGTATCACTTTCATAAAGACGAATCGGATTTTATAAAAAAGTCTTGGAAAAAAGATGTTCCGATGAAATCGGTAATAGATAAAAATTCCAAGAAAATAAATACCATAGACGAATATTATGGTACAACACAAGAGCCTTTAGACTTTTTTATTGACGCTAATGCTTTTTATTATTTAGAAAAGTCTCAAAATACAGAAAACGCTTCTAAAATAGAATATGCAAAAGATTATGACGCAATGAATAAACTATTGTTTCATGACCCTAAAAACGAAGAAGATAAAAAGATTTTTGAGGGGTCAAAAGAAAAAATAAAAGAACTTGTATTGAAACGAAAAGACGTATTAGATTATGACGAGAGAGAAATGATTAATTCCGAGATTTTAAGTTTAAAAACAATAAAAAGCAGATTATGTAGAGCAAAGTTTCATATTTACAAAGAAAATATGCTTAAAGGTGTAAAAAATACTAAAATTTTGCTTATGGAAAACGGTGAAAGAATTGAGGAATTAAGAAATAAGATTGATAATATTATTATTAGAATCGCAATTAAAGGTGAGAAAGAAAAAGAAAATTTACAAACTTTACAAACTTTACAATTAAAACTGACAGATAAAATAATTCAAAGAGAATATTTAAAAGAAGACAGTAGTAAATGTAATAGCATATATAATAGTTTTAATTATTATTATAGTAGAATAAAATATGAAAACAATGAAGATATTAAAATAGTTAAAGACTCTATTTTACAAACAATTTACTTAGAAGAAACTCATGTTTTAGGTGAAGACGTTGTATATGATTTCTTCAAAGAATTTGATTTTCTAGAAAAACTACAAAAAGTCATTAAAAAGAGTAAAAACGGAAAAGAAGAAAATGAGGGGTACGAAGAAGAGTATTACGAAGAAAAAGAAGAGAATGAGAATGAAAATGAGAATGAAGACGAATATAAAATTCTAAGAAAAGTAAAAAAACGTGAATATAAAAAGCCATTAGAAGGACAGAGATTAATAGTAGAAATGATAAAGTTAAAAAGCAAAGAGTGTGGGGATAATGGTATTGAAGAAATTTTTAATCCTAAACATATTTTTGATACGAGAGACGCGGTTGAATTTTTTAGAAGACAAATGCAGTATTATATTGACGAATGTAATTTCAATGGAACTCAACTATATATAATTCAAGAATTAAGAAATGGAAGAACGCTACTTGATATAGGTAATTTTTTAGAGTCTAGAAAACAAAATATATATAATATTTTAACAGTAATTGTTAATACTATAATAAAAAAACACAACGAAGAAATCGAAGATTGGTATTACCTAAATATTGTAAAAGGTACATATAAGAAATGTAAGGAATGTGGGGAAGTTTTGTTGGTGAATAGTTTTGACGTGAAAACAGATATGAAAGATAAGTATAATAAGATATGTAAAATTTGTCAACAGAAAAAGGACTCAGAACGTAAGTTTTGCACAAAATGTGGCAAGAATAAAATTTTGGATTTATTTGGAAATAGAGCGGATATGCCAGATGGTAAAAAAACTTGGTGTAAACATTGTGAGAAAGAATATAAAAGACAGATTAGAGAAAAAGCACTGTATGACAGACCCCTCGTCACACCCTCTTAAATCCTAGTGTTCACAGCGATTTAAGTGCCCTAGACAAAGAACGTGTGGAAACGATTGACTTTTCGTCTTTTCAGACCATAGGTATTAGAGGAATAGCAATAGACACTGTAATATTGCTATTTCCAATAAAAAAGACTAGTGGGGTATAACAGAGCGACAAATGCAAATTAAGCAAAAGAAGACAGCTTCTAGATTATACCCCACTTCTTATATAGATTCCATTATACTTTATGCTTTTATAGCTCAATGGCAGAGCTACTGTCTTGTAAGCAGTAAATTACAGTTCGATTCTGTATAGAAGCTTAAAATATTTTCCTTTGTCGTTCAATGGTAGGACGTTCGGTTGTTACCCGATTAATAAAAGTTCAAATCTTTTCGAAGGAGTTACATTTTATATTATAATTAAATGTAAATAAGCACATAGAAATTGCGGTAAAAAATAAAAATAGAAGTTAAAAGCTTCAAATATGAAAAGGGGTTATAGATTATGAACAAATTAGAATTGGTTAAGTATTATGCAAAGTTTTATGGTGTTACGCAAGAAGAGTCTGTGGAAGAATTGGCACAAATGACAGATTTTTTAATTGGCTTGGTGAATTCTTTGTCGCTAGACGAAAAAGTAACGCTTCAGGGATTTGGTGCATTTGGGATTGTAGAGAGAGCTGGAAGAAATGGAAGGAATCCAGGCACAGGGGAAGCGATTGTAATTACCTCTAAAAAAGTTGTTAAGTTTGAACCCCAAAAGACATTAAAAGAATCAGTGAATAATAAACAGTAGTTAATAAGAAGGGTTAGTATAAGTCAATCAATCAATCAATCAAAACTAAATACAATATTCCTAATGGACAATTTATTAATTAAAATTGTCTATTTTACTATAAAAACACAAAGGACTAAAAATGGATAAAATAAAAAGCATAGTTTTATTTTTGTTAGGTGGGATTGTATTTAGATATATAGTAGAATGGTTAGATTTATATACAATGCATTTAAGCAATATAAAAGAAAGAGGAACAGTAAAAATACAAGCTCAAATTTATGAAATTGGGAAATCGCTTCCAAAAGAATATACTAAGGAAACACAAGATGAAGAAGAAGACCCTCAAGGACAAATGTTCGCTATAGGGTTTGATATGAGTGGCGACGAAGAATATTACGATGAAGAAGATAGTGAAGAAGAGGAGTTTGAAGAATAATGGAAGGTGACTAAATGACTGAAAACTTAATTGGAAAGTATAAAAATCAAATATTAATTACAATAGATGATGAAGATGTTAAGGAATATTTAATATATTACTTCAAAAAATATCCAAATAGAAGGGTCGCTCCGATTGATAGACCAACCCACCCTTCAATGAATAAATGGATGATAATGAAACGACCACAAATGAACGATACAAAACAAAAATGGAAAGAATTTACAGTTTGGATAGTTAAAAAAAACGGTTTAGAAAATAAAATGATTGAAGAATGTGAAATGACTTTTATTAGCTATTTTAAAACTAAAATTAGAAAAGATGTTGATAATACATCGCCAAAATTTGTGTTAGATGGTTTCCCAGAAGCGAGATTAATAATTGATGATGACTCTTTACATCTAACAAGTTTAACATTGAAATGCGGGTATGATAAATTAAGACCTAGAACAGAAATTTATATTAATTATTAAAAATGTAACAATTTACTAAAAAGCAAAACAAAAAATAAAATATTATGAAAGAAGGATAATTTTGATAAATATTACGTCAAGTGTAATGAAAGATTTAAGGAAATATATACCTATTAATGAATTAGAGTTTAAATTAGTATATAAAAGCGCTAGTGGAAGAACTAGTACTGTAAACGAAAAAAACTACGTAGTTCTGAATAAAGGTAAAAACAAAAGCGATAAAAAATATAATATTGAAGAAAAACTTTACAAGAAATACCTAAGATTGAAAAGTTTATAATACTATAAAATAAGACTGGTGGTATAAAAGATTTATGACCAAAGCACAGAAAATAAAAGAAAAAGATATCATTGTTTCTTTTTCAGATTCCATGAGTAGTGAAGATGTTACAGGTAGCTGTATATCTATAGAATATTTAGACAAGAACATATTGTTAGAATGTGGACTACATCAAGGCAAAGGAATTAAGGAAGGATATGAAATAAATAAAAGAAAATTTAGTTTTAAAGTAAAAGAATTAGATGTGATAATATTATTTCATAATCATATTGACCATATTGGAAGAGTTCCACTATTATATAGCAGAGGGTGTAATTCTAGGATTATTGTTCCGAACGGAAGCAAGAAAATAATAGAAAAAATGTGGGTAAATTGCTCAATGATTTTAAATGGTGAAGCTAAGATACTTTCTAAAAAATTAGGAAGAATAGTTGACCCCTTATTTACTGACGACGATGTAGCTAATGCTTTAGGACACGTAGAAGAATTGCCTATTTATGCCGAGCATGAGATATTAGATGGTGTAGTGTTAAAATATTTAAGTAGTGGTCATGTTGCGTTTGGAACGTCGGGTATTCTGAAAATTAAGAAAAATGAAATTTGGAAAACCGTTTATTACACAAGCGATTTAGGAAATCCTTTATATAAGAATTACTATGTGCATAATTTAGATAAGGTAAAGAATGCGGACTTGACGATTTCTGAATGTACTTATTCAAATAAAGAAAAAAGTTGTTCATATCCAAATCAAAGAGTTAAAGACATTGAAACTATAAAAAATGTAATTAATCAATACTGTGTGGAAAAGAGGGGTAAAATTTTAATTCCAGTATTTGCATTTCACAGAGCACAGCAAATGGGAATGTTATTATATGAAATGTTTCATGACGACGAAAGTTTTAAAATTCCAATTTACTATGATAGCGTTTTATTAAGAGAGTTAAATTTAATCTTTGCGGATGAGTTTGAAGAGTTCAGTAAAGTATTGAAGTGGAAAAATATGAGAATGATTGAAGATAGAAAAGAGAGATTTGCGGTAATGGAAAGTAGCGAGCCTTGTATTATTTTATCGGCAGGGGGTATGTTGCAAGGTGGAGCGTCTGTAAGGTGGCTAGAAAAACTTGCACCATCGACTAAGAATTTAATATTGTTTTGCGGATATTGTGGGGAAAACACATTAGGTCACAAATTAAAATTAAAGAAGCAAAAAACGGTAACGGTAAATGGAAATACAGTAAAAAATAATATTGGTGTTGCAAAGCTTAAGTCTTTTTCGAGTCATATTCAATATAATGAGTTAATAGAGTATTTGAGCGACATAAGGTGTGGAAAAATAGCATTGCACCACAGTAACCTCGAAAGTAAAATTATCTTTAAAAAAGAGCTAGAAGAAAAACTAGAAAGTAAATGTAATAGTGCTAAAGTTTTGGCGGTAAATAAGTCTACAAAGATAAGACTGTAGTAGAGTTCGCAAAAAACAAAATATGAAAAGGGGTCGTTAAAAATGGCAAAAAGAAATAATAGTATTAGTTTCAAAAAGGCAACAATAGATTTATCGACAATGCAAATTACAGAACAAATTAAGGATGATGTGGTGGTTAGTGATATTATGGCTGTGCTGAAAGAATTTTCAAGATATGAAAATTTAACTATTACAATTAAGCAAGACACAGATGGTGTTGACGTTATTGAAGACGGTTTAGACGATTGTATTGAAGAAGAAGACGAAATAGAGGAAGAAGAAGTAGAAGGCGCTGAGGGGGAAGTTCCCAATATTCCAATATTATAAAAAATAAATTATGAAGGTGTGAAAATTTGAATAGATATTTAAAACAAGAGGGTGAAGACGATATAGAGTATCTTTTAAGACTAGTTGGGATTAAATTAGAGGAAAAAACAGACGATTTAGAATGGGTAGACATTGTTGAGTATTGTTCTTTAGATTGTCATCCTGACTCATTAAGAAAGGCTATGCAACCTTCATATTATGGGGCGTATTCCATATATATGTGGATTAAAGAGAAAGTGGCGGTTGGAAATGTTGTCTCTAGTGATAATGATAGCGATATTAAAGATTTAATAAAACAACTTGAAAAAACAAAAAGAGAAGTCTATATTGCTAGACAAAAAATGAGAGATGAAAAAAACGAATATTCAGCTTTTTTAAGAGAGCAATCAAGAATGGAAATGTTTTATGACAGGATTGACGAAGCTACTGATAAGTTAGTTGCTAAAAAGAATAGGGTTGTCCCTCAAAAGATTGAGTTAGTAAATGGTGATTTTGATGTTATTTGTGCTTTTGCGGACGCACATTACGATTGTGAGTTTAAGATACTAGGATTCAATGGTGAGATAATCAACGAATACAGCACAAAAATTTTCGAGGATAGAATGCGAAGGCTTAGAGAAGAAATTGTAACTTTTTGTAAAATGCATAATCACAATCATATTAATATAGTTGATATGGGTGATAGTATCGAGGGTATTTTACATCTCAGCGGATTATCGGCATTAAAAGGAAATATAGTTGATGCAATTATGGATTATGCTGATTTTGTAAGTGATTGGATATATGCTTTATCGGAAGAGGATAAGATAGCTATAGATTTTTATACTTCCGAAGGAAATCATTCTAATTTGAGATTACTAACAGGCAAGAAAGGTGATTTTCCAAATGAGAACTTAGAAAAGATATATGCTAGAGTTATTAAGAAAGCTTTCAAGAATAATACTAACGTTGAAGTTCATGATAGTGTTTCTGGATTAAACTATTTCAATATAATGGGATATGATTTCTTAACAGCACATGGTCAAGATGAGAAAAATATTAAAAATAGCATTCAAGAGTATGAAGAGACTTATGGTATAAAAATTAATTATTTCCTTGTTGGGCATTTACATAGTAAAAATGAAATCGAAGTTGCTAGAGGGAAAGAAGTGGTTCAAGTAAGGTCAATGATGGGCGGTAATGATTATTCCACTAGAATAAAAAAATCGTCTGATGCGGGTGCATTAATGTTTACAGTTCATAAAGACTGTGGTAAGAAATATGTAAACGAAGTAAAATTTAAAAATTAAAATATTAAGGGGAAATAACTTATGAAAGATTTAGAATCTCAAGAGTTTATGGAAAGTATGATTAGTGAGTTAAATGTAGTATGTATGGAAATTTACGAAGCGGTTTCAAATGACGACTTAGGGAAAGCGAGATGGTTGTTGGCTTCATATGTTGACGATTGCGTTGAAGACGAGTTAAACCTAGAAGACGAAGACGAAGACGATTGGGGTGAAGATTGTGAATGTAGTAATTGTGAAGACGATTACAAAAATTGTGATTGGACTGATTTTCATGAATTAGAAGATGAAGAGGACGAAGATTATATAGAAGATTGTAACTGTGAAAAATGTGTAGGTAAAAGAGATTTTGAGACAATAAAACAATTCTTGGGGTCGCTTGATATACTTCGTAAGTGACGGTAGTTATATAAAGATAGGCTACACACAAGACCTAAGTAAAAGAAAACATAGTTTAGCAACAGGAAACTCAAGTAAATTGACTGTTTTAGCAACCGAAATTGGTGGTCTAAATAGAGAAAAAGAACTACACATAAAATTTACGAAATATAAACATAATAGAGAATGGTTTGAGCCTAGTGGGGAGTTATTAGAATATATTAACACTATAAGTGTTTTGTATGTAGATATTGTAGACGGAAATGTGATAGGATATAAGAAAATGAGTATGTAAAATAGTTAATAATCTAATAAAAAGGTAGTTTTATTTTGTAGTTCAAGACACAAGAAAAAACTATCTTTTTCTTTTTTAATGGAATATTTTGAATAGAATAAATAATTATATTGTACTATTATTTATCGTATTGAAAACATTCATTACGAATGTTTCGAGGGAAGTTTTTGTTTTACAAGGTAAATTAAGTGGAGGTGTTTTTTAATTGGCGGTAAAAAAGGGTAATGATATAGAGATTAAGGTGGAGGTTTTGGAACTTCCATGTGTAAAATGTGGAACAGTAAAAACGTTGGGTAAGTTTTGGAAAAGTGAAAGTAGAATAAATTTTAACGGTTATATGCACATTTGCAATGATTGTGCAAATGTTCTTTTTGACGAAATATATAGAGTACGTAGATATTTTGGCGAAGATTTTGAAGTAAATGGCGATACAATCGTATTCGACGACGTAACTGAGGAAATTATGAAAGAAACATGTAGGTATTTAGATTTATGTTTTAGTTATAAATCATATACTAGCTTAAAAAGTCATATTGAGTCAGGTAAAATTAGTGGCAGAAAAACAAATATGATAATGGGAATTTATAAAAGTAAATTAAGTTCAGTTGCAAAGAATAATGAAAAAAACAATATTCAATTTGGGACTACTTACGAATTTAGTGACGAATTAATTTCACATAAAGAAAAAACTGTAAAAGAAGAAGAAAATAAAAGAGCTTTGGAAAAAGAATATAGTGAAGTTTGGAAAGGTACTTATACAAAAGAAGACTTAGATTATTTAGATAATTATCTTATAGACTTAAACGCGGACTTCAAGATTATTACTAAAAGTCATATGGACTATGCAAGGAAAATAGCAAAAGCAAGTTTAGCTATGGACAAAACAAGTGAAGATTATTTAAATAGACAATGTTCAGAAAAACAATATAAAGACATTAAAGAAATTTTTGATACTTTATCAAAATCAGCTAAATTTAGTGAAGATAAAAGAGGATTGAATGATGTTGGCTTAGGGTCTTATGGTGTAATTTTTGATAAGGTAGAGGCTAAAAGATGGGTTCCTCAACATACCCCTATAGAAAAAGACGACTATGATAAAATAATAGAATATTTTTCTGTAATAGAAAAGTCGGTTTAGGAGGGGTAATTTTGGCTGAGAATTTTAGTTTTGAAAGTAGAAGAATAAAAGAAGGAAGTTATGACGATTTTGATAATGAATTTAGTAACAATCCTCAAAGAGACGAAAATTTTAATGTGGACGAGTGGTCTAATTTTATGGCTTATTATAGATATTATATAGACGAGTTTGCTGTGGACATTTTAGGATTGAAGTTGTATACTTTCCAAAGAGTCATTTTAAGAGCAATGGGAAGATATCAGTTTTCGATTTTTATTGCTTGTCGGGGTATCGGTAAGTCATATTTGACAGGGGTATTCTTTATATGTATGGCAATATTATATCCAGGAATTAAATTAGGAATCGCAAGTGGGAAGGGTCAACAAGCTAGAAATGTTATTATTCAAAAAATAAAAGGCGAATTAGTTAAAAATGAAAATATAGCAAGAGAGATTGTATTTCCTATAAGAACGGGTTCTGAC
>Ga0209414_1000812_pt1 | contig 15132 bp, 9 predicted proteins | sample LakVidmifraction_4_FD_181154 | JGI IMG/M metagenome (GOLD analysis project Ga0209414, IMG submission 181154) | Hypersaline microbial communities from Lake Vida, Antarctica - Brine Hole Two &gt;0.2 micron (SPAdes) (version 2) | ecosystem: Environmental > Aquatic > Non-marine Saline and Alkaline >... | reverse complement strand
TACTCATCGTATTTAAGGTTTTGCAACTCAAAATTACGGTTTTAATTAAGAAGCCATTTGTTTGGCTTCTTTTTTATCGGACAACAATGATTAAATATAATAAAAACAGCACTACAAATAATATAGTGCTGTTTTATTGCAAAACTTTTTACTAATGAGCAGCTTGTGCCGCTTCTACTCCTGACGGAATTCTGATATGCTCAACAATATCTTGAACATATTCTGGTGGTGCAGGTGTTAACCTGGAAACAACCACAGAAAAAATAAAGTTTATTGCCATTGCTACGGTTCCAAAACCTTCAGGTGATATCCCTCCGTTTCCAAAATTAAACCACCAGTCTTTAGCAAGTCCGGCTACGGCTTCTTTTCCTCCATCAAAAAGTCCAAATTTGAATTTAATCATATAGTATAACATTAAAGATATCCCAATAATCATACCTGTGATTGCACCTTCTTTGTTCATACGTTTATCAAAAATTCCGAGTAAAATTGCAGGGAAGAAGGAAGCTGCAGCCAAACCAAAGGCAAGTGCCACAACCGCGGCGACAAATCCCGGCGGATGAATTCCAAAATAACCAGCTATAACCACTGCTACACCAGCACTTATTCGTGCAGCTAACAATTCTCCTTTTTCCGAAATCCCTGGGTTTATGATTTTTTTAATTAAATCGTGAGAAATTGAAGAAGCAATTACCAATAATAAACCGGCTGCTGTAGATAAGGCTGCTGCCAATCCACCAGCTCCAACCAATGCAACTACCCAGTTAGGTAGATTTGCAATTTCAGGATTTGCCAAAACCATAATATCACGGTCAATTTCCAATTCATTCATTTCTTTATCAGCAACATATTGTACAATACCATCACCGTTTTTATCATTAAATGTCAGTAATCCAGTTTTTTCCCAATTGCCAAACCATTGTGGCAACTCACTTTCTTTTGCGTTGCTTACGGTTTCAATTAATTTGGTTCGTGCAAATACTGCAACTGCAGGTACGGTTGTATAAAGAATTGAAATAAATAATAAAGCCCAACCAGCAGATATACGTGCATCTTTTACTTTTGGTACAGTAAAGAAACGCACAATTACATGAGGTAAACCGGCGGTACCTACCATTAAGGCAAATGTTATCGCAAACACATCAATCATTGATTTGCTACCCGAAGTATACTCATGAAATCCAAGTTCTGTTGACAAGCCATCTAATTTATCCAATAAATAAATCCCATCTGTACCCTGACTACCAAATCCCAATTGAGGAATAGGGTTTCCTGTCATTTGAAACGATATGAAAATTGCAGGTACCATAAAAGCAAATATCAACACACAATATTGTGCAACTTGTGTATAAGTAATCCCTTTCATACCGCCTAATACAGCGTAAAAGAAAACAATTGCCATACCAATGTAAACACCTGTATTAATATCTACTTCCAAATATCTTGAAAATACGATACCAACACCACGCATTTGTCCGGCAACATAGGTAAATGAAACTATTAATGCGCAAACTACTGCAACTATACGGGCAGTATTTGAATAATACCGGTCCCCAATAAAATCTGGCACTGTAAATTTTCCGAATTTACGTAAATAAGGAGCCAGTAAAAGTGCTAAAAGCACATAACCGCCAGTCCATCCCATAATATATACGGATCCATCATATCCAGTAAACGAAACGATGCCCGCCAATGAGATAAATGATGCTGCAGACATCCAGTCGGCGGCTGTAGCCATACCATTTAATACCGGATGCACACCACCACCGGCTACATAAAATTCTTTTGAAGTTCCCGCCCTGGCCCAAATTGCAATTCCTATATAAAGCGCAAATGAAATCCCTACGAGTATCCAAGTCCATGCTAATATTCCCATAATTTATATTTTTTTAAAGTTTATATTATTCTTCAACGCCGTATTTTTTATCCAACTTATTCATCAATCTTACATAGACAAATATTAAGACAACAAATACATACATTGAACCTTGTTGAGCAAACCAAAAACCAAGTTTAAAACCGGCAAACCTGATTGTGTTTAACTCCTCTACTAAAAAGATTCCGAACACATAGGAAACCAAAAACCATATACTTAGTAATATTGCCAAATAGGTTAGATTTTCTTTCCAATATGCTTTCATGTTTTCTTTTGACATAATGATTATTTTTAAATTAGTTAAAATCCATAAACTACTGATACCATACTTCTTAAATTACTCACTGAATCAATTCCTGAAGTATCGATATCTTTACCATTAGAATCCAATGCTCCATATTGTGCAGAGGTATATTCTAATTCGATTCCTATTTTCATTTTTCCAGATTTCCATCCAATTCTTGGTGCTACTCTAAAAACGTTATCAATAGTTCCTCCCAATCCATAAATAGGACCAGTTACGGGGTCTTTGTAACCATTATTTTTAGTGTAACCTGAGAATAATCCCCATTCGAAAGCATCTTTCCCTCCACTTAACTCTCCCCAAACTGATAACGTCCTATTTGAAGTATAACTACCATCTGCAGTTTGAGCCATTCCGCTTATTGATAACAAATCAGACATATTTTCACCATAAATACCTTCTAATTTAAAAGTTGCAGCACCAAGTTTTGTTTTCATATATGCTAAGAAAGCTGTATTTGTAACATTGTCTTCCCCTAAGGCTGGTCTCAATGATTTTAAATTAGCTCCAAAACCACCTAAAAATTCTTTATCACCAAATTGAAGTTGCGCATGTAACTGTGGCATACCTGCGTCACGTACATATTTTGAAGTTGTACCAGCAGGTCCTCTACTTGCAAAATCACGTTCAGAAAAAATCACCCCTGTAAACCGAATGTTCCCTTTTGTTTCAATACGAACTTGTGGATTTCTAGAAAATGGCTGAAAAGGGACTCCTGTATTAAATGAATAAGTTCCGGGAAATACTGCAGTCACAAACATCGGATGCCAATATTGCCCCATAATGATATCCACTTTATCATTAGATAATTTCACAAAGGCATGACGCAAACGAAATCCATTAATGTCGGAATCAGAATGACCAAAGAAGGCTCCTTCAATAACTCCTGAAGTCTTCATTCCAAAAAAATCAGGTCCTGTAATTTTACCTGTTAATCTAGTTTGAACTGCTAGGATGTTAAAGTTAGCCTGAGCATTTAAATCTTCACCATTAACATTATTTTCTGCTGATGGAAATAAAAGAAAGTGGCCTTCTCTTGCTGTTACTGTTTGACGTGAATCAAACATGTAATCAGCTTTTACAAAGCCACCCCAGGTAATTCCAAATTTTTGGTCAGTATCTGTGGACTGGCCGTAATTGTAGTTGGTTAATCCCAACAGAAGAATTAACAAAGCTGAAAGATTTTTTTTCATAAAAATAAATTTGGTTAATTAATTATTTTAGTGCTAAACCAATAATTTTAGCCATTACAATATGAAAAGAAAACTGCAGGTTTTAAAATTTTATATATATAAGTGTAAATTGGTATAGTTATCCTTTAAATCGTTCCCAGCGAATTAACATAAATTTATCTCCAAGCTCTGTGACAATGACACCTGCTCCGATTAAATTTTTATTGTCTGAAAAGTATTTAGCAAGTTCAACGGCGTTTAAAATCTTGTAGGTGGAATGGTATTCAAAACTGTATGGACGTTTAATATTGTATTTTTTAACCCAATTGATGATGCTCACATGCGAAATACCTAAAATACGTTCAATTTCCCGATAACTCAACCCCTCCAAATATAACTGTAAAGCTTTATTCACATAATAGGAATCAATTTGCTTACCAGCTTTATTTACAGTAAAATAATAGCCGCATTTCTTGCATTTATAGCGCTGCCGTTCTTTTACGACGCCACTTTTAACATATTCATCAGAACTACAATTTGGACAGCACTCAATTGTCATATATATTATATTTGCATAAATATACTTTATTAGCAGGATAAATCAAATTTAATTAGAGTTTTTAACCACAACTTCCTAAAACTCTCTTTGTTTCATTGAAGATTCATCAAACTAATTAACCTTTCACTAAATTTAATACAATTCAATAAAATCCAATTTTATGATAACTATTTAACATCTTTTATTTGGTCACAATTACAGAATTGCTTTTTCCTCTTTTCATCAATTAAATTTTAGAAAATTTATGGCTATATCGTTTTTTTGTCGGACATTAATATATTATTCATTACTGAATGATTAAGTTTTTAACTTAAATTATAAATATTTAATTATTTTCAGTGTTTTATGTCTTTTTATAATGTTATTACAACGTTTTCGTAGTTATTTTATATTAAACACATGATTTACCTTATTTTTGTGGAAATACAACTTAGATATTAAATGAAGAAACAGGGATTATATTTACCGGAATTTGAAAGAGACAATTGTGGGGCAGGATTTATCTGTAATTTAAATGGAGAAAAGTCAAACAAAATAATTCATGATGCTTTAGAAATTCTAATTAAACTTGAACACCGTGGCGCTGTGAGTTCTGACGGCAAAACAGGTGATGGTGCTGGAATATTAATTGATATTCCTCATGAATTCTTTTTAAAAAATACAACCTTTAGTTTACCTGAACCAAAAGAGTATGCCGTTGGAATGGTGTTTTTGTCCCAAAATGAAAATCAGCTAAATTTCTTTAAAAATTGCTTAGAAACTGAAATGAAAAATCAGGGATTGGCAGTTTTGGGATGGCGAAAAGTTCCGGTTAATAAAACGCATCTTGGAAATATAGCCGCAAAAAACGAACCTGCCATTGAGCAAATTTTTATCGGGAAAAACGGAAATCCATTAACCGAAAATCAATTCAATGCAAAATTGTTTGCAGCCCGTAAAATTGCAGAGCATGTGGTTGAAAATTCTAAATTGTCTGACAGAAAAAAATTCTATTTACCAAGTTTATCAACTACCACGCTAATTTACAAAGGACTTTTAATTCCTGAAGATATCAGAAATTATTATGTTGACCTGTCAAATCCGGATTTAGTTACCCGTTTGGCATTGGTTCATCAACGATTTTCGACAAATACTTTTCCTTCCTGGGATTTGGCGCAGCCTTTTAGGTATATGTGTCACAATGGAGAAATTAACACGCTTCGCGGTAACATTAATAGGATGAAAGCACGTGAAGAATTAATGAAAAGTCCTGTTTTTGGCGATGACATAAAAAAAATGTTCCCTATTATTTTAAATGAAAAATCCGATTCGGCTTGTATGGATATGGTGGTGGAACTATTGCTGATGACCGACCGTTCCTTACCTGAAGTAATGATGATGATGGTTCCAGAAGCTTGGGAAAAAAACCCATCAATGAGTGATGAAAAAAGGGCATTTTATGAATACAATTCATGTATTATGGAACCTTGGGACGGACCCGCTTCAATTCCTTTTACCGACGGGAATTTTATTGGAGCTTTGTTAGACCGTAATGGATTGCGTCCATCCAGATACACCGTAACAAAAGACGGGAACGTAGTAATGTCCTCCGAAACAGGCGTTTTAGACATTAAACCTGAAAATGTTGCGCATCATGGAAGGCTAGAGCCGGGAAAAATGTTTTTGGTTGATATGAATGCAGGCAGAATCATAAACGATGAAGAAATCAAACAAAAAATTGTTTTAGAAAAGCCTTATAGAAAATGGTTAAATAAAAATTTACTGGCATTGGCTGATATTCCATATACCGGCAACAAAACCCCAAAAGAAGAAATAGATTTGGTGGTACGACAGAAAATATTTGGCTATACCATTGAAGAAATAAACACGATAATTACTCCAATGGCCACCCAAGGCAAAGAAGCCATAGGATCTATGGGAAATGACACACCGTTGGCCGTTTTATCTGATGAACCACAATTATTATTCAATTATTTCAAACAACTGTTTGCACAAGTTACGAATCCGCCTTTAGACGGAATAAGAGAAGAAATTGTTACAGATTTCAGTTTGGCCATTGGAGGCGACAGAAATATTTTTGACATTTCTGAAGCGCAATGTAAAAAACTAATCATTCAAAATCCTGTTATTTCAAATGCTGATATTGATAAATTAAAAAGTGTCAACCATCCCGATTTTAAATCGGTCTCAATTTCAACACTTTATGATATCACAAAAGGATTGAACGGAATTGAAGCTGCCTTAAAAGACATGGTGAAACAGGCATATAACGCCGTTTCTGACGGGTGTAATATTGTTATTTTAACAGACAGGAATGTTGATGAGAATCACGCTCCTATACCAATTTTATTAAGCTGTTCTTATGTTAGCAATCAACTAAGCAAAATGGGGCAACGCTCAAGTTTTGGTATTGTGATAGAATCGGCCGAACCTCGTGAACCTCATCATTTTGCCACTTTATTTGGTTATGGCGCAAGTGCCGTTAATCCATATATGATAAATGAAATGATCAGACAGCAAATTAAAGATGAATTTATTGTAGGTATTTCAGCAGAAAAAGCAATTCAAAACTTCAATAAAGCCATTGCAACAGGTGTTTTGAAAATTATGAATAAAATCGGAATTTCCACATTACATTCTTATAGAGCCTCCCAAATTTTTGAAATTTTAGGTTTAAACAATGCTTTTACGGATGAATATTTTCCTAATACACCTTCCCGAATTGAAGGAATTGGCTTGTATGAAATTGAAAAAGAAATTTTCTTGCGTCACAGAAGTGCCTTTCCTCCTATTGAAATTGCAGCCAACCTTTCTTTAAATATCGGTGGTGATTACCGTTGGAGACGAAACGGCGAACGTCATATGTTTAATCCGACAACAATTTCAAAATTGCAGCAGGCTGTTAGAACCAACAGCTATGAAAGTTATGAAGTTTACGCTAAAGCCATAAACCAACAAAGCGAAAATTTAATGACGTTAAGGGGGATGTTTGAATTTAATAATTTGGACCCGATTCCTATAGAAGAAGTTGAACCTTGGACAGAAATTGTAAAGCGATTCAAAACTGGGGCAATGTCATATGGATCTATTAGTCAGGAAGCCCATGAAAATTTAGCGATTGCCATGAACCGCATCGGAGGAAAAAGCAATTCCGGTGAAGGAGGGGAAAACAAAAACCGCTTCAGAAAAGATTTAAACGGCGATAGCCGAAGTAGTGCTATTAAGCAAGTTGCATCAGGCAGATTTGGTGTTTCCACCAATTATTTAACCAATGCGAAAGAGATTCAAATTAAAATGGCACAAGGCGCAAAACCAGGAGAAGGTGGTCAATTGCCAGCTGAAAAAGTATTGCCTTGGATTGCAGAATGCAGAAGTTCAACGCCTTATGTTGGACTAATTTCTCCGCCTCCGCACCATGATATTTATTCAATCGAAGATTTGGCACAATTAATTTTCGATCTAAAAAATGCCAACAGAGAAGCCAGAATCAATGTGAAATTGGTATCCAAAGTTGGTGTTGGCACCATTGCTGCCGGTGTTGCAAAAGCAAAAGCTGATGTCATTTTAATTTCAGGTTATGATGGCGGTACAGGTGCCGCGCCATTAACTTCACTGCGCCACACAGGTTTGCCTTGGGAACTTGGCATTGCTGAAGCTCAGCAAACTTTGGTGTTGAACAATTTAAGAAACAGGGTTGTTTTAGAGTGTGACGGACAATTAAAAACAGGTCGCGATGTTGCAATTGCATGTTTGTTGGGGGCTGAAGAATTTGGTTTTGCAACAGCTCCTTTGGTAGCTTCAGGATGTATTATGATGCGTAAATGCCATTTAAATACTTGTCCGGTCGGGATTGCAACTCAAGATCCTGAATTGCGTAAAAACTTTAAAGGAACACCGGAACATGTTATTAATTTCATGTATTTCATTGCAAAAGAATTGCGTAAAATTATGGCGCAATTAGGTTTTAGAACCATCAACGAAATGGTTGGCCAAAGCCAAAAAATAAATGAAAACAAAGCTATTGATCACGCCAAAGCAAAGGGAATTGATTTATCCCCAATTTTATACAAACCAGAAACAAACAAACCATTATACAATACCGAACATCAAAACCATGAGTTGGAAAATGTATTGGATTTTGATATTCTTAGAATGGGACATCCGGCTATTTACAGAAAAGAAAAAATGTATTTAGAATTTCCTATCAAAAATACTGACAGAACCGTTGGTGCAATCGTAAGCAATGAATTGTCGAAAATATATGGTGAAAATGGCTTGCCAGAAGATACTTTAAACATAAAATTTAAAGGTTCGGCCGGACAAAGTTTTGGGGCATTTGCAACCAAAGGATTAACCATGCAAGTTGACGGAAATACCAACGATTACTTGGGAAAAAGCTTGTCTGGAGCCAAATTGATCATCAAAAAACCCGATGAAGCCACTTTTGCTTCCGAAGAAAATATTATTGTTGGAAATGTATCACTATATGGCGCCATCAATGGGGAAGCTTATATTAATGGTATTGCCGGTGAGCGCTTTTGTGTAAGAAATTCAGGCGCTGTTGCAGTTGTTGAAGGCGTTGGAGACCATGGATGTGAATATATGACAGGCGGAAAAGTAGTTGTACTGGGAAAAACAGGAAGAAATTTTGCAGCAGGAATGAGTGGCGGAATCGCTTACGTTTTTGATGAAAAACAGAAATTCATAAAAGGACTTTGCAATATGGAAATGGTTGCGTTTGATGAAATTTCCTCACAAGATGAAATTGAGTTAAAACAATTGATAAAAAATCATTTCAAGTATACCAACAGTGATTTGGCGCTAAGAATTTTGGATGATTGGGAAAATAGTTTAAGCCATTTTGTAAAAGTGATGCCAACAGACTATAAAAAAGCATTGGATAGAATTGAAAAAGAAAATAGTATTAATGTAGCAACTGCATAGTTATGGGAAAAGTTACCGGATTTAAAGAATTTGAGAGAAAAGATGAGGCTTATATTTCTGTAATAGAAAGGGTTCAGCATTATAAAGAATTTACAGTTTCACTAAAAACCGATGAGGTTGAAAAGCAAGGTTCGCGTTGCATGGATTGTGGCATTCCCTTTTGCCAAAGTGCTTGTCCGCTGGGAAATTTAATTCCCGATTTTAATGATATGGTTTATGAGAAAAAGTGGAAAAAAGCATTGGAAATTTTGCATTCCACCAATAATTTTCCTGAATTTACCGGTAGGTTATGCCCTGCGCCTTGTGAACAAGCGTGTGTTTTAGGGATTATAGAACCGCCAATAACCATTGAAAATTTAGAAAAAAATATTGTAGAAATTGGTTTTAAAGAAGGATGGATTTTAGCCCAGCCGCCTAAAGAAAGAACCGGTAAAAAAGTAGCAGTGATTGGTTCGGGACCTGCAGGTTTGGCAGCTGCACAACAGCTTAACAGAGCAGGACATTTCGTAACCGTATTCGAAAGAGATGATGCAATTGGCGGATTGTTGCGTTACGGAATTCCAAACTTTAAATTGGAAAAGGAAATTATAGACAGAAGAATTGACATTTTAAAAGAAGAAGGAATTGAATTCAAAACAAACGTAAATGTTGGCGTAAATTATCCTATTGAAAAACTGGACGATTTTAACGCTGTTGTATTGTGTGGTGGCGCAACGCTTAGTCGGGAATTGCCCGCAAAAGGCCATGAAATTAAAGGTGTTGTGCAGGCTATGACATTTCTAAAACAACAAAACAAACGAAATGCAGGAATCTCAATAGCCGAAGAGGAAATTTTCGCCACCGATAAAAACGTGATTGTAATTGGCGGAGGAGATACCGGCTCTGATTGTATTGGCACCTCAAACCGTCATGGCGCAAAAAGTTTGACTAATTTTGAAATTATGCCAAAACCACCTGTGAACAGAAGTGAAACAACGCCTTGGCCTTTTTGGCCTTTAAAACTTAAAACTTCCTCTTCTCATGAAGAAGGGTGTGACAGAAACTGGTTAATTTCCACCAAAGAATTTATCGCAGATGAAAAAGGAAATTTAGAAGCCTTAAAAACTGTTCAGATTGAGTGGATTATTAAACCGGGAGAAAGACCTGTTTTAAAAGAAATTGAAGGAACCGAAAAAGTTTGGCCTTGTGAATTGGTGTTATTGGCAATGGGCTTCACTGGTCCGGAAGCAACATTAAGCGAACAATTTGGTCTTGAAACCGACTTTAGAAGCAATTATAAGGCTTCAGAAACAGAATTCCAAACAAATGTGCCACATGTTTTTACAGCCGGTGATATGCGCAGAGGACAATCGCTTATTGTTTGGGCAATCTCTGAAGGAAGGGAAGCCGCAGTAAAAGTGGACGAATATTTAATGGGTAACAGCAATCTTCCAACCAAAGGAAATGGCGACTTAATTGGCGTATAAAATTTTTGAACGTCCCTGTTTTTTTTTAAAATAATTTAGAATAGATTCACCTATGGTTTCGGCTTAGGTGAATTTTATTTTGTAAATTACAGGTCAGTTTATGCTATTGGATGTTTACTATAAAATATTAAAAACTGAGAGATAAAAACCTATAAACTAACTTAACTATATAAAAAAATTCTCCCCAATGAAAAACAGAAAATTATTGATGATTCCCGGCCCTATTGAATTTGAACCAAAAGTATTGCAGGCATTGGGAGCGCCAACCACCAGCCATGTGGCTCCTAATTTCATTGAATCCTTCGGAAACTGCATCCAATTAATGCGAAAAGTTTGGTTAACTTCAACCGGCCAGCCTTTTATTGTAGCAGGAACAGGAACTTTTGCTATGGATATGTCAGCAGCCAATTTAATTGAACCTAATGACAATGTATTGGTTATTTCAACTGGTTATTTTGGAGTACGCTTTGCTGAAATTGCAAAACGTTACGGAGCAAATGTCACTATTTTAGAATCAGAAGTCGGAAATATTGTTGCTTTAGATGAAATTGAAAAAGCACTTGCTGCCAAAAAATATAAATTATTAACCATGACGCATGTTGACACGTCGACCGGAGTTTTGGTTAATCCCAAACCCATCGCTGAACTAGCCAAAAAATACAACACGCTTTCAATTTTGGATGGCGTTTGTTCTGTTGCCGGTGAAGAAATACAACAAGAAGAATGGGGAATTGACATTGTTTTGACAGCCTCCCAAAAAGCCGTTGGCGTTCCTCCGGGCTTGGCATTGTTGGTAGTTTCCAAAAAAGCATTAGAAGTATTTAAAAACAGAAAAACGCTTGTTGGTAATTATTATGCCGATTTCAACAATTGGCTTCCAATTATGCATGCGTATGAAAACCGACAACCTTCTTATTTTGGAACACCTCCTGTAAACCTTATTGCCGCTTTAGAAGTGAGTTTACAACAAATTGTTGCTGAAGGAATGGAAAACAGATTTTTACGACACAAAAAAATCGCAGTTGCTTTTCGTGAAGCTATGATTGCATTGGGATTGAAACTTTTACCAGTTCAAGAAAATTTGTCGGCAAACACGCTTACAGCTGTTTATTTTCCTGAAAATATCACAGGAAGCTCCTTTTTATCGCACATTTCAAAAAACGACGTTATTTTAGCAGGGGGCTTATTGCCTTCTCACAAAACGCAATACTTTAGAGTTGGACATATGGGAAGTGTTAATAACAACGATATTATTGCAACAATTGCCGCTATTGAAAGTAGCTTATTTGCATGTCACTATCCTTTTGAAATGGGAATTGGTTTAAAAACTGCATTAAAAATATTGAATAGTTAAACCAATTAAAAAAGACTCGAGAAAAGAGACCATAGAAAAGAGACGGTTAAACAATTAACCCATTAACCAGTTAAACAAATAAACAATTACACAATTATACGGTTAACTAAATAAATTACCTCAAATTATAGGCGTTATTCATCAACATAAAATCAGTTAAAACCATCGCCGCCAGCGCTTCAACTATGGGAACTGCGCGTGGCACCACACAAGGATCGTGACGTCCTTTCCCCTGCATTACAACAATATTTCCATCTTTATCAATGGTTTGTTGCCCTTGCATAATAGTCGCTACAGGTTTAAAAGCCACACGAAAATAAATATCCATTCCGTTGCTTATGCCTCCCTGAATTCCACCGGATAAGTTTGTTGTTGTGGTTCCATCGGCATTAAAAATATCGTTGTGTTCGCTTCCTTTCATTTTTGCGCCACAAAATCCACTGCCATATTCAAAGCCTTTTACCGCATTTATAGAGAGCATCGCTTTACCCAATTGCGCATGTAATTTATCGAAAATAGGTTCACCCAAACCAACAGGAACATTTTGAATGACGCAGGTTACCGTTCCTCCTATGGTGTCGCCCTGTTTTTTAATTTCATTGATGCGTGCAATCATTTTTTCAGCAGTGGCTTCATCCGGACAACGAACATCATTGCTTTCAATTTTACTGAAATCAACATCCTGATAGGGTTTTTCCATAAAAATATCACCTACAGAAGACGTAAACGCATTTATTTTTATTTCAGAAATCACTTGTTTTGCAATGGCACCGCCTACGACCCAATTCGCAGTTTCGCGGGCAGAAGTACGTCCGCCACCACGATAATCCCTTACACCATATTTTTTATCGTACGTGTAATCGGCATGAGAAGGCCGGTAAGCCTCTTTTATATGAGCATAATCGTTGGAGCGCTGATTGGCATTTCTTATAATAAACCCAATAGAAGCTCCGGTGGTTTTTCCTTCAAAAATTCCAGATAAAAATTGTACTTCATCAGGTTCTTTACGTTGCGTCACAATTTTGGACTGGCCAGGTTTTCTTCTATCCATATCATTTTGAACAGCTTCCATATTCAACTCAATTCCTGACGGACACCCATCTATAATTCCGCCAATCGCTTCACCGTGAGATTCCCCGAATGTAGTGAGTGTAAATAATTTTCCAAATGTATTTGCCATCGTAATATTTTAGTTAACAAATGTAAAAAAAAGAATTTTAAAGGAGGTTTATTTATTGGTTGAAATAAATTGTTTATTCCTAATAATCGCAGTGTTTTTATTAAATTTAGCAAGGAATGATTTAAATGGTTAATTATTAATTTAATCCGCGTTAGGGATTGAAGTGAAAATACTTTTTTGAGGATTTTATCCGAAAAAAAGATTGAAACGAAAAGCCCGACCGCTTTTTCAGCGGGAACGCCCAAAATATTCTTTCAATAAGGTTGTTGATTGTAGAATTTAGCCAAATATATTTAAAAAAACCAGAGTTTTATTGCCATAATAACCACCATCACAATCATAAATATTTTCACCATGCCATCACCTTTTTTTACTGACCATCTGCTGGCAAGCCAACCTCCTACTGTACTTCCTATGGCAAGAAGCAAACCATATTTCCAATTAACTTTATCGTTCGCCAAAAAAATCGCGAGCGAAGCAACGGTAAAAACCAAAGTCACGGTTACCTTAATTGCATTGCTTTTTACCAATGAAAAATTATTTATAGAAGACAGCACCAACAACATCATAAAACCAACACCGGCTTGTATAAATCCGCCGTAAATGCCAACAAAAAAGAAAAGCAAAACACTTAGCCATAAATGCTTCCCTGTGGATCGCTCGAGCAAATTCAATTGTTTGGATTTATGGTTGAAAACCATATAAACAACCACTAAAAGCATAACAATAGCCAGAATTTTATTAAAGGTTTCCCCTTTTATGTCAACGGCGATTTGAGCGCCAATAAGCGCTCCAATTAATGCAGAAATACTAATGTATATACTAAATGGAAATGTGACAATTCCTTTACTTTTAAATCCGGCAGTAGTTGAGATACTTTGAAACAAAATACCAATACGGTTTGTGCCGTTTGCAACATTGGGCGGCAATCCTAAAAAAATAAGAATGGGCAAGGTTAATAATGAACCTCCGCCTGCAATTGTATTTATAACACCTGCAACAAAACCTATAACAATTAATACGACTACTTCTAAAATTGGACTCATCTATTTATTTAAGCACTCAAATGTACTGAAATTTAACCTAAAAAATATCGTAAAAAAAACACTAAAAAGTTTCAGAAAAACAAAAAAGGGTTCTATATTTGCCCTCGCTAAAGGAGAAATGGCAGAGTGGTCGAATGCGGCAGTCTTGAAAACTGTTGAGGGTCACACCTCCGGGGGTTCGAATCCCTCTTTCTCCGCAAAAAGCCTTGTAATCATTTGATTTACAGGGCTTTATTTTTTAGATGCCAATATAGGTGACAGAACTTATTCTAATATATCATATAAAACGCAACTTAAAATAATGGAAAAGTATATTAGGATGTCATTCGTTTAATAAAATCTTGAACACTCTCATCATTCTTTTCTTTTAACTTTTTTCTTGTTCTAAAGATACATTACAATGAAGTTGCAATCTATTAAACTGCAATTATAAAAGAACGTTGAATTATTATACTATAAGGATACCCAAGTTTGGACGGGACTTTTTTTATATTTATAACTAACTTATTCACAGTTATTTATGTTTTGTTTGTTCTTTTTTGTACCGTTTAGATATTTATAATCATTAATTTTAGTATCCAACTTAAGCAAAGTAAACATAGAACTTTTCCAACAAAAAACAATTAACATTTTCAGTAAATATATTTTCTTTCAATTAATTTAAAAAATCATACTTGAATAACCATTATAAAAGATTGCTTTAATACTAGTTACTTTTAAATTGAACAGCCAAACTTTTAAATAGAATTATGCTTCAACATCTAAAATTGTAATTTTAGCAATACTTATTAAAATCCAACTTTGAGTATATTGAAACTAAATGTAAAAAAGGCATCAAAGTACAATTGCAAAAAATGGCATATAATGCTTCTGATCAAAAATTGAGACAAGAAGTGATTTACGAACACAAAATGCCAAATTAAATTATAAGACGAGGAAATTCAACGCTTTGTGTATGTGCTTCCAAAGTTTGTTTTTGGAGATAATAAAAATTTTATTCTGGAGCTGAAAGAGCTGAAAGGGAGTAAAAAAGTGGTTTTAGTGACCAGAATTTAAGAGGCATTAATACCTAATTATTTTTGTGATTAAAAAAGTATCTTTGATGCACATAAACAAACGTATAACAATATAGATATAACCCGTTGGGTGTAATTAAATTATTTGAATTTTGACATTATTAATCGGTCTTTCAAATATAAACTTATTGATATATTGAACCAAAGTTAATGCT
>Ga0209414_1000811_pt1 | contig 15134 bp, 25 predicted proteins | sample LakVidmifraction_4_FD_181154 | JGI IMG/M metagenome (GOLD analysis project Ga0209414, IMG submission 181154) | Hypersaline microbial communities from Lake Vida, Antarctica - Brine Hole Two &gt;0.2 micron (SPAdes) (version 2) | ecosystem: Environmental > Aquatic > Non-marine Saline and Alkaline >... | reverse complement strand
CAGAAACATATTATAGCAAGTTATCGGCTGTTTGTCAACAAGTTTTTACCATATAGACAGCTCGTGCTTCTTATCGTCGTAAAGTTCAACTCCAGGGTCTAAAAAGCCCTCTTGTTCGTAGCGGACTTCTTCTTCGTTCCAATCAAGCCCTACTGAGTCTAGGTCTCCAAAATGGTCTTCATTTTGTTCAAACCCAAAAGATTCAGCTAGCTCTAGGGATAGACGGAGTGCCTCGTCCCAAGCCTCTGTCTCTGTCCTAGCAGAGACTAAAACTTCTTGTGTACATCCTACCATACTAAAGCTTAGTGAGGCAAAGTAAGTTTTCATAAATACCCTTATTGTAATAAATTAGGTGGCAGTAACTATTTTTTATACTGGAGCCGCCTCAACCAGTGTTCTGGAAAAATAAGGTAATACCCTTATTGTAATAAATTAGGTGGCAGTAACTATTTTTTATACTGGAGCCGCCTCAACCAGTGTTCTGGAAAAATAAGGTAATACCATTAGCAAAGAGATTCTAACTCGTCCATGTGCTACCTACGTACATAAGAGACTTCAACTATTTGGTTACGTGAACAGGACTTGAACCTGCATCAACCCCTAAGGGGGACATTCTTCTAATTTAAACTATCACGTATTGCTTTTCTCAATTCCAGAAACATATTATAGCAAGTTATCGGCTGTTTGTCAATAAGTTTTTTAATTTGGTAGGCCCCGTCGGTTTCGAGCCGACATCCTCGGTATTTCAAACCGGTGCATGAACCACCATTGCTAGAGGCCTGATACTGCGAAGTATCAACAGTTTTTCTACTTCCTTTGGTATCGTGGAGTGTTAGTCCTGCTACCTCCCCCACTAGAGCTACCTGCTTTTTGTTTGGAGGTTCTGTTAAAAAAGAAATAGGCTATTGCTACTGTTAATACTACTAACGTTACTGCTGTAAACATTTGTTTTCCTTTTGTACCCTAATTAGGGTTGTTGATAGTTTTTCTTTTCACAACCATTTCCTAGAAAAACTTCTAGGTGCATTAAGTGCATATAGTCATCAGGGTCTTCTACATCATCAGGTATAGAAACGATTATGTAGTCGTCGGATTTCCAAAAATGTGGTGCGTCTTCACAAGACTCCGTCCGGCCATAAATAGTAGTCATAAACCTATCATAAACCTCTCGACTATTAATGTTTCTTTCCATACTGCACAGGGCTGTCCTGCGTCAATGTAGGGTTTTACCCATAGTATGTACCTTACTTTCATTAATAGCTCCTTATTTGGTAGCAGATGAGAATACCGAGATCTCAACCTTTGGTATGTAAAACCACTGCTCTGCCTTTGAGCTAATCTGCTGTTATTTGGTGGGGATAGAGAGACTCGAACTCTCACGGACTTAACCATATGATTCTAAATCATACGCGGCTACCAATTACGCCATATCCCCCTTTGTTTGGTACGGGAAGAGGGGGTCGAACCCTCAATCATGAGATTTTAAGTCTCATTGCGTTACCAAGATTAGCATACTCCCGCTTTGTTATTTATTGCTACGAAAAGACTCTAAGATAGCAATAGCTTTCTGAACAGACTGTTCGCAAAGCGCATTAATTTCATGCTTGTACACGTTACCAAGCATAACTCCAGTTAAGAACACTACTAAAAATCCCATCTTACTTTCCTTATTGTTGTTTAATTAATTTTGAAGTAATGCCTAGGAAAACCTGTTAAATCATATTTCTAGGTATTTAGTGGGAGCTCCCACTCTACGGTATTTTGCCAATTATAACTACGTAAGGGTATGAGCCTATATACGTAGATACGATGGGCAGTAATTCTATCGTTCATACACATAATCTCCAGAGCAGGGAATCGAACCCTTATATGTATTGGTTGCCTAGTTAAGAGCAAGGTAGTCGCAAGGGACGCATCTTACACTTAACACTAGTACTTCGGCAAGAACTTAGTGTTTCATTACTTCAAAAGTAATTTGGTGCCTCTAGCAGGATTCGAACCTACGTAACTGGATTACAAAACCAGCGTAATTGACCGGACTATACGATAAAGGCTATTAAAATACTTATGGGGACATTTTAGCAATTATAATATTTCTGCCCATCCAGCTATTGCGATAACAGCTGTAATTACTACCCTAGCCTCCAGTTTCAGGTATACTAAAATGTCTTCATAAATACTCTCTAAAGAGTTAATTTATATCAGCCTGAGATTAAAGCTTCTAGTAGCAGGTCTTTTGCGAGCCATATGAGTTAGCTGCTTATCCACTGAGTCTCCTCAGTATCCCACCAATTGCGCTTGTCTTTAAAGTCTTGTAAGCATATAAGACTGTCACACGTATCTACTCTACATTTCGACTCTTTCCAACCTTTAGGGCTGTTACTCTCCGCTAAGAGACTAAATTTATCTACGTTGTAAACATATGCAGGCTTTCGGCCCTTATACGCCCTGATTCATTACTGTCAGGGATTAGCAATCTTTCGATAACGTGCCGACGGAAACTTTTGATTAATAGGAATTGAACCTAATAGTTTTCTTTATTAAAAGGAAAATGCTAACCAATAGCGTTATTTTAATTGTCTGAGATGTGTTCCGTCAGGAGTTCGTAAGCTTTTGACCTACAAAATATTCCACACCACATTGCCTTTCACGTTCCCGCTACTTAACCGTACTTCATGACTTGTCTAGTTATAAACAACTCATTGTTACTGCTGTCTGCCCTTATATGACTACTAGGACTAGGACAACTACACATTAGTTTTCGCATATTTCGTACTAAAGTAGATTTGGCGATTAATTAGCATCACTACTAATTATTACAGGTCTTGGTTATCAACTGCTATTTTGCTTGTCAACAAAACCGCCATCTTTTTCCTTTTAATGCTATCTCCAATTATTGTTATGAAGACATTCTCACGGAATGAAACTTGTGCTTGTCTAGATAAACTATTGTAAACCGAAGTCTACACAGCGGCAACCTGACGAGTTACCTTTTCCACCTTTCAATGGGTCATTTTAAGGACGCTAAACCGCCCTGAAGTTTTCTAGGATGATACTGTCACCAGGTATCAACATCGTCTAGAGAACTAAGAAAAGCAATTAAAATGGGTAGCCCTAGGACGGCTTTTCTATCCTAAGATTCTGGTACAAGTTGAACCCTCCGATTCAGCGCTCGACCTGCCGTTCTACCAATCAAACATAGCGAGATACTTATGCTTTCTTATTAATTGCTTTTCTTAATTTTCTATAATCTATTATACTCTGAATTTAGCTTCTTGTCAAGAGATTTTTAATAATAATAAACTTAACAAGCGTTTCTCAATTCCAGAAACATATTATAGCAAGAATTAATGTCCTTGTCAATAACTTTCTTAGTAAAATACTCTAATAAAGAATACTTTAATAAGAGTTGGAAAGCGCAAACTATGCTACGTGTGTTTGCATTAATTCCCCTAAAGGGAAACTTTCGTTCTTAACCGGGACTCACACCCAAATTATCAGTTAATCTTTACTTGCGCTGACTAGCAAGCGGTACTTTTGCTTGGTTGTTATTTATAGTGGACGCGATATAAGTACTACGCTCTTGCACCACTGTACTAGGCTCATTATTCCTATGACGATTACCCGAACTACTTAATTATCGCAAGGTAGTTAGTCTGCGTCTACATATGTTTAGAGACCTAGTAACTTAGTCTAGTATAGGCTACCAACCGTTTACGGGTATACGTTGGCAAACTTCAACGAGTACTTTATCCTAGTACTAGGGACGAGATAAAGTATGTACCACAGTCAAATCTGCTATTCTTTATCTCAATTCATTGTATAAAGATTATTTCTGTTTCGCCCAATCTACTCGCTGTAACTTATACTAAGCTTCGGTATCATGAATCGCTTGTTTTCTATAACCTATTATACGCTGAATTTAACTTCCTGTCAATTGATTTTTAAGATTTTTCGTGGAACCACATCTTGAACAGTTCGAGCGGGTTACGGCAGCATCTACACCGGGAGTCTTGACTAGGGTTTATAGACATTAGTTGCGTTTCCTGCTTATGTCTTTTTCTCAATTCCAGAAACATATTATAGCAAGTTTTAACCTTTCTTGCAAGAAGTTTTAAAATAAGAAAAAGCATCTAACTAGCTACTGGCGATCTTAATGGGTAATTCTAGGTTTCAGAATTCTAGTTGCTACTACAAACCTTTTTTCGCTGCTTTTCCCGATTTCTTAAGTTATATTATAGCAAGATTTTACTTGTTTAGCAAGCAGTTTTTTCTAAAATTTGCTACGTCCCATGCCCCTTAGTAAGGATAGTGTTGCTATGTCCCCAACACTAAGCCCTCCTTCTTCATATGGGTTAGAGGGCGCACCCGTCGTAACACATTGATAAAAGGCAGTCCCTACATTATACGGAGTTCCACATAGTTCCCACATAGAGTCTAACATTTCTTGCACTCTTATGTCTAACTCTTCTGCTGTAGGCGCTTGTACTGTCTTGTACTTCATCGTGTTTTAGGCATAGCAGGGTATTTAGCTTCGTACTCTTTGTCTGGGTCTACTGCCAGTAAAAAGTCGTGTCTAAATTTTTGCTCGCCCACGTCTAGTTGGGTTTGGTTAATGTGGTGGTGCATAATGGCCCAGAGCATCTGAGTTTCTGCTTTAGATAATGTTACCTCTATTTCTGTTTCTACTTTCATTCTCTATTCTCCTTAGTAGATGTTACTTTTTACCAAATAAATTTAAAAACCCGCCTTGATGTTTAGATAAGCTAGGAAGATTAGGTGTGGCTTCAATGAATTCTCCTTCAATGATTCTGTCATCATCGTCATCATCGGCGTCCTCGCGACGTTATAATACTGCCCACGAAATTGTGGGCAGTCAATTAATATCTATTGCAGTATAGTCCACTTTCCTGACTACACTCTATCCTACAATAGCCCTGCTACATCTCTATCTCACGACAGTAATATTGGTTCTAGGCTACTGAGAGTATTTATTTCTCTAACTCAACCTATAGATTAATTTTAATACTATTTTAAAAATTTTGCAACCAAATATTATTATTCTACATAAGAAAAAGCCCCCACGATTAAGCGGGGGCTAGTGTGCAGCTTTCATGCACTATCCTAAGGTAGAGGATTTGTTACGCTTCTAGTTTACCTAGGAAGTCTTCTATGAAGCTCTTCAAGTTACTAGCAAGCTTTTGTTCTTTTTGTGCTATGACTAGAGCAGACTTAGCTTTGCTAATATTATCTTCTTCTCTAGCTTCAATCTCAGTACAGACTAGTGCCTGTTCTTCGTATACTTTTAATACATCTGCCATTGTTGGCATTTTTTTAAATCCTGTTCGTTGGTTGGTTGGTTTGGCAAAGACGCATACCATATGCTCGTCTTTATAATGTGGCGCTAAGAGTAGGATTCGAACCTACGATGCTCTTTCGAGGCCAGGTTAACAGCCTGGTACTATCGTCCACTCAGTCATCTTAGCTTTTAATTAGTTTTGGGTCTTTTCCTGTCAATTTTATATAACGTTTACGTAACCCCTTATCAGATAACCCGAGTTCTTTGCTAGCTCTTACCCAAGAATAATTTATAACCCAATGCTCTATCTCTTCTAAAGTAATCTTAGAGCTATTGCAGTTTTTACATAAATTAGATTTAGTGTCTGCGTGTAAAAAATTTTTGCAATTATTACATCTTTTTATATGCTTAGGTTGTTTAGCTAACACTGTTTTTGTTCTGTGGTTACTTTTAGTTAACACTTGGAGATTGCTAATAGTATTATCTTTCTTGTTACTATTTATATGGTCAACCTCAAATAGAGAGTCAAGACTATTTAGGTTAAGAAATAGTCTAGCAAGAACTCTATGCAGCAACAAATTAGTTTGTTTGCCTTCAATATACACACTAAAAAATAAATAACCTGAAGTTTGTGTTCTTAACTTTAAAAATTTATTTGATTTACCTGAAAATACCTCACCTAGTCTGTTTACTAGGTATTCAGGATACTCAGGTATACTGAATAATTTTTCTTCAAGCATAATAAGCTTCTCACCCTAAATTTGGTGGATATGGTAGGTAACGATCCTACACGGCCCCTTTCGGTGACGACGGGTTTACAATCCGCCCCAGGTCCTTACTGGTCTACACATCCTATTTTTTTTTTTGATTCTTTGACTAGCACTCTGGCTTAGCGTCTACAGGCTCATACATTGAGAATCCTATAAAGTATATTGGCATAGCAACGGTTTCAATCAGAATTACTGACCAGATTACATTGCCAACAGAAAGCTCGTAATCAATGCAAGGGTTTTTAATAGAGCCTTCATCAATAACTCCGTAAGTCTTTACTTCTCCATGGCCCGGTATTACTTTATTGTCTGCACAACCTGTTACTAAAGCCGCTGCCATCAGTACTGCTGCTAGTTTATTCATTGTTATTCCTATAATAAAAGTGGTAGGTGTACAAGGGCTCGAACCTTGAATATAATTTATTTTATCCTACTATTTAGTAGTTCTTGTTTGAATTTTAGAGTTCTAGTATGAAATCTAGGTGGTGGCATCTCACAATTTAGTCTCTTTGTTCTTTTACGTACAGCATTATCTGACACACCTAGCAGCTCACCCACTTTAGTATATGGCATCTCCCATATCAATAGTTCTAAGTCTTCTTTAGTTATATCAAAAGTTCTATGGTACTCCCCCCAAACATGAAGGGCTACAGAACTTTTGAGTCCAAGTATTAGGTATATCCACTATAGTGCCACAAACATAACAAATTATACTAGGTTTAGCGTCTAAGCCTAGATGAAGTAGTTTATGTTCTCTAGGAGAGAGGGCTTGTAAATTAACTTCTTTATTATTTAATTTATCGTGGTCTATATGGTGAACATGCTCTTTGCCTGTAACCCACCTACCTAAGTGATTTAATGTACGTATACTTTACCCGCAACGTTTGCTAAGGGATGTGTGGGCTGGTAGACGTAATAGTACCCTACTCCAGTGTCAACTCTGGCTTTGCTTAAATCTAATTCTTCCATAAGAAGGTTCCTGTTTGGTACAAGGTGGAGGAATTGAACCTCTCAGCTCCGTCCCACTTTTTTATGCTATCAGCTTAGAAGGCTGATGTGGGTACACCTCGCAAATTAAGGAAAAGGCCTGAACTAGGTACGTATAATTAGTTCGTTTGGATACCTGTCAACAGGCCTCTTCGTTAATTTGTCTCTTACCAAGAGTTGGTAAAAGACTTAATTCCTGATTGTAGTATGCTTTCTTTTATCTCAGAAGACTCTACAGCTGGGAATATTTCCAACATATCCGCTATAAAGTTATCACTCATAATATCTAATGAACCGTATTTTTCTAGGCCAAAATCATCATACCAGTTAATCTCTGACTCAATTCCTAATACCTCTAAAGTATCTAAAACGCAGTCGTCATGTATAAAAGCCCAAGGAGCTTCTAGTGCAGCGGCCCAACGTACATCCACACTAGTTAGTGTGTCTTTGACGTAGTTAGTTACTGTGGGAGCTATAATAGCTAATGTCTTATTAATAGACTTGATTAAATCTAACATTTTTATTCCTTTTCTTAATTCCAGAAACATATTATAGCAAGAATTGAGATTATTGTCAAGAAAACTTTTCGATTAGAAGCTTTAAAACTGATACTGTTAATTTGCTGTAGTCTACGTCTGGACAGAGCAGTTCTAGCTGGGCTATGTAAGGCTTCTTCAATCTACCCTCGGGTAGCACTAACTTTACATTAGGATTTTTAAACTCACTGAAGGTTACTAAATCTGCCATAGTTAGCTTATCTACACCAACTACCCCTATTTCTTTGGCGTAATCTACCTTTAACTTTCTAGGAGGGTTAGGCTGCTTAGTAGACCCAGGGCAATGTCCTATTGACTCAATTTGCTGTCTATAAAATCTTTCACCCATCCAAGGAGGCTCCTCTGTATTTTTAAAAGTTAGTATATGAGCTTTATCTCTCATGTAGTATATCCGGTACTTATCTACTAAGTTTAGCTCTGGATAAATACCTTTAATGGTAGTACAATTTGGTAACGGGCTGGTCTGTGTGACCTCTTGACCCATATCTAAAATCCTAGGTACGTTATCTAGTGCTTGGGTAGACTTATGAACTTTCCCATATCGTCTAGTGTATTCTTTGCCTACTTCTATAGCTAAGTCATACAGTAAAGTATAATTACCTTCGTATTTCCTAACCCAAATAGCACAAGGGTGGTTTTTGTGAGTTTCTTTATAAGGGGCGTCATGCCCGTAGTGTACTAGCGCTGAGCTTAGTAATTGTGCGTATTCTATAGGCATTTTAACTACGTGTTTATCGCAGTGGTACCTAGCGCACTTTTTTAAATCAGTATCTAACAAGAATATGTTAATAGCGTTTCTCCAAATTTGAAATACTATTATAGCAATAATTTAGGTTCTTGTCAAGATATATTTTGAATTGGCACGGCGGTAGAGAGTTGAACTCTACAGGCGAGGGGTTGGAATCCTGCCGATACCCGGTATCTCCGCCATAATTTAATCACAAGAAAAAACTCTTGGTTGAATAGTTTATTTAAAGTTTCTAGATTCCTTAGCGCTAAGTATCAGATGCTAGGTTAGGGTTTTTTCTTGTATGGTCTAAAAGTATTTTCTTAAGTCTACTGTCTTCATTCTTTCTCGTTTCTCGTACCTAAGGAACTTAAACCCTTTTTTAAATAGCTCTTTAGCTATTACTCTAAGTATTTCTATGCTTAGAACACCTACAGCGTTACAGATGTAGGTTTCATCGTCGGATATGTAATGTATAGTGCATGAAAATAAAGGAGAAGTTTTTTCCTTATAAGATCCTGCATCAAATACTCTAATAGTGCTTATTTCATCCTTGAAGTGTACAGTATACATTTTTCCCCCCAGTTGTATGGCGGAAGACGGAGTGTTCGAAACCCTGCCCTTTCGGACTCACCGGTGTTCAAAACCGGGGCCACCTCCACTGGTGACTACATCTTCCTTAAAAGTGAATTTTACTATATAATCGAACAAACATGTACATAACATATGCTACTTGTTTATTCCTTCCTACCTCTAGGAGAGTGCTATAAAATTTTAAATCTCTATCTTCTACGTCCCAATTTAGGTCTATTAGATAGTCGTGTACTAGTGACGGCATTAAGTTCTCTTCGTCAAATCTACCGCCTACTAAGCTAGTAAATATATCCGGAATATTAGCCCCATTCCACCTGTAACCCTCAGGTATCGTTATCTTTGTGTTTTCCATGTAAAAGACATAGTCTTCTACTAACATTAACTTATCCCCAGACCTAACTGCTATTTTATTCACTTACTCTATCCTAAGAAAAGACTTGTAGTCTTTGTGCTTCTTAAAGACTTCTACGTCTCCCCTTTATAAAAGTGGTAGCTCTAATAGGGTTCGAACCTATATTACCGGATTCAAAGTCCGGGGTAATAACCAGTTATACTATAAAGCTATTGTAATTGTCAATATACGCTTGTATATTCTTTGCTCCAACGGGATTAGCCGAATGCACGAATCGTTGATTTGGTACGCATTGCAAGCTCTACTAGCAAAGTCATATCCTGTAAGGCCTTCGCCTAAATCATGGTCGAATGAGATAAAATCTGGTAATCCTCGCGATTCTACTATTGCCTCTTCAAAGTCTCTAGCGATAACCCAATCCTCTCGTGGAGGAGTTCTAATGTCGTCTAGGTAAACCCATTCTTCTACTTGCCTTATTTCAATCTTAGTTGGCGGAAGACGGAGCATTCGAAGCCCAAGCCGTGAGGCTCAATTCGCTTAGCAAGCGGTCCCAGACCCTGTCTAGTTCATCTTCCAAAATTGTTGCATCTCTTCTTTATTCTTACACAGTTGCTCTGAATTAGCCTGTTCCGATAGGCAATACGTACATACTGAATAGTGTAAAGTTATGCTTATATTCGTCAGTATTTCATTAAGCTCTGACTTTTCTTCTAAAAAACCTTTGCTACACAGTGGGCATATTTTCATATAGAACCTTATCTGCCCAAAGCTGCCACGGGTTTTGCTTATTAACGGTAGTTAACCTAGCAATACGAGTGTACTCATACTCACATATGGTACAGTACTTATCGTTCTTGGCAGCCCACTTAGTGGTACCACAGTTATCGCAAGAATCTTTCATATTACCGTTCCTTTTCTCAATTCCAGAAACATATTATAGCAAGTTATCAACTGTTTGTCAATAACTTTTTTAAATTTGGAGGACGTGACTGGAATCGAACCAGCGTGCGAGATTTTGCAGACCTCTGCCTTCATACCATTCGGCCACACGTCCATTGAACATATATTATACCAACATTTTATAAATTTGTCAAGAACTTTTTAGTTAAAGACTCTTAAAAATATGCTTTATCACTTTCAGTGTCCACCCGTTCCCTAGCATCTTATATCTTTGTGTGTTACTAACACCTAAAGTATAATTATCCGGTAGAGTCTGTAATCTTTCGGATTCTATGGGTGTTAGCATTCTAAGCTTTCCGGAGGCTCTTAGTTCATCGAACTCTCCCTCCTCCGAGGCTACGTAGGGTCTGCCATCAGCCCTTATACCTTTATAGTAGGTTGCAGTTAAACACGCAAACTGAGTACCCGTAAATTTGGTTGTTCTAGGGTCGCCCTTCCTAGTAACTGCGGGGAACATTCCAGGCTCTGTTACTACGCTAGTATAGTCAATGCTTTCCACCTCAGGTAGTTCTACGTCCCAGTTACACCAATAATATCTTTTACGGCTTTGTGCAGTAATAATATTACTGTTAATTACTAGAGGCTCTACATCTAATCTTTTAGATATAACGACTAAAAACTCTTGTTTCATTGGAACATTTTCTAACATGAATTTAACGTTAGGGTTTAGGGAGTTTATATGGTCTAAAATCTCTACGAATACAAAATATAATGCAGACCTTTTATCATCAAACGCTAGTTGGTTTCCTTGTAAACTGAAACCTTGGCAAGGGCTACCCGCTAGTACTAAATCTATACTTCCCCAGTCTAGCCCCCAACTCTTCCAATTAGTAATATCTCCAAGTTGAATATTATGTGGATGGTTATGCTCTGATACAATGTTAGCAAACTTGTCTATCTCACTAGACAAGTAGCAGCTAACCGGAATATTTAATTGGTCTAAGGCTAGTTTGCCCACACTAATACCATTAAATAAACTTAATACTACCATTGGTGGAACCATATAGGAGACCTAGCGGCCTCATGCCATACAGTGCCTTTTAAGTAAAGTACGGTGTCCCCTTCTAGCTTATATAAAGTTCCCTGTATAAATTTAGTCATTCAATTAACCTCACCGCTATTTCCATGGCATCTACTACCCAGGATTTTGTTATATGGTTTTGCAGTACCCTGGCAATAAACTCCCGTTTAGAGCCGTCAGAATAATGCGCTACTAGTGTGCAGAAATGTTGGTCTACTTTCTTAAAGTCTATAACTTCCACATTTATGGGATGCTTGAACTTTTTATCACCGCTTCTACGCTTAAACCAATCTTTCTGCACTAAGGTAAATCTAGGTGCCACTGATAGCCCTAGACATAAGAGAACTGATTTTATCGTAACCAGACAGTACCTTACTACGGGTACTGTTATTGGTGAAGTTTGTTCTCCAATTTGTTAAGTCTCCGACCAATTGATGCGTCCGCATTTTTTGGTCGAATTGAACTTTTTGCATTGCTTCGATTTGTGCCAATGTTTCGTCTTGTGTAGTACCCGTCATTTATTCTCTTCCTCAGTTTATACATATAAATAAGCTTACCTAAATAAGCCCTCAAAAATTACTCTTTACTAAAAATGATTTTGGAGGTTCTATCCAACCGTCTAGACGGCAATAAGCTTTTTTGTTCTTGTGGGTGGAGGCTCGATTAACTTGCCTTGAATATTTTGCCACATAATTCCTCATGGGTATTCTCCTTAAAATGAGCATCCTTGCTCTTTTTTGTTTACTTAACTGCTTTAAATGTAGGTGCAAATGTAGGCATCAGTATTTTGTGCCCTGCTCCGTCATACCAATATGTTTTTTGGTCTGGGAAGTTGCCTTTGGTTCGTGGAGCTTTCTTTGCTGTAGGGTTTAACCCAGCTACAGTAGTCTGCGTATCATTAGGGTGGTTTTTTAAGTGACGAGTTACTCTACGCACTTTATTCACCATTGCTCGGTTTTCCCCAGCGTATGTTGCGTAAGCCCCTTTGCCTTTTTTAGATACTTTCTTAGCCATTCTTTTTCTCTCTTTTGTTAGTTATTTCTCAATTCCAGAAACATATTATAGCAAGTTATTGGTTGTTTGTCAATAGCTTTTTAAATAAAAACGTTAGTATATTCTTCGTTGCAATACATATCAGCTGCGTCATTAAACCTGTTACCAGAGTGCCCCTTTACCTTAGTAAAAGTTACATTAGTTAAAGCGAAAGCGTCCATCTGTTTCCATAATGCTAGGTTCTTTACTTCAGCTCCTGCAGCGGTCTTCCAGCCTCGTTTTTTCCAGCCAGCCATCCACTTAGTTATACCGTTCAAACAATAGGAAGAATCCGTTAATATTTCTACGGTACTACCATGTTTAGTAGCCCAAGTTACCGCTTTTACAATAGCAGTTAACTCCATCTCATTGTTTGTTGCGCGTTTGTTATTGCCTTTTACGTGACCTTTGTACTCTTTTGTGTTGTAGTCGAATACTACAAAAGCCCACGTGCCGGGGCCTGGGTTGCCTTTGCAAGCCCCGTCCGTAGCTACTAAAAACTGCATTAAATTATTACCTTAAAATTTGGTTTAAAAGAATCCACTACTTCGTGGCCTACGTAACCTCTAGGATTACTAAGCACTCTAGTATCGTATATATCCATGTCCATAGACACATGAGTGTGTCCAAACATCCAATGTGTTAGGTGGTCATGTTGTTCCATCAAATACTCTAAAGGGGTATAGTACGCGTGTGTCATATCAGTATAGCCATACCTAGCTGTGTTACACCCATGAATAGTAGGAGAGTGGTGGGACACTATAACAGTTTGCATAGTGTCTTTAGACAGCTCTTCTTTGAAGAACTCTAAAGTTTCTTTATGCATTACTATAGCCATAGAAGTAGTAAACCATGTTTTATGGGTAGACCTTTCCTTCCCCACCTGAATAACCTGAAAGTCATTCATACAGTTCCCTACTTTTTGCTTCACAAACCAATCATCATCATTCATACCAGTCCATAAAGTACCCCCTAAAAACTTTATATTATCTATAACAATATACTCATTTTCTAGGAAGTGCAGGTTTGGTATGTGAGTTGTATTTCTCCACCTTGATAGTATAGTATTAATGTTACCGTTATAGAACTCATGGTTTCCCGCAACATAAATAACAGCTTTATATTTATGCGCGTTCCGTTCCAAGAAAGACATAGCCCCTAGTTTAACTCCTATATCCCCCGCTAGTACTAATATAGTATTAGGTTCTGGGTCGGGTGGAGTAAACTTCCCAAACTCTAAGTGCAAGTCGCTGTATAATCTAATATTCATAATAGTTTTTCCTTAATTTCTAGAATCTATTATACGGAAATATTAGCTATATGTCAACAGAAATTTTAAATAATGCAGCAGCCAGTTCATTTATCTTTAATAATCTTAAATATATCTTAACTTTATTAACTACTAGAGCTTCTACAGCATTTGGATTTGTAGATAAAATTGAGCTAAACTTAAGTAATATATCGTCTTGTCCTACAGGATGTTGCCCGCTGGTAACTATTTTAGTATCTATACTAGATAATATCTCACTAGATATACTTAATTCTAGGTCTAAAGATACGTTTAGAATAACTACTAGCCCTGGGTCGTATGTTAGGCAAATTCTTATTACTTCCGTTTCCTCATAAGGAGAGCACGACAATACGTCGTACCCTTCTTGCTCTAGCTCTGTAGTAAGAATTAAAGAACTGTTTTCAGTTAATATTAGTATTCTATTTGTTTTCATTTGATAAGTTACCCACCGCATGTTGAACCGCTACTTCTTTACTTAATGAAATTATGTTAGTATTAAGGCCTTGAAGTAGTATTTTTATTTCTTGCTGACTTTCTTTTAGAGGCTCTATAGCCTCCTTTGTATGTAGCTTCATTTGGGCTTCTGATACAAACTCTGACCTTACCGAGGCTTTAAAGATAGTAAGTTCTGTAAGTAACTTATCTCGCTTATCATCATCCTTTTCTCTCTTCTTTTTACTATACCAAATTACAGCAAAAAGAAGTACCCAGGCCTTTTCTAGCAACCAAGCTACTTCAATTCCCATTAGATTACAGGTTTAAATCTAAATCTAGGTCGGATACAGCTAGTGTTCCGGAACTTGTAAATGCTTCATCTGCTATATCTGTGTAACCTAAGAAAGTGCCTGCTGTTGACGCACTCCAATACCCTAGAAAACTTACTGTTGTATTCCCAGGTATTGGTATAGTGGGTACATTGCTACTATCTAAATTACCTGCTGATGCCGTAGTAAAGGTAACTGACTGTCTACCATAAGAGCCTCCAGTTACTTCATTTATTCCTGTTTCTCCAGGGTCTCCTGTGTGTGCACTAACGTGTGTTACTCCTAGAGCGGTTAACATTGTATTTTTTCCTACTACTGTATAAGGCATTCATATTCTCCTATTGTTTAATTAAAGTTTCTCTTATAGTAATGTCTCTTTTTACCAAAGTTATTGGTTCGTTAAAAACGTTTACTTGTCGTATCTCAAAATAATACCGCCCTTCGGGCAGTGTATTTAGTTCTGTGTGGTTTAACACTAGTCTTATTTGCCCCAGTTCCGCGTTTACAAGGGTTAATTCGTTATCGGTTCCGTATGTTAGTTCTATTAAGGGAGTTGCATAGCGTCTAGCAGCTAATGCAAACTTCATTGAAATAGTACCAGTTAAGTCTTTAATACTACCGTCAGGATTAGTTACATTAATAATAATGCTATACGTGTTTCCTTGGCTTAATTCTAAAACATCGTTAGACATTTATATCTCCTATACCTTGAATGAAGGTTGTGAATTCTATGCTACAGAGCCTATACTAAAGTTAGTATTTTCAGCAGTACTAAGTATA
>Ga0209414_1000809_pt1 | contig 15142 bp, 14 predicted proteins | sample LakVidmifraction_4_FD_181154 | JGI IMG/M metagenome (GOLD analysis project Ga0209414, IMG submission 181154) | Hypersaline microbial communities from Lake Vida, Antarctica - Brine Hole Two &gt;0.2 micron (SPAdes) (version 2) | ecosystem: Environmental > Aquatic > Non-marine Saline and Alkaline >... | reverse complement strand
AGTGCATAATAGTGCTAAATCAAAAGAGTTAGAATTAGTTAAAGCTAGAGGAAGCTTCATTACTCAAAATATAGAAAGGAGTAGATAAGGCAAACAATTTCTCACCTATCCTAAAGGGATAGGTGTTTCCTTGTCCTAAAATTAATGAAAGGTTTATTAGTCTATTCAAAAGAAGATGTTAAAAAAAATGCTGAGTATATTTCTTGGTTTATAAGTGCGGGGAAAAAGAAAAATATTATTTTAGACCTTAAAAGCACTGATGAGATCAGAATAAATGGGATAAATTCACTTAAGTCATTAGATTTTGTGATCAATCGCAGTCGATCTTATGAGGTGTCTTTGTTATTTGAATTAAATGATATTAGAGTTTTTAATAATTCAAAGGTTACTTTGCTTGGCAACAATAAACTTTCTGCTTATGCTTATGCAAAAAAGAAAAATTATAAATTTCCTAAAATTCTTTTAAATACTTTAGAAAGTGATCAGGTGATTTCAAAACCTAATGATGGACATGGTGGAAAAGATATTCATTTAGTAACGGCTAGTAGTCCTGCAACGGGGGAAAATACAATACAACAAGAATTTATGTCGGATATACTTGGAGATATTCGCTTTTATATTATTAATAATGAGATTATTAAGGCAGTCATTCGTTCTTCAAAGGAGAAAATTCTATCAAATTTTTCTCAAGGGGGAGATTTTGAAGTATATCATTATTCAAAAGAAGAGGAAAATTATATAAAAAAATTCATGAAGGATATAATTTTTGACTACGTTGGTTTAGATTTCTTTTTAACTCAAGAGAAAGAGTTAATATTTAATGAAATTGAAGATGTTGTTGGTTCAAGAATGCTTAGTCATTTAGGTATCAATAATACCACGGAATTATATTTAGATCATATTGATAAGACAATTAATAACAAAAAAAATACTAAATAAAAAAAGACTACTTTTCAGTAGACTTTTCCTATTTAGTAAGCTCTATCAACTTTACCAGCTTTTAAACATTTGCTGCATACATTAATTCTTTTTGTAGCTCCGTCAACATGAGCTTTAACTTTTCTCAAATTTGGTTTCCAAGTTCTCTTATTTCTATTATTTGAAAAACTGACGTTGTTTCCAGTCATTTTCCCTTTTCCGCAAATTTCACAATGCTTAGCCATTGTGCACCTCCTTTATTTTCAACAGTATTATTTTATCAAAGAGAACCAAAAATAACAAGTAAAAATTTGATATTTTTTTATTGAGTTTTTTAATATGAAAATAAATTTGATTAAAACACATATTTTATATAAAATGATAGTAGACAAAAAATAATTTTGAGGAGGAAATAAATTGACGATTAAAATTGTTAATACCTTAGGTGATATATTAATTGATGAAAATGTAATCGGGAAATTAGCTGGTGTATCTGCTATGGAATGCTATGGTTTAGTTGGTATGGTATCTAAGAATGCAACTTCAGGTTTAGTTAAGTTACTTAAAAATGAACAATTAAATAAAGGCGTAGAAATAAAAGCCTATGAAGATGGTATAATAATTGATCTTTTTGTTATTATACAGTTCGGAACTAAAATTTCCGTTGTTGCTGAAAATATTATTGAGCAAGTGAAATTTAATGTAGAAAAACAAACAGGATTAGAAGTGAAAAAAGTAAACCTAAACATTGAGGGTGTTAAGACTAAATAGCAAGGAGTGGGGTACATTGGATTTTAAAACAATAGATACTGTTTTGTTAAAACAAATGTTTAAACAAAGTAATAATGAATTGATGAGGAATATAGAATTGGTTAATGATTTAAATGTTTTTCCTGTACCAGATGGAGATACTGGAACAAATATGTCATTAACAATGCAATCTGCAATTGAGAGTATAGATTCTAGTAAAGAGTATACCATTGAGAGTTTAACGAAAGAAATTTCCAAAGGATCTTTAATGGGGGCACGTGGCAACTCAGGTGTTATTTTGTCACAAATTTTTAGAGGTTTTGCTAAAGGATGTGAGGGCAAGAAAGAGTTGACACCAAAAGATTTTGCTAAAGCTATTTCTGAGGCAGCAGATGTTGCTTATAGTGCTGTCATGAAACCTATTGAAGGCACTATATTAACAGTTATAAGAAAGACTGGGGAACAAATAACGCGCTTTGTTACAGAAGATACAACAATTGATGAAACAATTGAATATGCTGTTCATGTTGCAAAAAAGGCATTAGAAGAAACACCGGATCAATTAGATGTGCTGAAACAAGCAGGTGTTGTGGATGCTGGTGGTAAGGGATTGGTTTGTATTTTAATTGGATTTGATCATGCAATTAAAGGTAAGGAGCTTTTAGAAAAAGAAATTCAAAGCATTGCAAAGAAAACAGAAACTAGAATTAAAGCACCAGAAAATATTGAGTTTGGTTATTGTACTGAATTTATTTTGCGTGGTTCAGTTGATGCAGATCAATTAAAAGCTAAAATCGAAAAGCTTGGTGACAGTATGGTTTTTGTTCAAAGTGATGATATAATAAAGGTACACGTTCATACAAACAACCCAGGTATAGCACTTGAGTATGGGTTAGAAGAAGGGGAACTTGTAAAAATAAAAATTGAAAATATGCGGGAACAACACAGCCATATTATTAATGGTGAAGATGAAAAAGTTGAAGAAACACCTGTGAAAGAAAAAAGTAAGTATGAAATCATAGCTGTAGCCATTGGTTCAGGTATAGCAGAGATCTTTGAGGATTTAGGGGTTACCCAAATTATTGAAGGTGGACAGACAATGAATCCTTCAACGAAGGACTTACTTGAAAAGATTGATGAAACGAATGCAGAAAATATTATAATACTACCCAATAACAGTAATATTATTCTTGCAGCAGAACAGGCAAAAAAAATAAGTGATAAGAATGTATATATCCTTCCAACAAAAACAATTCCTCAAGGTATAAATTCTTTAGTTGAATTTAATTGGAATGATGATGTAGAAATCAACTTAGAACGAATGAATGAAAGTATTGAACGGGTAAAAACTGTACAAGTGACTTATTCGGTAAAAGATACAACTTTTGATGACGTAGAAATTAAAAAAAATGAGATTCTTGGTGTCAGTGAAGGAAATATAGTTTCTGTTGGTGATGATCTTCATGAAATTACTATGAATACTGTTAAAACAGCAATCGATGAAAATACAGAAATTGTAACTATATATTTTGGTGAAGATGTTGATGAAGAAGTAGCAAATAATTTGGCAGCTGAAATAGAAGAGCTATTAGAATTTGGAGATGTTGAAGTCTATTATGGTGGACAACCACTTTATTATTATTTGATTTCAATTGAATAAAATAAAATTAAATTAATGAACCCTATAGAAAACTAAAAAAAGTTTTTTATAGGGTTTTTTCAACTAAAAATAGTAGGATTAAAAAGTATTTGTAAGTTTTCAGAATATTGTGAAAAATAAAAGGTTTTCCTAAAAAAAAAGCTTTACAAGTTAATTTATTGGTGCTATAATTTATTCAAATAAAAGAAAAACATTGATAGAGCAATCACTCTTGAGTTTAATTACTGAAATCAGTAGGTAGTTACGTTAATCCCGTTAAGATGAATTAAGTTAAATTTAGAATGGTACCGAGGATTTATCCGCTTCTATAATCATGCAAATGTATGGTTTAGGCGGATTTTTATGTTTTTGTGAAAGCATTAAGGAGGTGACTTATGGAAAAAACATACAACAAAGATAAGAAGCATCAAAAAGCAATGGAAATGTATGCTAAATCAAGTGTAAATTATTTCGGTTTAAGTAATAAAAGAGATTGATCAGAGGAGGGATTAAAATAGAATCCGATAGTGGTATGATAGTTGATAGTTGAAAAATGAGTATTTGTATTAAGAGTACTCATTTTTTTAATACAAATTTTGCTATTATATTCTAGAAATTTTCTAGCTATTGACAAATTGTATATACAATGTATAATTATATTAATGTTAAATATATGTAATAAATTTATTTAAAGAATGAAAAGGAGAAGATTTATGGATTACAAAAAAATGCTAGGAATTGATTATGGTGACCTTGAACCGTCAATTTCCCCTAAAGATCATATGAAGTATATTAATATTAAACTGGCTACTTTAGGCTTACCGATTTATAAAGATGGTAGCAATGATGAAAATTCAAGTCAATATATGATTGATTTATTTGAACACATCATTGAAGATTATAAAGAAAAGAAGCGATTAATTGATGATAAAGAAATTCCAATCAATAGACGTGTGAGTGATTTCTTTACAGAATATTTTTCTGAAATGAATGAAATACCTAAGATTATAAAAAATCAATTTGTTTTAGATCATTATGGACTCGCCAGAGAATTATCACTCCCCCCCAATGGTGATGAGTTTTCCAGTGAATACTCTAAAAGTTATCGAATTAAGCAGGGTATATTAAACAATCCTAAACATGATAGAAGAACCACAAAGGGTTCTTTTCACATTGTAGAAGGTAATTTAAGAGTGCCTTTTGATAAAAAGGAAGTCCCTAAAATTGCTTTTACTAAATTATATAAAGCGGCTGCTAATCCACCGGAAGAATTAAAAGTTTTGCCCTATACAGCATTACAAGAGAAGCAAGCTAAAACCTTTGTATCCTTACTTGTTAAACCAACAATTTCACCAAAGGTAGAAGGTGTTATCGATAAAAAATATATGGAAACACTTTTTATCGTACCTGGTAGTTTGGTTACAAATTTAGATTTTGTTGAATCTGTCTTTGGAAATGCTGGTGATTTCAGTTCACATTTTAATGATTCAGGATTAGACGTTGATCATTGGTCAGGACATACAGGGTATATTATTTTAGCCCCCCATTTAACAAAACTAAAAAAGAAAGATATGGGGCTTCCACAGTATGATGACGCAACGCATCGTCAGAAAAAAGATGGTATGTGCTATAAGACAGAAGACGAAATATATAATGATGGTGTGCCTTTTAAATTGACGTGTCGTGATAAAAATGGTGTTGTGATTACATTGATTGCGGATAGTTATTTTGGCTATTCCAAAAAAGAAATAAAAACTCAAATGAGTTATGCAGCGAATCTTTTTGGAATGTCAGAAGAAGAACATTCTGGGGGAACAATAGCTTTTAGTAGAAGGAGTGTTGGTGAAAGTTTTACGTCAGAAGATGAATTAGATGATGAAAAATATAAATTCGAAGAAGTAAAAGAAAAATTTAGTGATTTAATGGTTTTACATGAAGATAATTATGGTGTCGATAAAAAATATAGTAATATAATATATTTACCAGAGAATATAGAAGTTAATTTAAGCAAAACGACTATTAAATGGATGTATAACGGAAAAGAGCGGTTATTAAAACTCATGCCAACATACGCTTACATTTTACCATCTGGTGATAAATTGCACATGGAAAAACATCCAGTCGCCCCTGCATGGAAGTTAGTAAAAACGGCTGCAGAAGGCTTGTTTTGTCATAAGCCGTGTACTGTTTCTGGTGGAGGAAAATCAGAGATCTCTAAATCTCTCGAGAATTCTATTATTTATGGAACATATTATATTCATGATTTAGAAAAGGATTTAGGGCAAGTAGAAAAAATACTTAATTATGATTATCGTAAACGATGGAAAGCGACACCAAATAGGACGAGAGCATCAAGAACAATTCTCTCGCCAGAAAGAACCCTAGGCTCAGTTATAAAATTATTAACGCCTTCAAAAACCTATACAGACAAATTTAACAAATATTTAGATGATATTCCAAATTATATTAAAGCGTTAGTATTTATGGTGAAACGGTTTTACCTTCCAGAGTGGGGAGACAATTGGCGAGAGCACTTTACTGTTGATCAAATAAATGGACAACCAGGCAATGAAATAAATTATAACAATAGGAAAATTCGCCCGAGTTATTTAAGAGTTGGATTTGATAAAGATGGTTCGTGGAGAATTTTTAAGTTAAGAATGGATTTCATGTCTGCAGAAAAATTACAAATGGAAGATGATATTACTGCCTCAGTTGTTATACCAAGGGATCAGTTAAATTATTTAGATTCAGAGTATGATAATAAAAGTTTTAAGTTTGCTGTTAATAGTGAATATCGATTTTTCCAACGACCAGATGAAGCAATTCATATTGGCTATGATACTCAAGCGGAATATGATTTATCTCAAGACAATTTATTTGTAACAAATTATGAGCCTTTAGTAAAGGAAGACGTTAAAGAAATACGGGAAAATGTTATGGACTTTGTTTCCTATACGGACCCTGTAAAAGAACACATTAACGGTTTTTTAGAGAGCGACTCAAAATATTGTATCATTTCTTCTGAACCAAGAATCTTAGAAGAAGGCGCCATAAGTAAAAATCCAAGATACTTGGAAAACCGAGGAGATTTTATCAATCCCATTAAGAATTATATTGCTGATGTGGGTGTGCGATTGGCTAGAAAAGTTCCAATGGAGTATCCTATTCTCTTACCAGTAAATGCTGTATTAGCCGGTAGAAGAAATAATCCGCCTTCAGAAGAAAATGGTCAAAAAATATTACCATTAAGTGTCTATAATCCGATTCACTATCAAGAATTACCTGAATTATTCATGGATTTTATGGCGAGTTTAAGTGGTAAATCACCATCAACGACTGGATCGGGTTCGGAAGGTGCCTTAACTAAAGGGCCTTTTAATATGCTATTACCTGCCTATGATTTAAATAATGCGTTAATATCTTATATATTAACAGGCTATTCTGGATTCTCAACACCTGCTGGTCATATAGGTCCAGAGGGAAGAGTTGACCATGATATTTCCATGTTTATACCAGAAATGTGGTGTAAACTAGATGAAGTGGAAAGAGATCCTAAAAATTTAATCGCAAGTGGCGCTTTTGAAAAAGTTAATGATTTTATTTATGACGGCAAGGAAGTAAAAGCGAGTCGTTTGGGGTATCGGGTGACAAGTAAATTTGCTTATCAGTTTATGGGTAAGATTTTTGATGAATCCCAGACAGTTTTTGATGAAAAATTACTTAAACCTGAAGCACAAGATTTAAATGCTTTTGTTGATGGTGTCAATAATATTGTTAGTGGTCATAAAAAGATTGCTGAAGCTTATATATCCGATGGTACAGTTGATGAAGCAATACTACCTTTAAAGGCTTTAATTCATATTATGGCTAAAGGATCCTTTGAAGGCATGACAATACATGATGAAAAATTTAGAAAACTTTTTGATTATAACTATGTCATTGAAAGCGATTGGTACAAGCAACGATTGAGAAATAAGCAAATTATTGATGTTCAATTGATTAATAAAAAGATAAAGAATTTAGAAAGATTTATAATAAACCCAATTAATAAAGGGGTATTAGAAGCCTATGGCTATAAAGAAAAACTATTAAAAGCGAAGGAAAAATTAAAGTACTATGAATCAAAAGAGTACTTGAAGTCTTTGGTTGGTACAATAGGTGCCGGCGGTATAGCAATTTAATAAAAATAAGGCATTTCATTAAGAAATGCCTTATTTTTATGTTATAATATTTATGAGAAATAAATGAATCAAGGAGGGATTTATGAAAAAAATAAAGTATTATGGTAGTCAATTATGACCAGAGTGTCCAGCACTAAAAGCGTTGCTTTTAGAGAAAAATATACCATTTGAATATATTGAAATAACAGAAAGTATGAGTAATTTAAAGGAGTTTTTAAAACTTAGAGATACTTTAGAAGGTTTTAACTTGGCCAAGAAAAGCCATAGTGTTGGTGTGCCCGCCCTTCTCATTGGTGAGAAAGTCATTTTACATATCACTGATCAAGTGATAGAGAAATTAGAGCGGGTGTGTGAGAGGGAAAACAATGAAAAATAAAGCTGTTGTTTTAGGTGCAAATTACTATATTGCTCTGAGTGTGATGAGAAATCTTGGTAAGCAGGGTATATACGTTGCTGCATTAGAGTACTCGACAGATAATGCTTATGGTCTTAAGTCTAAATACTGTCGTGAGACAGTTATTGTACCCCACTATAGAAATGAAACAGAAGAATTTATTGAAGCTTTGATTGATTATTCGAAGAACCAGGAATTTAAACCTGTATTAATGCCCTGTGCCGATCCTTATGTTGAGGTCATTGATGCCTATAGTGATCGTTTAAGGGATTATTACTTGTTTCCTGGAATGCCTCAAGGGCGATACAAGGAAATAATGGATAAAGATACATTAGAAATTTTGGCTAAAAAACATAATGTATTAGTGCCTGAAACATTATCAATGACGGATGAAAAATTATTTGAAAAAGTTAGAAAAATTGGTTATCCCTGTTTAGTTAAGCCAACGAACTCCCATAATTTTGTTTCAATTTTTCGTCGTAAAATGTTTAAAGTATATGATGAAAAGGGACTGAAAGAAGCGATTAAAAAGGCTAAAGATAAGGCCTTAGAAGTTATTATTCAAGAGATTGTTCCTGGATTTGATGACCACATGTATACTTTTGATGCTTATTTGAATGAAGCGTCTAAAGTTACCCATTGGTTAACATGTCAAAAATATCGTCAGTATCCAATCAATTATGGGGCTTCAGTTTATACAGAGCAAAAGTATATAGAAGCATTACCTGAAATAGGCATCCCATTTTTAGAAGGTATTGGCTATAAAGGCGTGGGGGAAATAGAATTTAAGAAACATGAAGAGACAGGAAAATTTTATTTAATAGAAATTAATGTGCGTTATAGTAATTTAAATGAGTTGTTAACACAGGCAGGTATAAATATGCCATATATAACGTATTGTGAGTTAACGGGTAATCCATTAAAAGAAAAATCTATTGATTATGACACAGGTCTTGTCTTCAGATATACCTTTGAGGACTTGTTAGCCATTAAAGGCTATTTAACAAGCAATCAATTGTCTATAGGTGACGTTATTAACTCCCTGTTTAAAAAGAAAATTCATGCCATAAGATCTTTAGATGATATCAAACCAAGTATAAATTATTTAAAAATTATGAGTAAAAAAATAGTTAATCGTTTAAAATAAAAAAGCATCAAGAATATCTGTCATTATGCAGATTCTTCTTGTGCTTTTTTTCTTTTTTCTTTTTGATCAATAATGAAATTATAGTACAAACCAAGGACGATTAGGAAAACACCGGTGATTTTATACAAAGATAATTCTCTAATTTGAATGAAATCGATCATAACACCTGTTAACAATTGTCCAATAAAAATCAATAAAGTTGTATAGACAGTAGGAATTTTTGGAATGACAATATTTGAAATAATAACGATGAATATACCCATTATTCCTCCAAAATAAGCCCAAAGAGGTAAATCAATCAACACAAAAGAACTATTGTTAAATAATAAATACAAAATAACAGATACGATGAGGCCTGCTGTGAAGTTTACTAACGTACTTTGTTTTGATCCCACGTGTGCGGCGAGTTTTGAGTTAGTAATCATAGATATAAGGGTTAAAGCACCAGCTGTAAATGCAAATAAATAATACATAAATCTCTCCTAACTTAAAGTCATAACATATACACCAATAAAAACTAATAATAAACCAAGAATTTTTTTTGAGTTAAAAGGTATTTTATTTAATCCAAAAAGACCAAAATGGTCAACAATCAATGACATAACAATTTGTCCAAATAAACCGAAGGCAATGGTTAACGAAACGCCAATTGCTGAAAAACAAATATTATTGAAAGATACAAGTATGACACCAACAGCGCCGCCTAAAAACAAATAAAAGGGTATAGATTTATTTATTTTGTTTTTTTCTCGTTTTAAAATTAAATAAGTGGATATGCCTGCTAACCCAATGAGATGAATAATTATTAAAGCAGTATAGTTACCATAATTGGCTGCAAGTGTACCATTAAATAAAACCATAAATGCTACAAAAACGCCTACTAAAGTTGCACCAAATTTATACATAAAACCTCCCTTTTGAACAATGATACCATAATATTACTTTCAAATATATGACAAATGTCATATAATATAATTGGAGGTGACTATGAAACTCATATTAGAAAATGAGGCGTTAATCAATACGTACATAAAGAAGTACAAGTTAGATATTATTAAAGATTTAGGGATTGAAAACCAACTAGACCTTGTTAAATTTGATAAGAATGAATATATTTATCAAATGGAAGAGCCTGTAGACTATTTTTATTTTTTTGTTAATGGAAAAGCAAAAGTTTTTACAATGATGAAAAATGGGAAAAGATTATTATTAAGGTTCTATAAACCTTTGATGGTTATTGGAGATTTAGAATTTGCCAGTAATGAATTCAATCGTGCTTCTACTAATATTAAAACTTTGAGTAAAGTACACTGTATTAGGGTACCTATTAATATTCTTAGGGAAAAATATATCGAAGATGCTCAATTTATCAAATTTATTAATAGAAGTTTGGCAGATAAACTCAAAAGCTTATCAATTTCAAGTTCCATTAATTTGTTGTATCCTCTTGAAAACCGACTGGCAAGTTATCTCATGTATTTATACCTAGGACGTGAAGGTGAGAAAATATATATTGATCAATTAGGAGATATTGCTGAATTACTTGGCACGAGTTATCGACATTTACTTCGAATTTTCAAATTATTCAGTAATCGAGGTTTTCTTCGCCGTCAAAGAAATAAAATAACAATAGTGGATGAAGAGGCTTTACAAAAATTAGCTGGGAATTTGTATCAGTAAATAAACTTTTCCACCCAATACATTTTTTGGATGGGTTTTCCTTAGATTGTGTAAATAAAAAATGTGATTTTATTACGAAAAAAGCATTAAATTTGGTATAATTGTAAAAAGGTATAATTTTTTTTATCTTGAGAGTAGGAGGTGTTGACGTGGCGATTGAATATCTAGAAAAAGAGTTATTTGAAACAGATATATACTTGTTTCATCGGGGAGAGTTTTATAAAAGTTACGATTTTATTGGGTGTCATGCATATGAGTATAAAGGTGAAAAGGGGTATCGATTTATTTTATGGGCGCCTCATGCCAAAGAAATTTTATTAGTTGGAGATTTCAATCAATGGAAAGGGTATCCTCTTAAAAAGTTTGATGAAAGTGGTCTTTGGAATATATTTATAACAGATGATATTGATTTTGAAAATTATAAATATAAAATAATAACCCATGACCAACGTGAAATGATTAAATCAGATCCTTATGCATTTTATTCAGAAGTAAGACCAAATACTGCGTCAAGAGTATATGATATTGATGGTTATAAATGGTCAGATGAAAAATGGATGGAAAAAAGAAAAAAAGAGAATATTTATAAAAAGCCAATGAACATCTATGAAATTAATCCTATGTCATGGCGGAAAAAAGAAAAAGATAGCAAAGAACCTTTGAGTTATAAAGACTTTATTAAGGAATTGATTCCCTATTTAAAAGAGATGCACTATACCCATGTAGAATTTATGCCTCTTTATGAACATCCTTTTGATGGCTCCTGGGGCTATCAAATTACAGGTTATTTTTCAATTACGAGTCGTTATGGTGAACCCAAGGACTTTATGGCATTGGTAAATGCTCTTCATGAAAATGATATCGGTGTAATTGTTGATTGGGTCCCGTGTCATTTTTGTAAGGATGACCATGGGTTGAGAAAATTCGATGGCAGTCCACTGTATGAACCGGTACTTAAGAACCATGCGGAGAATTACCAATGGGATACTTTGAACTTTGATTACTCAAAACCTGAAGTTTCTCAATTTTTAATATCTTCGGCTATGTTCTTATTTGATAAATTTCATATTGATGGGATTCGTGTAGATGCTGTTAGTCAAATGCTTTATCGTAATGATGGATCTGTGAATGATTCAGCAGTAAAATTTGTTCAAACAATGAATACAAAGGTCTTTGAAAATTTTGATAATATCTTAATGATTGCTGAAGAATCAACTGCATGGCCTTTGGTAACTGCACCAGTAGATGCGGGTGGATTAGGTTTTAATCTTAAATGGAATATGGGATGGATGAATGATATTTTAGAGTATATGGAATTAGATCCAGTTTACAGAAAATTCCATCAAAATCTCATTACTTTCTCAATTGCTTATTCATTTAGTGAAAACTTTGTATTACCACTATCCCATGACGAAGTGGTTCATGGTAAGAAATCACTCTTAGATAAAATGCCTGGTGATTATTGGCAAAAATTTGCAAATTTAAGAGTTTTACTTGGGTATCTAATGACCCATCCAGGAAAAAAATTACTATTTATGGGTGGAGAATTTGGTCAGTTTATTGAGTGGAACGAATGGCAAGAACTGGATTGGTTTTTATTAAAAGATTATGAGCAACATAAGAAAATGCATGAGTATTCTAAAAAGTTAAATGCCTTCTATTTAGCTCAAAAACCACTTTATGATATAGACTTTTCATATGATGGTTTTGAATGGATTGACCATCGTAATAGTGAAAACAGTATAATCGCTTTCATGCGTAAAAGTGATGATGGAGATTATGTAATTGTTGTGATTAATTTTACACCAGAATTATTTAATGATTATAGAATAGGTGTTCCAGAAATGGGTAAATATAAAGAAATATTTAATTCGGATTTAGAAGAATTTGGGGGTGCAGGGAATTTAAATGGAAAAGTCTTAAAAAGTGAAGAAAAGAATTTTCATGGTTTTGAGCATTCTATTCAAATGACTGTTCCACCATTAGGCATAAGTATCTTAAAGATTAAGAAGGAGGAAAATAATGATTAGAAAGGAAATTGTTGCTTTAATCTTAGCCGGTGGTCAAGGGTCAAGACTCAAAGGGTTAACAACAAATTTAGCAAAACCCGCAGTGCCCTTTGGAGGAAAATACCGTATAATTGATTTTCCCATCAGTAACTGTTCAAATTCAGGTATTGATACAGTTGGTATTTTAACCCAGTATCAACCCTTAGTTCTCAATGCTCATATTGGTATTGGTAAGCCTTGGGACTTAGATAGAACACAAGGTGGTGTTAAGGTTTTACCCCCTTATATGTCTCAAGAAGGTGGCCGTTGGTTTAAAGGTACATCTAATGCAATATATGAAAATATACATTTTGTAGATACTTATGATCCAGAATATGTTTTGATTTTATCTGGAGATCATATCTATAAGATGGATTACATGAAGATGTTAGATTATCACAAAGAAAAAAATGCTGAAGTAACCCTTGGTGTCATTGAAGTACCTTGGGAAGATACGAGTCGTTTTGGTATCTTAAATACAACAGATGATTTAAAGATTTATGAATTTGATGAAAAACCTGAAAATGCTAAGAACAATTTGGCTTCTATGGGGATTTATATATTTAATTGGAAAAAATTAAAGGCTTACTTAATAGCCGATCAGGAAAATCCGGATACTAATTATGACTTTGGAAAAGATATTTTACCCAAAATGCTAGTCAATGGCAATGATATGTATGCGTATCCTTTTAAAGGCTACTGGCGAGATGTTGGTACCATTAAAAGTTTATGGGAAGGTAATATGGAGATGTTAGATGAAGACTCGGAATTAAATATTCATGATGAGTCTTGGAAGATATATTCTAGAAACGCAAATTTACCACCACACGTTTTAACAAATAATGCAAAGGTAAAAACATCTATGATTAATGAAGGGTGCTATATTGATGGAGAAATCGAAAAATCAGTACTTTTCCCAAATGTAAAAGTTGGTAAAAATTCTAAAGTGATTCAATCTGTTCTTATGCCTAATGTAGTCATTGAGGATGGGGCAATCGTTTATAAATCAATCATTGCAACGAATAGTGTTATTAAAAAAGATTCAGTTATTGGTGATGCATCATTAGATGAAATCACATTGGTTACCAATGAAGATCATGGATTACTAGAGTAGGGGGGAATATATGAAAAATTGTTTAGGAATAATTAATTTAAGTGAACTTGAAAACAATATTCAAGAATTGACTAAAGTCAGACCTATTGCTAGTATACCCTTTGCAGGTCGCTATAGAATAATAGACTTTACTTTGTCAAATTTTGTTAATAGTGGTATCAATAATGTAGCGGTTTTCACACAAAACAAATTCAGATCTTTAGTAGATCACATAGAGTCTGGTAAATCTTGGGACTTAGATAGAAAAATTACTGGTATTAGTGTCTTTAATCCAGCATTTAATTATAATAAGATTGTTCAAAGATATGGAGATATTGAACATTTTTATCAAAGTTTAAATTGGCTAAAACATGCCGGTGAAGAGTATGTATTCATTTCAAGAAGTTACATGATTTGCAACATTGATATCTCAAAGGCTTTTGAGTATCATATAAAATCTGGTAAGGATATTACTATAATTAATAAAGAAGTAGAAAATAATGAAAAGTTTTATAATTTAGACACTTTGAATACGGATCCAAGTGGCAATTTAATTAGTATTGGTAAAAATACAGGTAAGGAAAAAGAAATTAATCTGTCCATGGAAATGTATATTATGAGGAAATCTTTATTAATAAAGATTATCGAAAATGCAGTTGAAAATGGTGATTCAAATTACTTAAAACAAGCTTTATTTAAAGAACTTAATAATTATAATGTAACAACCTATGATTATTCTGGATATTTGGCTTGTATTAATTCTTCTAAGAATTATTATGATGCAAATATGGATATGTTAGACCATGAGATTTATCAACAACTTTTTAACGCAGATCGCCCAGTTTTAACAAAGGTTAAAGATGAACCGTCAACAATTTATAGGGAAACATCTGATGTTAAAAATTCTTTAGTTGCCAATGGTTGTGATATTAAAGGAAAAATTAGAAATTCAATTATTTTCAGAGATGTTAAAATTGAAGAGGGTGTTACCATTGAAGACAGTATTATTATGCAACGAACCCATGTAGGCGAGAATAGTTCTTTGAAAAATGTTATTTTAGATAAGTACGTAACGATTTCAAAAGAGAATCGTTTATCTGGTGATAAAAAAGTGCCTTATATTGTTCCAAAAGGCATTGATTTATAGAATAGAGGTGAACAAGTCAATAACCCACTAGCCTAAAGGCTAGGGGCTTGTAAAAGCCTTTATTGATTAGACTAAGTTTTAACTAACTACGTTATGTGAGAATATATAGTTACCTACAAATATAATACCTAGTTTGTAGCTC
>Ga0209414_1000808_pt1 | contig 15145 bp, 9 predicted proteins | sample LakVidmifraction_4_FD_181154 | JGI IMG/M metagenome (GOLD analysis project Ga0209414, IMG submission 181154) | Hypersaline microbial communities from Lake Vida, Antarctica - Brine Hole Two &gt;0.2 micron (SPAdes) (version 2) | ecosystem: Environmental > Aquatic > Non-marine Saline and Alkaline >... | reverse complement strand
CGATATTGCACGAAATTAGCAGCTTTGAGGGGTAGAGACTGTTCAGTATCCAGCTGATAGCAAGTTAGGTAGCCGCTATCGACCGCTGCTGAATAATCAGTACAAATCACTTGAATACTGAGTGGTTCGGGCTCGCCAGTCAACCAATAATGACCAACGAACACGGGCTTATGGGTTTTCAAAGCAAAGTTTATGTTTTCAGCCATGGCATCAACTGGGATTTGTGCCAGTCCTGAATTAGGGGCGCGTGCAATTTGATGGATGGTTTGGGAGTTTAGCTCATCAAGCCACCAGCGCACTCGAACTTGCGTGCGCTCAGCGCCGTCTTTGTCGACCATGACTAGACCATCTGGTAGCGCTGTTTCTACGCCTTTTAATACGCGCTCAAGTGCTTCATAGGGCGAGGTATGCTTTTGCGCCGTCATTAATAGCGCTTCAGGCGTCAGACAATTATCGGCGGTCAGTAACGGTTTGAGTACCGCCATACTGTCCACATCCCAGCAGGCATGGACAAAACAGGCGTATTCGGTCTCAAGCCATAACGGAATCTCATAAAACCTTTGTAGCCAATATTGATGAGACTCTGAGCCAAAGGGTACTTCGGCTAGGAACGCCTCATGCTGATGATTATGGACGTCATTATGAGAGCGTAAATAGCGCTGAGGATTGCTGTTATTGTGACTGGGTTCAAGGGTAGCAAAGGTGAGTGCATTGTATTCATGATTGCCCATTACCACGTCAGCAACGCCCGCGTCTAACATCGCAAAGACAGTCTCAAGCGTTGCTACCTGCTGTGTTCCGCGATCGATCAAATCACCAATAAATAACGCGCGATGACCGTCTGGCGGCATAAAACACTCACCATTATGGCTATAGCCCAATTGCTTAAGTAAGCCGATTAGCTTATCCGCATAACCATGAATGTCACCAATAATATCTATAATCATAAGTCGTTATCAAATTCAAAGTTCTCAAAAATTAAAATCATCTCTAAAAAATGGGCGAGAGTAGCGTACTAATAAAGTGTGGCAGCACTTGCGGCTCCAGTATAATGGTCGCTATCACCCCAAATGCGCCGCCCCATAGATGCGCCATATGATTGATATTGGACCCACCGCGCTTATTAGCGTAGATGCTATAAGCCACATAAGCGACGGCAAATAATATCGCTGGAATAGGAACAATGGCAAACAGGTAGATAGTCTCCCATGGCGCTAATAAAATAAAGGCAAACAGTACCGCTGAAACCCCGCCCGATGCCCCAAGGCTCAAATAACTGGCATTGTTTCTATTCTTAATATAGCTTGGAATCATCGCAATGATAATAGCTACTAGGTAAAATACTATAAAGCCATAACCACCCAAAAAGGGCTCATACAGCCCTTCAATAGCGCGACCAAAAAAGTATAAGGTAAACATATTAAACAGCAGATGCATGCTGTCGGCATGAATAAAGCCATGCGTTACAAAGCGGTACCACTGACCATCAGTCACTGCCGGTGGATAAAAAATCAGCCGATTAAACAGCGCTTTATTTTGCCACGCTAATAAACTGACAACAACGGTAATAATAATGATAAGAGTTGTGTGGTTAAACAAAGAGTAATCCTTAGACTAATAAACAAAGACCATTAGAGTCTAATGGCTATCGCTAAGTAGCAGCTGAATAGCAGTAAAGTAATAATGTAAACGCGAGCATTGCGATGACCGATTTTCTTTTATCTTAAATACTTTGAAGCCAAACCACAATCATGCTCCGATAGAATTTACATACGCATACAAATCAAGAGCAATTAAGGCGGAACTCATCGCATTAACCTCATATACCCTAAGCCCTTTTTATGGTTGACTTAATAACTGCTTTCATTACTACATAATGTCATTAAGCAGCAAAAATTTCCCCCAGTCGTACTGTCTCTATTTTAAAGTAAACTGACTATAGATCCCTTATCTTTATTTTGAACGATTTTTGCAATGTTTCCACCTTAAAACTAACGCCGGTAAAGGCCGTATTCATGAATATTATTGACCAATTAGAACAAACCGTTACCCCTGCGGTATTAGGGGTAAGTGGTAGCGTGGCCCATCTCAGCTTGCTTGAGCAGTTCTATGCGATTTTAGTCACCCGCCTTGCTGTTCCAGAGGTGTACACGCAGCTGCAACGTACCTATAATCTGTTAGACCCAGTGGCGAGCCGGCCATTATTTGAGCAGCTGTGGCAACAGCCAAGTCAGCGCCGTTTGTTAATTCAAGAGCTGGCAGCTACCCATCATATCGATGAGACGACGACAGAGCAGCTAGTCACAAATGCCGCGCATTTGGCCTATCAAGAGCTTAAGCAATTGGCGAATGGACAGTTTTTGCCTGCATTTTTGCAAGCGCAGCAGCCTACTATCCGTCAGTATTTACCCGTTTGGGCGTCATCGGTCATTGCTCCTGTGGCGGAAGTAACAGAAGAGCCGCTGATTTATGAAAACAATCAAGTGACCAAAGCCGTAGTTGCGGCTGAGCAAGCGCTTGCTACTGATGATATGCCTGTAGTTATTGAAACCAATGACGACTCTGTACCTATTGCCACTGATGCTATTCATGCCAATCCTTCCACCTATCATACGTTAGATACCCGCGCAGAAGTACGCAGCCGTAATCAGCGCAATGACTTGTTAGTGCGTTTATTGTTATTGGGCGGCGCATTGCTGGCCATTGGGTTGGTTTGGGCACTATTCTTTAGACATGATAATGCTGAGCCTGTTCAATCGGTAGTGGTCGCGCCTGTGGTAACCACGCCCGAGGTGACGACGCCGCAAGTATTAATACCTGCGCAATTGATGGTTGGCGTCGATGATAGTGGTAACTTATATACCTGTTCGGCAACGGTTGGTGATGTTAATTTACAAACCTCGTTCAGACAAGCCTTAATAACCAGCTTTGGTGAGCAAGCCAGCATTTGTGATGTAACCGTGCAAGAAGGAGTAGCGACCACACTTGCAAGTATGAATATAGCCACGCTGCCCAATGTCTTAACTTTAATGAGAGCCGCGCCATTTTCACGGCTACAACTGCAAAATGACAGTATTAGATTAGAAGCGCCAGATGATATTCTATTACAGCGCTTGCTCATTGATGTGCGCACGTTAATACCAGCGATGACGATTACCACTGCTACGCCGATAGCTATTGCACAGCCTCCCGCCAACACCTATGACGAAACTTATAATAATAGCAATTTTAATAACGGTGATAACAACAATGCCACTATACCAAACAATGGTAGCGCTCCCATTACTACTAATGACAATATGATAACCAATCAGCCGAACCAGCAGCCTGCTAGCAGTAACAGTAATAGCATCGACAATAATATTGAATCTGCGCCCCCACCACCTCCGAGAAGTATCAATAGTAACCGCAATAATCTACCGCAAAACGATCAGCCTGTTCAATCTTCAGGGCCAATGTCACAGGCCGAAGTTGATGCTATTGCCAACAACACTATTATCGCTGAGTCTGCGCAAGGGGGTCGTCCAGTTGATAAAAACGCCATTTCTAATCAATGAATTCAGTAAATTGAGATAAGTATTTAAAATAGTGTGGCTGGCTAATTCATTAATATTGTTTAAGTTTTTAACTAAAATTGTTCACTACCTAAGTATTCTGTGTAACTACTTATCGTTGTCATGTTAATGATATGTAATACGTAGTAGTTGTAGTTACGTGTAACACCTTAAAGATTACTTAAAGTATCATTTTCACAACAGCGCATTTATTGTGTGAGCTTAGCTAACACTTCTATAATGAACGCAACCAAACAAATCAATCAGCGCTAAATAAATTAATAAGGACACTTTATAATTGATTTGTATCAGAATAAATGTGTTTGTTAGCTGTTTTGAATAAGAGTGATTTTTATATCACACGAACAACAATTAATGGAGAAAATATATTATGGATATTATCAATCATTTGACAAGAACAGTCAGTCCAGCCGTGCTTGGCGATGATCAGAGCCCAGCTAAGAAAGGCCTTCTTGAGCAATTTTATGCTATTTTTGCAGCTCGTTTAGCGGATAAAGACACTTACGGGCGTTTTTCAAACGAAAACATAGCGCGTGATGATCAAGGATTCTATGACCGAGTATGGACCGATGATGCACATCGTGACCGTATATCACGCGAACTTGCCGGAGCACATAACGTTGATGCGACTGCAGCTCGTGGCCTAGTCGCTATGGCAGCACCGCTGGCATATCACGAAATCAAAAGTCTAGCTGGCACAACTCCTGTACCTCAGTTTTTAAACGACAATCTTGATAATTATCAGCATCATATCCCAGCTTGGGCAAGTGCTGTCGTACCGGCTGGTATGGTAGCTGCTGCGCCTGCTGGCGAACGCATTTCTGATACTACCAGTATGGCACCACTAGTACGGGAAGAAGAAAAAAGTGGCAGCTTTATGAAAGCGTTATTGCCAATTATTGGTTTGATTATTTTGGGTGCTTTGGCTTGGGCGCTACTCAGAGGTTGCCAAGAGAATCCTGAGCCAGTCGCAACACCGATAGTTACTGAAGAAGTGGTTGGGGAAGAAACCACGCCAGTTACGGCAATGGCAGCAGCTGAGGATATCGAGCCTGCATCACTTCGCATTGCTACCGGTGAAGGCAACATGCTATATGCTTGCCGCATCAATGCTGGTGACGAAGCACTTAACTCTCAAATCATGAGCGCGGTGCAAAATGCCTTTGGTGACGAAGCGGCTAAGTGTCGCTCAGACGTTGATGACGGTTTTGCTACAGATATGCCAGCCGCTTCAGTGCTATCAGCGATTCTACCAATCATCCAAAATTCGCCCAATGCTAGCATGATTGTTAAAGGTGATGAGATCGTTGTGAACTCACCAGATGCTGCGTCACTTGAGCAATTGGTTGCCGATATCCAAGCAGCTGCACCTGCTATGATGGTAAGAGCAGAAGGTCCATTGGATATGCAAAATGAGATTGATAATAGCTTAGTTGCTGCAGACGCCGCTGTTGACAAGCTGGGTGAAAATCCAGACCCACGCGATGTTGCCCGTGCACTCAGCCTTCAAGTGATTAACTTTGAGCTTGATAAAGGCTTTATTCCAGATGTTAACAAACCATTTCTTGAGCGCTCCGCTAATATTATCACTAAAGTAGCTGATATGAAGCTTATGATTATTGGTCATACTGACAGCTTAGCGTCAGATGCGTACAACATGGATTTGTCTCGTGATCGCGCTGAATCTGTAAAAGAGTATTTGGTCTCTCAAGGTATTGATGCAAGCAAGCTGATGACTAAAGGTATGGGCGAGTCTGAACCAATCGCTGATAACTCAACTGAAAAAGGTCGCTTCCTTAACCGCCGTATCGAATTTACTGTTTATGATGAAAGCATGGCAGTAGATGATAATGGTATCGCGATAACTGCTGGTGATGGTGGCGATATGGGTGTAAATACGACTATGGACCCAGACTTGAACCCCTTAGACAATAACAACGATGACTTACTACCAGATGGCGATGACCCAAGCCAAGGTACTGAGCTTGACCCTACAGCCAACACTCAATAAAGATCTCATTGAGCAACGCGTAGACCAGTCATACTGAATGAAAAACCGCATCTATATAGATGCGGTTTTTTTGTGGTTGTTATAACAAAGTCTACTTGTAGGCTGTTGGGTCTTTTGTTTCAGTAGTATTCTCGGATGATGGGATAGCAGACTGAATGGTAAAAAAAGTCTGTAGCACCGTATCTTTAGCTTGTTGCCAATGGTCAAACTGCTGGCAAGTGGAACCTAAGTCACCTTGCCATACTGGTATCTGTCCGCACATAGTTTTGATACGTTTTTGATTGGGATAGGGCAAGTCTTGAGCAGCCTCGGCAGCTTCATGTGCGGCCACTCTATCATTACATACCAGTGCAATATCACAGCCTGCCTCAATGGCTGCATGTACGCGGGCGCTAACATCACCTGCTGCTTGCGCTCCTGCCATAGACAAGTCATCAGAGAACACAACTCCATTGAAATTTAGCTGCTTTCTCAAAATATCCTGTAGCCAAATTTTAGAGAATCCGGCTGGCTTAGTATCGACTTGTGAAAACATGACGTGCGCTGGCATCAAGGCATCGAGCCATGGCAGCGTTTGAGCAAAGGGCTGCATATCACTGGCCATAATCTCATCAAGGCTACGATCATCAATGGCTTCTGAGACGTGCGAATCAGGAGCGATAGCCCCATGACCGGGGAAGTGCTTGCCTGTGGTCGCCATGCCTGCCGCTCGCATGCCGCGCATAAACTGAGTGGCTAAGGCTACGATCACTTGTGGCTCTTGATGAAAGCTACGGTCACCGATCACTTGGCTGATACCATCTCTATCGAGCACCGGTGCAAAGCTGAAATCAATCCCCACCGCCAGCACTTCCGCTGCCATCAGGTAACCACAATCATAAGCACAGCTGAGGGATCGGCTGGGATCTTGGTCAAATAAATCACCAAGTTTGCCCATGGGCGGTAATGAGGTGAAGCCTTCACGTAAACGGGCTACTCGGCCACCTTCTTGATCGACGCCAATTAGAATATCAGGATTGTGATAACGAATATCGTCGCACAGCGCACGCACTTGGGCAGCATCTGCCACGTTGCGGGCAAATAATATGACCCCGCCCACTTGTGCTTGTTTGATTAAGCTGACATCCTCAGCCGTCAGCGCCGTGCTATCAATATCAATCATTAATACGCCATACATTGCATGATCCTTAAAGTGTTATACACTGTTATTTTGTGGGCTTATTTTTTAAACGATACTAGTAAGTAGAATCAATTAAATAAAATCAATTAAATAAAATCAATCGACCTCGATTATAATCTTATTATGCCAGCTGTTGGTCTTTAGGTATAACTTGACCGATCAATAAGCTGCTGATATCACTTGTTTGTTATTTAATATTTGTTATTTAATATTTGTTACTTAATATCTGTTACTTAATAGTGAGCAATTAATGCTAAGTCAGGCGCTCATAAGCGCACAATAAATATGACAGAAAGTTTGGTAAGTGCCAGTCTAGCGTGTAATATTGTTCCTACAGTTTGAGACAGTCCAGCGGCTATGCGCATGCTAGTATTGATTGCTTTTTAGTTGTGTATAATCAATTAAGAACAATAAATTCAATCTAATTTTAGACTTTAAAATCAGTTTACGCATTCAATTTAGATATACAGTGAGAATGCCTACCTATTTGAATCAATAAAGTGCCTGCTTTATAAAGCGTTTAATACATAATAATAAAAAATAAGTATGGTGCGTTTATTGGCATTTAGTGCTAGCTTAATTGATAATTCAATTGTAAAAATAATGTAGTAGAAATGGCCAAATAGTAGAAACAGCCAAACTTGACGGACAGCGATAGATTAAGTGGTTTTTTTTGTGATAAAACAGACAATGTTTAAAATACTTCTAACTTGAGACAACTAGGTACATATAATGAAAAAACAACCAGCACAGTGGTTACTCAGTGCGGCGTCAGTGGGTATCGCTGGTCTTATTCTTACCCAAAGCTACGGCACGGCAGTCGCAAACACCGAAACTGAAGGCTTCGTACCGACGCCTGAACAGAAAACAACCACCCGCCAAGTAGCGGCCTTACTGGATCGTAGTCATTATCTTAATCAGCCTCTTGATAGCGAAATGGGCAGTGAGATTCTGTCTATGTATATTGATAGTTTAGATCCGAATCACACCCTATTCTTACAATCTGATGTCGATGAATTTAATAAAAAATATGCGGGTGATTTCGGTAATCGGCTTAAGCGCGGTGATTTGTCCGCAGGCGTAGAGATCTTTGAGCGCTATCGTAAACGTTCTAATGAATATTTTGAGATAGCCACAAAAATGCTCAAGACCGATCTTGATTTAACCAGTGATCAGACCCTCATTTTGGATCGTGAAAAACTGGGACATTTTAAGACCAAAAAAGCCCAGCGCGATTATTGGGCGCGTCAGCTAAAGTTCCAGCTGATGAGTATCACTTTGGGTCAAGAAGACGAAAAAGCCAAAGAGCAGGTCTTTTTAAATAATCCTGATATTACCCGTGGGCAAGACTTGGTACGTGATGATCAGCGAACCCCGAGTGAGATTTTACTCAATCGCTTGTCACGTCAACAAGGGCAGATGGGACGTCTTAAGGACAATAAGGTCATGGAAACGGTATTAAATACCGCCATGCTCACCTACGATCCCCACAGCAACTATTACGCACCAATTCAAGCGACTGAGTTGCAGATTCAGTCCAACCTGCAATTAGAAGGCATTGGCGTCACTATCCGGCCCGATCGTCAAAACCCAAACTATACGAGCATTGTGACCTTAGTCGATGGAAGCCCTGCGGCCAAGACCAGTCGGATAAAACCCGGTGACTTAATCATCGGTATTGCCGAAGATGGCAAAACCATGACTGATGTGGTGGGCTGGTCAACGCGTGAGATTGTCGGACTGATTCGCGGTAAGCGCGGCACTTCGGTCACGCTTAAGCTGCGGCAACCAAATACCCCTGAAGCTGGCGCCCGAACGGTGACGGTCGTGCGTGATATTATCGAGCAAGAAGAATCTGGCGTCACCCAGCGGGTGGTTGAGATTCAGCGTCCTAATATTGATGCCACGCCGAAACGCATTGGCGTCCTTGAAATACCTAGCTTTTATTTGAATTATCGCGCTCGCCGTAATGGTGAGGACTATCGTAGCGTCAGTATCGATACCGAGAGCGCCCTTAAAGAATTGAATAAAGAAAACATTGATGGTTTGGTGGTGGATCTACGCAACAATCCTGGCGGCTCTCTAGATGAAGTGGCTAAAATGCTAGGGCTATTTATTAAAAGTGGGCCTTTAGTACAAATTCGTGATAATCGCGGCAATGTTCAAGTGTACCGTGATGATGATGGAGGCGAGCAACTGTACGACGGCAAGATGGTAGTACTGACCAACTTGGCCTCTGCTTCTGCCAGTGAAATATTTGCCGCTGCTATTCAAGATTATGGCCGTGGATTGGTGGTCGGTAATACCACGACAGGTAAAGGGTCAGCGCAAATTCAACTGGATAATTTAGCTTTGGGCTCTGCAACCTTAACCCAGCGTAAGTTTTATCGTATCACGGGAGGCAGTACCCAAAATAAGGGGGTCGTCCCCGATGTTGAGCTGGTCAATATATATGATGATGCTACCTTTGGTGAGCGCGCGCAAAAAAATGCGTTACCTTGGGATACTATTAAGACAGCAGCTTATAAGCCTGAAGCGAAGTTTAGCGATAATACGTTGGCAACCCTGAATCAGCAGTCTAAAATCCGCCAGCAGAAAAATCCGCAATTTGTTTACTTAACGGCGCTAAATGACATTCGTGATATGGACGATGGAAAAAAACCAATCAATCTTGATATTAATAGCCGCCGCGCTAAGATGAAGCTGATTGAAAAGAGTTCTTTAGAAGCTGAGAATAGACGTCTTATAGCGACTGGTGAACGTCCATATGCCAATTGGAACACCTATCAGGCTGCGATGGATGCAAAATTTGAAGAACGAAGCCAAATGAAAGAGGCTGAACGCCCGCAGTTACCAGAGGATGAAGCTTATATTACTGAAGCTGCCTATCTGATGCTGAACGCTGATCCAAAAGTTAGCTTGAGTCCTGAAGAAAAGCTATAGGTTATAAGTCGCCATAAAGTCGGTGTAAGCATATGCTTACATGTAATGACGCCTTAGCCACTTACTAACAACAGTCCAATCTGCGATTATACAGTCACAGCACGATTTGAACGATACTCTTTATTTATACTAGGGATTGGTATTTATAGGTAGTTTATAGATTGGGTCAGGGATGGCTTGCTGAGTAAGGATGATAGGGCAGGATGCCCGTTGGTTGCCTCGTACTTGGGATTGAGTAGGGTGTAACGTTAACAAGGATGGTTAGTAATTGAGACCGTATAGCGCTTGTCGTTATACGGTTTTATTACGTTTTTCGGACCAAAAATGTCAGCTTATAAGTCGGTAATATAAAACGTTTTCAGTATTACGCAATTATCTTATTTACATAAATTAATTGCATAAAAAAGCCAGTAGACATTGCTACTGGCTTTTTTATGTTTGAGCATCTTTGCTTTAATTAATGCTGTTTTAAGCAACTTAGCTTTAAGCGGCGATGATAATTAATTTAATTAAACCGCCACCTAAAATTCAGTAATAATGCTCTATACGTTTGCTATAAGCTTATTGCTCAACGCCGCCAGCACCATGTACATGGCCATGGCCTAGTTCTTCTTCAGTAGCCGCACGAACTTCTTGGATTTCAACGTCAAAAGTTAAACGCTTGCCCGCTAACGGATGGTTGGCATCAACAGTCACTTCTTCGTCGTTCACTTCAGTTACTGTCACTAGCATTACTTGCTCGCCCGCTTGTGACTGGAACTGCATACCAGGCTGGATATCATCAACACCTTGGAAGTTATCACGTGGTACATGTTGTACCGCTTGCTCTTGGTATTCGCCATAGCCATCAACAGGCTCAACAACAGCATTGACTTTTTCGCCAGTAGATTTGCCTTCTAGTTGTTGCTCAAGGCCTGGAATGATGTTGCTGTGTCCATGTAAATAAGCAAGCGGTTGCCCTTCTGGAGACTGATCAAGGATAGTACCTTCGTCATCTTTTAGGGTATAGTTAAACTTGACGGCAGTGTCTTTTGCGATAGTAGTCATAAATTATCCTAAATATATCGATATAAAAATTTAAATACGGTTGCAATAAACCTAAAAAAGCCAATCAACCAGCTAAAAAGCCACGTCATCAGTTAATTATCGTCAGTTTATTCGGGTAACTTTAACAGTTAGCATCTTTAATTGAGATGGCCCACATAACTTTCAAGGTAAAAACCATAAAAATTGCCAATTAGTACATTAATTATTATAAAAACCGCAGTTCTCATGACAATAGCAGGGCAGTTGTTGCTTATTCACGGTTTGTCAGTTGCGTTTTTAACATAGGACTTTTACCATAATGATAAATACAACGATAAGAATTGATTATGACTAAATCTCAAATAAATGATGTAGCAACGACTACTGATATTAATTACCGGCTCAATTTTGAGCGCTTTTTGGAACATCTGGTTGATGTCACCTTAACCTTTACGGCCAGTAATGACGCTCCTTGTCTATGGTTACCGGCATGGATTCCAGGCAGTTATCTCATGCGGGAATTTGCTCGCCATATCACGGCGGTGCACTATCAAATAGAAGACAGACAGATTGTAGATGAGGATAAAGTATCTAATAAAGACCAACAGGCCACTAATCACTACAAAAACACTAATCACCGCGCCCAAAAAATAGATAAAAATACCTGGCAGCTGCCAAAAGTTGAAGCAGGGCAAGTGCTACACGTACATTATGAAGTCTATTGCTATGATTTATCGGTGCGTACCGCCTATGTTGATCAGCAGCGTTTATATGGCAATTTTACCTCGTTGGCCTTAGCGATTGAGGGGCAAGAGCAGTCACCTGTGCAAGTAAGTTTGCTCGTACCAGAAGTGTTTTTGGCTGCCCAAAACCTCGAAAATCAACATTCAGGCAATGAAGAAGAAAGCAAAAATCTAAGCAATGTGGTGTTGGCATGCGGACTTGACGCCACTCATTTGCAAAGTGTCAGTCAAGAGGGTGATGGTCAACATGGCTATGGATTACAAGCAGATAACTACTATCAACTGATTGATCATCCGTTTGAGATTTCGATGCAACAAAGGTTTGACTTCATTATTCAAGATGATGAGCACCAAACCCTAAGCCATCGATTTTTTCTCTCGGGTAAGCATACTGCTAATATGGGACGGTTACAGCAAGATGTTACCCAAATTTGCCAGACCTATCTGAATTGGCTAGGCGATGCACCGTTCAACGATTACACCTTTATGACCTATGCCAGCGGTCAAGATTATGGCGGACTTGAGCACATCAATTCTACCAGCTTAATTATCCCGCGCCGCGATTTGCCCAGGGCCAATGAGCCAGATTTACCGAGCGCTGCTTATCAGCGTTTCTTAGGACTCTGTAGCCATGAATATTTTCATGCGTGGTGGGTCAAAACCGTACGCCCTGATGTCATGTTAGATGTTGATTTGCGCAAAGAAGCCTTTACGCCACTGCTATGGGTGTTTGAAGGCTTTACCTCTTATATTGACGACTTTATGTTGCAAGCATCTGGAGTCATTGATAAAGCCAGCTATTTGACCTTATTAGCGGAACAAATTAATCGTTATTATCAGACTCAAGGACGTACGCAGCAAAGTGTCGCGGAATCGAGCTTTGATGCATGGATTAAGCTCTATCGTAATGATGAAAATACCGGAAACGCGGGCATCAGCTACTATAATAAAGGCGCGTTGGTAGCGCTGTGTTTGGATTTAACCCTATTACAAAAAAGCAAAGGTCGCTACCGTTTGTTCGATGTGGTCAAGGCATTTTATAGCCAAGCCAAACAGAAGAACAATCAGCGTATTGGCATTAGTTCTGCTGATATGGGTGCGGTGATTGGACAATTTATGCCAATAGCAGACTGGGAAGCGTTTGAGAGCCGCTACGTCAATGGCGTTGAAGAGTTGCCTCTTGAGCAGCTACTAGCTGCTAATGGCATTAAAATACAAGCCGATAATAAAGAAACCGCAGACAAAAACGTCCCTTGGGGCATGCGCTGTAGTGAGACCCCAGCTGGACTCAAAGTCAATCGGGTACAGCGTGATAGCCCCGCTGCCAAAGCAGGCATTTCGGCTCATGATGTGATTGTCGCGCTTGATGGTATTAAGGCAGATACTAAGCAGCTGTCTACTTTGTCAGTAGCACAACATGAGGTTGACTGCCATCTATTCCGCCGTGATGAGCTGATATGTGTAAAGGTTCAGCCAAAAACGAAAAAACAGAAAGAGCTTGAGAATAATGAGTCAGACGACGTTAACAAACCGTATCCTCATAAAGTAAGTTTGCGTTTAGCGGGGGCTGATAAGCTATCAGAATCAGAACAGGAAGCTGATAATCTTACGTCCACTCCGGTATGGCAAGCATGGCTTGAGGTAATGACACGTTATAAGGGTTAAGCCGAGAATTACCTATAGAAAAGTAGCTACTTATAAATAAGCAATTGATAAGCTCACAATAAAAAGCCCCTGCTAAACATAATTGTTTGGCAGAGGCTTTTAGCCATACGTTTTAAATTTAGACGTTAGGTTTATTAATCTTAGTAGGCTCTACGGCTTCCTTTGCATCTGAAGCGTTTTTTGTATCATCAGAAGTAACGCCAGCATCAGCGCCATAAGCAGCAATCCAGTTTTGCATCAGCTCAATCTCAGGCTGCTGCGCATCGATAATCTCTTGTGCCAGCTTACGCATTTCTTCATCTGTACCATATTTGAGCTGTATTTTTGCCATATCTACCGCACCGATATGATGAGGCAACATTCCACGAGCAAACGCCATATCTGGTACTGGATCTGCGATACCAAGCATCATCTCACCATGCATCGCGTTCATTCCATCAGCATAAGCTTTTTGCATTGCTGGTGTATCAGGCTTAGGATTGGCTGAATCAGGATGGCTGGCCAGCCACTTTTTTAGGATATCAATTTCGGTTTGCTGTGCCTTTGTAATAGCTTGGGCAAGCTGACGCATACTCACATTAGTACCGTATTTTAGCTCAATTTTAGCCATATCTACTGCGCCGCGATGATGTCCCAGCATCCCTTTAGCAAATGCGGTATCAGGATCGTTATAAACCATACCAATCATCATCTCATCACGCATTTGAGTCATCGACTTAGTGTACTCTTTGAGTATATCCGTCATTTGAGCCTCATCTCCCATCATATCGCCTTCTGTCATGTCATGACCGGCACGTGGGTCGATGTTTTCTACAGTATTAGTATCAGAGTCAGGCATCTGAGTCGATGACGGAGTGATTTCTTCCGTTGGCGTTATCTCGTCATTTTCTGTTGTCGGCTGACACCCGTAGAGCGCAAATGTCGTAGAAAGGACAGCAGCAAATAAGAAAAAACGACGAGAAATAAACATGACATATCCTTAACATGGGCGGGCTAAATGACAAGTGGACAAGACCTGCCGCGAGTATATAATAAAGTGCTGAATCTTAGCAGATAAACCTTACCAGTTCGAGACGCTACCTTTAAAATGTCGTAACGGCTTTAGATAGACTAGGTTCTAAATATACTTTAAAATTAAAAAGACGACACCAAACCTGTTCCCAAAAGCACTAGTTAACAATACCCAACTGTCTGCAGCGTTCGGTACTGAGATGAATGCGTACAAACTCTCCAACCGCCAGTGAGCCAAGCTCAAACCCTGCGACCGACCAACGAATGAGGCGCAGGCAAGGCAGACCTACATGCGCAGTCATACGTCGGACTTGACGATTCTTGCCTTCATAAATGGTCAGCATCAGCCATGAGGTTGGTACATTCTTGCGCTCGCGAATAGGCGGGTCACGTTGCCATAGCTCGACGGGTAAGTCGACTTCCTCAACCATAACAGCGATTGCCGGCAATGTCTTGCCGTCTTTAAGCGTCACACCCTTGGCCAGCTCAGCCAGTTGTGCTGGCGTGGCTACTCCCTCAACTTGCACTAAATACGTTTTACCTTGTTTTAGTGAAGACTCTTTAAAGCTATCAGCGCGTGGCGGCTGAGTGATGGCCTTATTCACTCGTCCATCATCGGTTAGGATTAATAAGCCTTCTGAGGTGGCATCGAGTCTACCCGCAATACGCAACGTTTTATCGCTAAAATATGGAGCGAGGGTTGTATGTGAGTTACCTCCATCATCGCGGAACTGACTTTGTACGCCATAAGGCTTATTAAATAATATAAGACTTGAGGTCGACATAAAATAACTATTCCTAAATTAAGTCATATCCCAATATAAGACATGATCAAACACGGATAAAGCGCTATACCGTACAATTATGACAGATAAGGCATTAAAAATTTTGTAATAAGAAAGTGGTACTCATAAACATAAGAATAAGGCGTGTGCCAATCAATATTAGTCCAGTATGCCTGTGCACCCAAAAACAAAATAAAACCATGCTA
>Ga0209414_1000806_pt1 | contig 15156 bp, 11 predicted proteins | sample LakVidmifraction_4_FD_181154 | JGI IMG/M metagenome (GOLD analysis project Ga0209414, IMG submission 181154) | Hypersaline microbial communities from Lake Vida, Antarctica - Brine Hole Two &gt;0.2 micron (SPAdes) (version 2) | ecosystem: Environmental > Aquatic > Non-marine Saline and Alkaline >... | reverse complement strand
AGCAATATCTTTTCCATAAATCAATAATTCCAACTGATCATTATTCATATCAACCCACCAGTTTGGAGGTTCCACTCTTTCAATTTGAGCCTGAAAACTAAGGCTCCCTAGAAATAATACCAAAAAAATTATTTTATTCATATTCGCTATTTGGTTCTGTTTTATAAAATTGAAATCACCTGATATTTGTTTAAAAAATGACCAAAAGGCTATCTCATTCAAAATCTGCTAAATAAACTCTGTGATATTCAACATAAAATCCTCTCCCCCGCAGTTGTTATTTATGAGAGAGTCTTTTTTACGGTAACCGGTTCATTTGGTTTTAGTTTTGTATCTTTTCCATAGACCAAAATAATTATTGGCTCGGTCCCTTCCAAAAGGAAGCTTGTTTTATTTGAAGCCACTTCAATTTTAAGGATCTGGTTTCTGAAATTCACCTTAAACGAATAAGCACTCCATTGTTCAGGGATTCTAGGGTGAAAGGAAAGTTGATCGTTCACGATCCTCATTCCGCCAAAACCTTCAACAATACTCATCCAGGTCCCGGCCATACTTGTAATATGGCAGCCTTCTTTCACTTCGTTGTTATAATCGTCCAGATCCAGTCTTGAGGTGCGTAAATAAAACTGGTATGCCTGTTCGGTCCTGCCAAGATTCGCCGCATGAATACTGTGAACGCAAGGAGAAAGCGAAGATTCATGAACGGTTAAAGGTTCATAAAAATCGAAATGTTTTTCTAAGGTTTTATGGTTGAAATTTTCTTCGAAAAGGTAAAAACCTTGCAAAACATCGGCTTGTTTAATATAACAGGATCTTAAAATCCTGTCCCAACTCCATTTTTGATTGATGGGCCGATTAATTTTGTCCAATTTGGCAACAGGGATAATCTCTTTGTCTAAGAATCCATCCTGTTGAAGGAAAACACCATGCTCTTCTGAATATGGAAAATACATATTATCAGAAACTTCTTTCCAGGATAAAAGTTCAGTTTCAGTAAGGTTTGTATGACCAATAATTCTGTCGTAATCTTCCCTGTGCCCGTCCTTAACTTTATCGATCATCTCCATACAATACTCGATACACCATTTTGCGAGGTAATTTGTGTACCAGTTATTGTTGACGTTATTTTCATATTCATTAGGACCTGTAACTCCAAGAATAACAAACTTATTTTTTGGCGTGCTCAAGTTTGCTCTTTGATGCCAGAAACGTGCGACAGCGATCATTACTTCCAGTCCTTTTTCAGGGATATATTCAAAATCTCCAGTGTAGCGCACATAGTTGAAAATGGCAAAAACCATTGCCCCGTTACGGTGAATTTCTTCAAAGGTGATCTCCCATTCATTATGGCTTTCTTCCCCGTTCATGGTTACCATGGGATAGAGAGCAGCTCCATCTGAAAATCCGAGCTTCTCGGCATTTTCGATCGCTTTTTCCAGATGATTATAACGGTAAGTCAATAAATTCCTTGCGACCTGCTGGTCTTTAGTTGCCATATAAAAAGGAATACAATAAGCTTCTGTATCCCAATAAGTACTTCCTCCGTATTTTTCACCGGTAAAGCCTTTAGGGCCAATGTTAAGCCTTTCATCTTTGCCCAAATAGGTTTGATTGAGCTGAAAAATATTGAACCGGATCCCTTGTTGGGCTTTCACATCGCCTTCAATTGAAATATCGGCCATTTCCCAGATTTTGGACCAGGCTTCTTTTTGCTTCTGAAGCAATGCTGTAAACCCAAAAGCCATTGCTTTTGAAAGCACTGTTTTTGCTTCGGAAATAAGCGTATCCCTTTTGTGGTTCATATCAGTTACATAACCCCCAAATTTTTGAAGGGCAACCTTATCCCCTTTTTCAATATCAACTGAATAAGAAAACACCACTTTATTTTCCTGAATTTCCTTTTCAAAATTTCCGGAAACTTTTTTATCATTCAGAAATATTTCCGTTTGCATAAAAGTACAGGCGTGAAATTCGGTTTTTAGGGTTTTTGAAATAATAAAACCTTGCTGTTCCTCAATTTGAAGATCAAGGGTTTCCCAAAATCGTTCATCCCAGTTGGCATCAGTATTTGTAATTCCGCTGTCTAGATAAGGAGAAAAGGTAATTTTTGCAGCGGAATTTAAAGCTTCGACCTGGTAATTTATCGCGCCCAATTCATCCAAATCCAGTGACAAAAATCGGGTAGCAACTACCTTTATTTCAATATCGTTGAGAAGTGTTGCTCTAAAACTGCGTTTATACCAACCCTCCTTCATATTTAATTCCCTGCGGAAACCTTCAACTTTTTTACAGGTGTTCAAATCCAGCGCCTCATTGTTCACATGAACGTCAATTCCAATCCAGTTGGGAGCATTGAGCACTTTGGCAAAATGTTCCGGATACCCGTTTTTCCACCAGCCCACTTTGGTTTTATCGGGATAATACACCCCAGCTATATAACTTCCCTGAAATGAAGGCCCACTATAGTGTTCTTCAAAATTGGCCCGTTGGCCCATTACCCCGTTCCCGATGCTAAATAAACTTTCGGAAGACTTCACAAGTCCCTTCTCAAATCCATCTTCAATGATGGACCAGCTATCAGCTATAATATAATCCTGGTTCATATCTGGTTTGTTATTAATTGGTTTATAAAATCTATTTTAATTTCGATAAAATCGGAAAAAATAAAATCTGCTTCATTTAAAATGTCCTTTTCGCCTATTCCCACACTAATCATTTCAGCCGTATTTGCAGCCTGAATTCCTGCTACGGAATCTTCAAACACAATGCAATTTTCGGGTTCTATTTTTAGTTTTGAGGCCGCTATTAAAAACACCTCCGGATTTGGCTTTGCTTTACTGACATCATTCCCATCTACTACCGCGTTAAACTTTTGGATGAGGCCTGTTTTTTCCAAAATGATCCGCGCATTTTTACTGGCCGATCCCAGTGCAAAAGGAATATTGTTTTCAGATAAATAGTCAATCACATTTGATACCCCCGGAAGGAGGTCTTTTTTTGTCATTGAAGAAATATAGGAAAGATAATTATCGTTTTTCAAGGCCATTTGTTCCATAAACTCATCCTGTGAGAGATTTACATTGCCCCATTCCAGGATTATTTCCAGGGATTTAACCCTGCTTACTCCTTTAAGTTGTTCATTTTGGTCCTCTGTAATGTCAAACCCAAAATTGTTGGCGAGTTTGCGCCATGCCAGATAATGGAATTTTGCGGTATCCACAATAACCCCGTCTAAATCGAAAATAAAACCTTTATGCATTTTCAGTTATATGTGTTTTACGTTGGGTTTTCACCCTAAGTGTTAAAAGTCCCGCCAGGATCATGGAAAATCCACCAATGATAAGGGCGTAAACGGGTTCGCTATTAAAAAGTTCTTTCACCAGAAATCCTAAAATGGTGGCCGCAACAATTTGCGGAATTACGATAAAGAAATTAAACACTCCCATATAATACCCCATTTTTGCTGAAGGAAGCGATCCCGAAAGCATCGCATAAGGAATGGATAAAATACTGGCCCAGGCGATTCCCACCCCGATCATGGACATTAAAAGGCCAACTTTATCTGTTAGAAAATAGATGGATATCAATCCCAATCCACCGGCGACTAAAGCCAGCATATGGGTAAATTTATTGCTGGTCCTTCTTGCCAGAACTGGCAATAAGAATGCAACAGCAGCAGCAACCCCATTTTGAACCGTAAACATCACTGTTACCCAATCTGCAGCATCATTATAGAGTTCTGAAGTGGGGTCGGTTGTGCCAAAAACGTGTCCTGTAACCGCTTGTGTGGTGTAGATCCACATAGAGAAAAGCGCGAACCAGGAAAAGAACTGCACCCAGGCAAGTTGTTTCATTGTCTCGGGCATATTGAGTATATCGGTAATAATTATGGTAAAACCATTCCTAATATCCCTGGACCGAAGTCGTGAAACTATCATAAATAAAATCCCTATAATAAATAATCCCACAAATAAAATATACAACTCTTTGGTGAGATCGTCAAAATAAATGATTGTTGAGATTGAAATACCCACAATTGTCATGACCAAACCTGTCAAAAATTGAATGCGCAGATTTCTTTCTCTATCCACCTCTGAAACTTTTTCGGGATTCAACTCCAGATCGGCTTTTTCAAAAGCTGCAAGTTCCGCCGGGGTATATTCCTTAGATTTTATAACGGTCCAGAGAACTGCAAGGAAAAACACAATTCCTCCTACATAAAAAGACCATTTTACCGAATCGGGAATTATTCCCTCTGGGGCAGTATTGCTCACACCAAACCAGTTGGTAAACATATAAGGAAGCAATGAACCAACTACGGCTCCAATCCCAATGAAGAAACTTTGCATTGAAAATCCCAGGGTACGTTGGCGCTCCGGTAGATTATCACCAACAAATGCGCGGAATGGCTCCATGGAAATATTGATGGACGCATCCATGATCCAAAGGGTTCCCGCCGCAACCCACAATGTGGGGGAGTTTGGCATGATGAACAGGGCCAGGGAAGATAAAATTGCGCCAATTAAAAAATATGGACGCCTTCTTCCAAAACGGGTCCAGGTCCTGTCGCTGTAATAACCAATTATAGGTTGAATTACCAATCCTGTAACCGGAGCGGCGATCCATAAAATTGGAATATCCTCGACATTTGCCCCTAAGGTTTCAAAAATTCTGGAGGTGTTCGCATTTTGAAGTGCGAACCCAAATTGAATACCAAGGAAACCGAAACTCATGTTCCATATTTCCCAAAAACTAAGGTTGCGTTTTTGCATATCGTACGATTAATTAACTGCTACGACAAGCACAAGGTCTTGTCAAAACATATTTACGGAAGTGAAAATATAAGTTTTGACTGGTATTTAAAGTTGGTAAAGATATATATATTTTTAAAAGTTCAGGAAAAAAAATCAGCTTTTTGTCGAATTTCGTTCCACAAGGCCCGTTTCAATGATTATTGTTTGGAAGGCTTCATCATCCTGAGTACTCTCCAGTTTTTTTATCAAAAGGCTGGCTGCCTGCGCACCCATCTCAGCACCGTGCTGGCTGACGGCAGTTAAGCCCGGGTTAGAAAGTTTGGATAATTCCCCATTTGTGAATCCGATTACAGAAACATCTTCAGGAATTTTCAACCCCCGTTCAGTAAAAGCTTTAATAGCATAAATGGCGAAATGTTCGTTTACCGCAAATAATCCGTCTATATCTTTATCTGCCAGAAAAACCTTTATCTCCTCTTCACTTTTCTCAAAATCTTCAACTTTTAGAATGAGGTTTTGATTTATCTCTATGCCATTTTCATTTAAAGCCTGCATATAGCCCTGAGTTCTCAGTTTTCCCACACTTATATAATCGACTGTAGAGATAACGGCAATGTTTTTACAGCCAAGATCTATCAGGCGCTGCACCGCTTTTTTTGCGCCAATTACATCGTCTATAATGACTTTATCGCAGTTAATTTCTTCTATCACCCTGTCAAACATTACCAAGGGCATGCCCTGGTTTATTACTTCGGTAAGATGGTGATAATCCTTTTTTTGTTGGGTTTCCTTGGCAACCGATATTATAAACCCGTCTATACTACCATTGGCCAATAATTCCATATTGATCACTTCTTTATCAAAAGAATTATTAGACATACAAATAATCACATGGTAACCCTTTTCATTTGCAACCTGCTCAATACCGCTAATCACTGTGGTAAAGAAATGGTGGACGATCTCAGGAATAATAACCCCGATGGTTTTACTCTTTCTGTTTTTTAAACTTAAGGCTATATTGTTGGGCTTATAATTGTAAAGTTTTGCAAACGCCTTGATCTTTAAACGGGTATCTTCACTTATTTCAGAACTATCCCGCAATGCCTTGGAAACAGTAGAAATTGAAACATCTAATTCTCTTGCAATTTGTTTTAATGTCAGTTTTCTTCTCATATTATTTTCAATTTAGATTGCAAAAATTCATTATACAGCAAAAATATTATAAAAAAAACGTATAACTGTTAAAATAAGAAAGTTTTCAACACGATAACGTTGTAGTAATAGTGCTGGCAACGTCTCACAAGATATTAACATAAATTTTATATACTTTAGCTCTTGGAAGTAAGAATATAAGTTAATTTTATATTAAACTAATTTAAAAATTTATGAAAAAATTATTCAAAGGCTTGTTGTTATCGATGTTCATGATACCGATGAGCTTTTTTGCCCAACAATCCCTAAGTGGGATCATAACCGAAAGTGCCACTGGCCTTCCGGTTCCAGGTGTGAATGTTTTTATTAAAGGGACTACTACTGGAACAACCTCCGATTTCGACGGAAATTACAGCCTTTCCGGTATCAGTAACGAAAACGTTCTTGTGTTTTCCTATTTGGGATTTACCACTCAGGAAATAGTTTACCAGGGACAAAATACCCTGAATGTGCAGATGGAAGAAAATTTGGCTGCACTGCAAGAAATAGTACTTATAGGGTACGGTTCTACTACTAAACAGGACGCAACCGGAGCTGTAGAGAAAATTAGCGCAGAAAAATTCAATCAAGGTGCGGTGATCTCTCCAGAACAACTTATTTCCGGAAAATCTGCCGGAGTTAGAATTACACCGGGCAGTGGACCCGGAGGCGGATCGGAAATCAGGATTCGCGGTGGATCTTCACTTTCAGGAAACAATTCCCCTCTTATAGTTGTAGATGGAATTCCATTGGACCAACGAGGAGTGCAGGGAGTTCGAAATCAATTGAATGCCATCAATCCAAACGAAGTTCAGGATTTTGTGATCTTAAAAGATGCCGCTGCAACCTCTATTTATGGATCACGGGCTTCTAACGGGGTAATTCTTATTACCACTAAAAAAGGAAAATTGGGAGCTGATTTTTCAATGGAGTATGATTTGAAAGTTTCTGCAGGGGAAATTACTGATAAAGTGAATGTCCTAAATGCCTCACAATTCAGAACAATTGTGGAAAATACACCTAGAACTGACCTTTCTCTACTGGGAAATTCAGATACAGACTGGCAGGACCAAATTTATCAAACCGCAGTGGGAGCAATTCACAACATTACCGCAGCGGAGGGATTTGAAAACTTCAGCTATCGCGTAAATTTTAACCATACAGATCAGGAGGGAGTTTTAAAGACAGATGTTTATGAAAGAAATGCCTTGAACATCACCCTTACCCAAAATTTATTTGACGATAATTTAAAATTAACCCTGAACTCTAAAAATATTAGTGATAAAAACCAATTCGCCGATGAAGGGGCTATAGGCTCATCTGTAAACTTTGACCCTACTCAATCTGTATTTGATCCTTCCAGCCAATTTGGCGGATATTTTGAATTCAGACGTACTACCACAGAAGATCCTTTTACAGATGAATTGAGACAAGCCACCAGGAATCCATTGGCTTTATTGGAACAACGCGAGAACAATGCTGAGAACAAACGGAGTATAACCAATTTAAGTCTTGATTATCGTTTTCCATTTTTGCCTGACTTAAGGTTTAATTTAAATGCAGGTATAGATTATTCAGAACTGAAAGGACTTGAAACCAGGCCGCTATCTTCAGCTGCTGTTGGTGACAATATTGCTTTCAGCAATTTATATGAAGGTTTGAACAGAAACTCATTATTGGATTTCTTTTTCAACTATAGGACTTCCCTTTCTGCGATCAATACCAAAATTGATCTGACCGGGGGACATTCCTATCAGGAATTTTATGTCTCAGACCAACAAAATGTAACCGTGAGCAATGAATATGTTTTCAGGTATAACATCAACAGAAATTCATTGGAATCTTATTTTGCAAGGGCAAGTTTTGATATTGCCGACAAATACCTGATCTCTGCCAGTTTCCGTCGCGATGGATCTTCAAGATTTTCTGAGGATAACCGATGGGGTAATTTCCCTTCCGTTTCAGTAGGTTGGAAAATAATGAATGAAGATTTTATGCTTAACAATACTGTTTTCTCCAACTTAAAACTGCGTGCAGGTTACGGGGTTACAGGAAACCAGGAAATTGGACCTAATTATGGTTACCGTGGGATCTATACTCCAAGCCGTAACGGTGCAAATGTACAATTCGGGCAGAATTTTATTGGTACTTTAAGACCTGAAGAATTTGATGAGAGCCTTAAATGGGAAGAGTTAAAAACGTACAATGCCGGATTGGATTTTGGATTCTTTAACAACCGATTTTCCGGAAGTGTGGATGCTTATTACAGGGAAACCAAAGATTTATTGGCAACGGTACCGGTGCCTGCAGGAGCAAACCTTTCAGATCTTTTAACTACCAATGTTGGTCAAACAGTGAGCCGCGGGATAGAAGTAGGATTAGACGGGATCCTTATTCAAAAGGAAGATTTCAACTGGAATGTCAATTATAACATCACCTTCCAGGATCTTGAAATTACAGCCTTGTCTTTAGGTAACGACCCTAACTTCTTTATCCCTAAGGGTGGAATTTCAGGAGGTGTTGGAAACAATATTCAAATTTTGAAAGAAGGATTCGACCCAACTACCTTTTTTGTATTCCGCCAGGTGTATAATCCGCAAGGGCAACCTATAGAAGGTGCTTATGTGGATGTAAACGGAGATAACCAGATTACCGAAGCAGACAAACAACCTTATAAAAAAGGAAGTCCCGATTATTATATGGGATTCACCAATACTTTGAATTATAAGAATTTTGATTTCAGCTTTACCTTCAGAGGAAACTTTGGTCAATATGTGAACAACAATACTCAATCCGGGACCGGGTTTGTAGGAGCAGGAACTGTTACTCCTGAAGCTTACTATTCAAATATGAATAGTAATGTACTGGAAACCAATTTCCAAAACAATCAGTTGTTTTCAGATTATTATGTGCAAAGTGCTGATTTTGTACGTTTAGACAACGTTTCCATAGGATATTTGATCCCGGGAGATAAAATTGATTTCCGTGCCAGTTTAACAGGAACCAATTTGTTCACCATTACCGATTATGAAGGTCTTGATCCTGAAATAAGTAATGGAATCGATAACAATTTCTATCCTAGAACCAAGAACTTGGTATTAGGACTTAACTTCTCATTTTAGATAATTGAAATTAATAAAAATTAGTATTATGTATAAAAAATTCAGACCTCTAATAATCGTCTTTATAAGCATGCTTTTATTAGCATCCTGTCAGGACGATTTGGATCTAAAACCCGAAGATGCCCGGGAAACATCCGCTTCTGTTTTCGAGAATCCGGAATCTTACCAACTTTTTATGGCTAAATTATATGCCGGTTTATCCTTAAGCGGGCAACAAGGACCTGCCGGACTACCCGATCTTGCCGGTTTGGATGAAGGTTTCTCCAATTATATGCGCTTGTATTTTATGATGCAGGAACTTACCACTGATGAGGCAGTAATTGGTTGGAATGACGGAACAATTGCCGACCTGCACGCCCAAAACTGGACTTCAGGAAACGAGTTTATTAGAACCATGTACAGCAGAATCATGTACCAAGTAGCACTAACCAATGAATTCCTGAGACAAACCGATGATGCCGCTTTGGATAGTCGCGGTGTAGATGGCGATTTAAGAGCGGAAATTCAGCAATTTCGTGCCGAAGCCCGTTTCTTGAGAGCCTTGAGTTATTACCACGCGATGGATCTCTTTGGAAACCCTCCATTTGTTACCGAAGAAAGCCCGATTGGAGCTTTCCTTCCGGAACAAATTCAAAGGGCAGATTTGTTTACCTATATTGAAACAGAGTTATTGGCCATTGAAAATGAAATTATAGCGCCAAGAGAAAATCAATACGGACGTGCAGATCGCGCCGCTGTTTGGATGCTTCTTTCTAAAATGTATTTGAATTCCACAGTATATACAGGTACAGATCGCTATGCTGATGTAATCACCTATACCAATAAAATAGCAGGTGCGGGATATAGCATTCCAGAAGATATGCCTTATCAAAATTTATTTTTGGCAGACAATGACACCAATGGAGCCCAGAATGAAATTATTTTCCCTATTACCTTTGATGGTTTGAACACCCAGTCTTACGGTGGAATGACCTTTATAATTCACGCTGCAGTAGGGGGATCAATGGTTCCAGCAGATTTTGGTGTGAGCAGTGGCTGGGCTGGATTAAGAACCACCCCTCAACTGGTAGATAAATTTCCCGGTGGAGCCGACTCTGCCGATAGTCGTGCACTTTTCTATACCGATGGTCAAAAAAAAGAGATCAACAGTATTCCTACATTTACAGATGGATACGCGGTTGCCAAATACAAAAATGTTGATGTAAACGGCAATCAGGGAAGTGATACTTCCGGAGAATTTCCCGACACCGATTTTCCCATGTTCAGGCTTGGAGACACCTATTTAATGTATGCTGAAGCCGTTTTACGTGGCGGGGGAGGTACAAAAGCACAAGCTGTAATGTATATAAATGAATTAAGGGAACGCGCTTACGGAAATTCAGGTAACAATATAACCGAAGCAAATCTTACTATGGATTTCATCCTAAACGAAAGAGCACGGGAATTGTATTGGGAAGCTCACAGAAGAACCGACCTTATAAGATTCAATCAATTTACTGAAAATGGAATCTGGGCTTTTAAAGGCGGTGTTCCACAGGGATCCACTACCCAGGCTTATAGAAATATTTTCCCTATCCCTGCATCAGACTTAGGGGTGAACACCAATTTAACTCAAAATCAAGGATACTAACATTAAAAAAATTAAAATGAAAAAACTTTCAATCTTATTAATGGCATTTGTAGCCTTTGTTGGCTTAAATTCATGTAGCAGCGATGACGATGTTGTATTTATCGCACAACCGGACACCGAAGGCATCAACTTTACAAACAGCTTTAACGAAAGCTATATTCTATCCCCTGCAACTTCAGGAAATATCGCCGAGAGATTTGTGTGGAACACCGTAGATTTTGATGTCCCTACAAATATCACCTATCAATTACAAGCTTCTATTTCTGAAGATTTTAGCAATCTTGATTTATTTATCAATACCGGAGAGAACAATATTGGTGTAAAAGTGAGTCAGTTAAAAACTCTTGCAACTGATGCAGGAATGGATGATGATGCCGAAACCGAAGCTCCTAATTCGGGACTTATCTATTTTAGGGTGAAGGCTTTTGCCGGCACCGATGGCGGTAACGGTTTTAGTGAAACCTCTGAAACTAAGTCACTTAATATTATTTTAGCAGAAAAATCTCTAAATGGAGTACCTGTTTGTGAATTTGATCAACTTTGGGCAGTTGGTTCAGCCATGCCAGACGCTGGTTGGGGTTGGTCGACTCCTGCTAAATTTGCTTGCTCAGGAAATGGTGTGTATTCTGGAAATGTGTACTTAGTTCCTGATGACTTATTGAGTGAGGGTGTAGAAGCTTTCAGATTCTTTTCAGAAGAAAGCAATTGGGATTCTGGTCAAAATTACCCATCCTTTGTTGACAATGATTATACTATTGACGAACTTTTTAGAGATGCTGAGGATGGTGATAATAATTTTGAGTTTTTAGGTGATGCAGGGAATTACTCTTTAACAATTGACACTAACAATAAAACAATCACAGTAGGTGAGCAACAAGTAGCTGGAGTTTGTGAATTTGACCAATTATGGATTGTTGGTTCTGGCACACCAGACGCTGGCTGGGGATGGGCAACTCCTGTTCAGGTTATTTGTAATGGAGAGGGTGTATACTCTACTCATGTGAATCTTATTCCTGATGATTTATCTAATGGAGATGTAGAAGCCTTCAGATTCTTTACAGAAGAAAGCAATTGGGATTCCGGTAAAAATTATCCTGGCTTTATTGCGGAAGATTATACTATAGATGCTCTTTTCAGAGATGCTGGGGATGGTGATAATAATTTTGAATTTTTAGGTGATGCAGGAAATTATTTATTAACTGTAGATACTGTAGCTAAAACAATCACTTTAAAATAATATTTAGATATTATTTTAATTTTATTATGAATAGGCTATGAGTATCTCATAGCCTATTTTTTATTTAAAAAAATCAAAATTATGAAGAAAAAAATAATCTATTTCGGATCTCTAATAGGCTTATTCCTGGTTTTAAACGCCTGTTCTAAGGATAATGACCCAATAATTGAACCCGAAGCCCCGAATCCTGTACCCGAAGTTCCACAGGCATTAGATTTGGCGAACTATCAAAATGGCAGCGGAGTGATGCTGCAAACCTTTTATTGGGATCTAGAACCTCGTGGAGAATGGTGGGACCTCCTCAATCAAAAAGTTGAAGGTTGGGCAGATGCGGGAATTGATCGATTATGGCTTCCCGTAGCTACAAAAGGCCAATCTGGCGGATATTCTATGGGATACGATCCATCAGATTATTTTGATTTTGGGGAATTTGACCAGCACGGAACGATAGAGACAAGGTTTGGAAGCAGGGCAGAACTGGAAAGCCTTATTGCAAATGCTCACGCGAATGATCTTGAGGTTATTGCAGATATTGTGCTCAATCACAACTCCGGTGGAGGCGAGGAATTTAATCCTTACCGGAATAGGCAAACCTATACCCTTTTTAATGAAGAGAATGGGAATGCTTCGGGAATGTTTAACCGTAATTTTGAAGATTTTTATCCAAACAGCGTGAGCGAATACGATGAGGGAAGTTTGTTCTATTCGGAACAGAACCTGGATCACCACCGGGAGCATGTCAAGAACTGGTTATGGAAAAATGATAATTCTGTGGCAAAATACTATCAAAATGTAATGGGTTTTGACGGTTGGCGTTTTGATTACGTCCAGGGATTTGAACCCTGGGTGATCAAAGAATGGATGGCAGAAGTGGGCGGATTTGCCGTAGGTGAAAACTGGACCGGTAACGGGGCCGAATTGGAAACCTGGGTAGAAGAAACCGGGATTTCAGCTTTTGATTTTGCCTGTTTTTATAAAATGGACGAAGCTTTTGACCGCAACAATGACCTTACTTATTTAGGTAAGGACATGTTGCGAAAAACCTATCCGGAACAAGCCGTGACTTTTGTGGCCAACCACGATACCGAAAAAGATGCGAATACAGATAACAATATTTCTTCATCTAATAAAATGAAGGCCTACGCTTACATATTAACCCATGACGGCTACCCTACCCTATTTTATTCAGATTATGAAAACAGCGATTTTCAGGGCGAATTGAAAAAATTAATTTCAATTCATAATAGCCTTGCAACCGGTGATGTGGAAGTTCTTTTTAACGACAATGATGAATATGTGATGAAACGTGTTGGACGTGCGGGAAATGGCGCCAATCCCGGATTGATCTTATATATCAATATCAGTGGCAACGCAAAACGCCGCGAGGTCATGACAAACTGGACCGGTAAAAAACTGATGGACTACAGCGGAAAAACTTCATATTCGCCAATTGTAAATTCAGATGGCAGCGTGAGCATTGAAGCCCCCGCAAACTCTTATAGCATCTATTCTATTATGGAGTAAGTATTTATTTCAGGTTTACACTAAACTAATAAGGCTGCCGGAATTTCCGGCAGCTTTATTAGTTTTAAAGGAATTTCTAAACTAAAGCTTTGAACAATATAGGAAATGAAGCAGATATGTTAAAATTTGAAACTTGTAAAAGTTATAATCAACACAATTAAAAATATACCATAAACTCTCTGGAGTCTAAGCGAAGGAGAACTATTTTCACGAGCTATAAAATTTATTTCTGATCTTCTTTTACCTAACAAAACCACTAAATTTGTAAGATCCAAAATAGTAAAATCCATCTGATAAAAGTAACTTATAAAATTTTGTTGAATTGAAATTGACTTTTATTGAGGTAAGTTTCACCCGGATTCAAAATGGCCGAAGGAAAATTAGTGTGGTTTGGGGCATCCGGATAATTTTGAGTTTCCAGACATATTGAAGGAAATTTCGAAGAAATTTTTGTCTGATATTCCCATATTTCCGGCAGGTGTTTCGGGATATAAACCACTACCGCAGGCTGATTTGTAATTACCTGCATTTCAATTCCGGTTTGGAACGAATAAACGATAGCTGCAATTTTTTTGTCTTTTTCCAGCACAAAGGTATCGTCTACTTCTAAGTGTTGAATTTCTTTTGCTTCAGAAAAATTCTTGGGATGATCTTCAAGCGGAAGCAATTTGCCTGTCGGCATTAAGTTTTGATCTACTTGCAGAATATTTCCGGCATTAATACATAACTGATGATCGCTTACGCTGCCTTTTCCGTTTAAATTGAAATAAGTATGATTGGTAAGGTTCACCGGTGTTTTCTTATCGGTTGTCGCTGAATATTCTATCTGCAATTCGTCATTTTCTGAAAGCGTATATTTTACCTCTATTTTTAAATTTCCGGGATAGCCTTCTTCCAAGTCTTCAGAAAAACAACTGAGCGTAATTGAGGAATTCATCGTATTATTTTCAGTTTCCAGGTTCCAGATCTTATGCTGCAATCCCCTGAATCCGCCGTGAAGGTGCACTCCGTTTTTTTGGAACAATGAATATCTTTTCCCTTCCAATTCAAATCCCCCGTTTGAGATCCGTCCCGCATATCGGCCAATGGAAGCTCCAAAACACCTGTTTTCATTCAGATATTCGGCGGAGATATAATCTTCCGGATTTTTGGGACCTACCACTACATTCACCTCTTTGCCGTTCTTATCTTTTATAAGCAAACTAAAAATAGTGGCTCCCAGGTTTAAAATTTTCAGCCGAGTACCTTTCTTATTGGTGAGCGTGTATATCTTTAAATCTTCGGAAGTTATTGAGGTTTCTTTATTCATTTTGATTTTTATTCAATGGAGAAACAGTAGAAAAAATATTAAAAGCATTATTTCGATCGAATTTCAATTCATTAGAAATACATCTGAAATTAATCTCTTCAAAGGAAAGGTTTTTTTGGAAATAAAACGAAAATATTCTTCCACTCCCAAAGATTCCAATATGTTCAGATAAAAAAATTTTGAATTTTGCCCCGAAGCCTCGGGGTTGAATTTTGAATTTTGAATTTTGAATTTTGAATTTCTTTAATGTTTATGTAGGGCGGCAGGGCAAACGCATTAAAAAAAGTTTGAGTTAATTGGGTGAAAAAGAGCGTTACTCACTTAAAAATCAGTAGATTATTTGTTGTTTTTTAGTTTAAAATATTGTATATTATACTGATAATCAATAC
>Ga0209414_1000805_pt1 | contig 15182 bp, 16 predicted proteins | sample LakVidmifraction_4_FD_181154 | JGI IMG/M metagenome (GOLD analysis project Ga0209414, IMG submission 181154) | Hypersaline microbial communities from Lake Vida, Antarctica - Brine Hole Two &gt;0.2 micron (SPAdes) (version 2) | ecosystem: Environmental > Aquatic > Non-marine Saline and Alkaline >... | reverse complement strand
GACGATAATCATCATTGATGACTGGCGCTTTCTCGTCATTCATTACTTTGTCTACAGCTTCTTTAAGTAGCTTACTCATTGTTTAATCCTACCTTTCTTTGTAAAGTTATTAATTGTATTTATATAACTCGGTGTTCTAATTAAAGCCGACCGACAAAACTTTTCAGCCAAGCACTTTCTTGATCATTATCTTTTTCATTCAAATCCTGATTTTCAAGAATTTTTTCTTGCTCATCTTCCTCAACTTTCTTATCGCCAGTCTTAGGGAAATAAGATTCTTTCAATTGAGATACAGCAGATTCAAACTGATCTTGTGTTTTGAATTGCAGAGACTCAGAATAAGTAGTAAACTTCTCTTTCTGGCTTTCAGTCAGATCAGAACATACACGAGCAATAACGATAGACCGAGTTTGTTCATCAAGAGATTCTTTCAGTTCAACATTCTTTTCAGTCAGGCTGTCTAGCTTTGCTTTAACTTGCTCAAGGTCTTTCTGAGTCTTTTCAACAATGCTGTCAGACCCTTCTGGTACAGAGAGATTGTGTGCTTCTGCCAGACCAACAAAACCCTTCAAGAAAGATTCAGCCAACTCAACTTTTACACCGGACTCAATAGCAATAGAATTTTCTTCTTGCCATTCGTTTACAGCAGCGGTAAGATACTTACTAATGGTAGGCAGAACCTCTTCGGTTACATATGCCTCAGACAGTGATTCAAGCTCACTTGTTTTTTCTTCGACTTGTGATTCAAACAAAGTGGTCTGTTCACCCACAATGGATTCACGAATTTCAGCTTCTTTTTCAGACAGCATAGATTCGATAATCACACTTGCTTTTTGTTTGAAATCCTCTGAAAGCTCTTGGCCTTCGAAGAGGGCTTTTACATGATCATTCATATTAAAACCTCGTTTCTCTAATCATTGTAATTCTATTTATAATACTTTTAATTCAAACTATTGATTTTTTACTCTAAATCGAATATACTGCTCTAATTTCTCTAAAAAAAGTCCTTCATCAATAGCAATACCATCCTCTTGTACAGCAGGAACCCAAACTCCATTCTTATTAACCCATTCATTAATTTGTTCACTCAAAGGATTTACATAGCAGTCGGGACCGCTGGGCTTATCAACTACATCAACAGCCGTAAACATCAAATCATCTTGTACATACTTAATACCACCTCTTTCTTTTAAAGAGCCTAATGCGCGTGTGGATACGCCCATGTTAAACCCACCTTCTAACAAACCCTTTACAATTTGTCCTTTGGGTGTGTTAAGAACCTTTGCTTTTCCATAGACATCATCACCCGAACCCCATTTCAGTTCAGTAATAATAATAGCGGCTTCGGCTGGATCAGGAAAACATCTATTTTCTGGATGATTAAGCTCGCCCAAAGCTCTACGTTTTGAAACATAGTCTGATACATATTTTGAAATTGCTGATTCCATAATATTTCTTTCATACAAACGACCATTGCCGTTCACTTTTGAAGCTTGAGCAAATATACCTTCAATAAACAACTGCTTCCCATCTTCCGTTTGTTCTGTAAGAACTTCTACTTCACTGGAAGTCTCAAGTAGAAGGTTTTTTACATTAGACATAATTGTTGACCTTTTCTTAGAATATCCGTTTTGTTGTAATTATTTATTAAATTACCATTTTTATCAAATACCCATATTATTAACTCTATAGATTCATTTGAATTGATAATATCGCATAATTTGATAATATCTTTATTGAGTGTATATTCACTTTTTACTTCTATAAAAGACTTATCAGACAATTTAAAATCAGGAAAGTAATATCTAACCTTGTCTTTAGTTTTGTATTTTAAAGTACCTACAGCAAACCTATTGTTTTGAAACTTTATATTTTGGCTTTCCAATAACTCAATAGCAAAATGCTCATAACCCTGCACTCTGTATAAATTCCCCAATAAACTTGTATAATCTCTAAAGTTTGAAGTATTGGCTTTTTCAGATGTACTTGTATGGTGCATGTTATGACGAACTCCATACCTATCTTCTAAAGTATCTCTTATTTTTTCCCATACTTGGGGTGACTTTAAGGGATTGTCATATCCAAAATTATTTAAACAACTTTCTTTATATTTTTTTATAACATTTGGATCAGAAAAGGGGGAATTCCCTCCATACCGATCTTGATTTGTTTTTGCTACTTTCTTTCTAACAACAGGAGAGCTTGATGCATTTTCAAATCCATAATTAGAAATCCATGTAACTTCTCTCTTATCTCTAACAGACTGAGAATTCATTGGATTATCACCGCCAAATTTTTTTCTGCAAGTTTTGTATATTTCTTGTCTTAATGATTCATTTGCAAATGGGTGTCCACCATAATTTTTATCGTATGTTCTATTTATTTTTTCTCTAACTTTTATGCTTTTGCTTGGAAACTCTACTCCCCAATTTTTCATTGATGTAATTTTAGATTTATTTTGTGCTTCTTTTGTACCTGATAAAGATGCTGCCGCAAGAAAGCAATTCTTTTTGTCACAAAATCTATTATATCCTCCACCACTTTGTGAACCTCTAAATACGGAATCGCAATCACAATTTTCGCATTTTGGACATGACTGAATATTCTTTCTGTAACAAAGAATTGCTTCTTTTTTCTCTTTTGCCCAAAACACAATTTCCATCAAATTCAATATTTCTTTTTCAAATTTTTTGTATGTTTGTGGCATAAATTTTATTTTTTCATTTATAAATTTACCATCAAAATTTTTATAAATATTCATGCTGGTTCCTCTTATTAGGAAATAGTTGCCTTGGGTGTTGGTAGCACCGCGAAGGCATTTTTTTTATTGTCCTTTAAAAATCTACATTCATTGATTGACTAATATCTGTTAGTTGAATGTCACGAATGTAGAGGTTAAACACTTTATTTTTATCTACAGACTTTGCTCTGACCTTCATAGTAGAATCACTACTGTTATAAGCGGCTATAAACTTAACTTCTATATCACGAGCTTTAAGAACTGACTGAAAGAGCTTTATTTGATCTTGGCCTTTCAAGCTTTCTTCTAGATTCATATCAGAAACATAGTCTGAAAATGTCTTAATCATCTTGCTTTTCTACAGATTTTGTTTTCAATTGCATGGCGGCGGACTTGTCAGAAATACCAACCTTCTTAGCAGCTTTTAAAATGGCTTCTCTAGTATCTCTTGCCTTTACAGTTACAGGGCTATCAGAGATATCTACACCGTTCATTTTTGTTTTCTTAAAAGCAACGCGCCATTCTGGTTGAGCCGCCTCAGAAAGTTCTTTTTGATCTTTTAAAAATTCTGGAAATGTTTTCATTGTTAAATAATCCTTTTAATGAGTTTTAACTAAGACCTAAACCCTTGCGTTTCTTTATAGCCTTAGCTCTTTTACGATTACTACCAGCCTGAGATTTTCCCTTGCGAGTTTTAACTGATTTTTTAGCAGCCTTTTTTCTACCGGCTTTTTCAGAACCGGTCATCTTTACACAACTCAAACCATTGGACTTTAACTTAAAACCCGGTTTACATTTGACCCGCTTTGTCTTTTTGCCTTTGGAATCAACACGAGTCTTTTTAGTAGCTTCGTCTAATTCTTCCTGTGTTTGTTCTTCTGACATAATGTAAGAATCCTTATTTCTTCATCTTTTTCATTTCTTTCATTTTCTCATCATTGATCATATCTTCGTCTTCTTCATCGTCCATGTCCATTTCGTCTTTTTTCATGGTAGGGGCTTTCTGCATTTTATCTACCATTTTTTTAGCTTCTGATTTAGTGCCTTTCATGCCCTTAATCATTTTATTTTCCATGGAATCTTCTTTGGAATGCTCATGATCTTCCATGTCATAATCATCTTCTTCCATAGGCTTTTTCTTCATTCCATAACCTTCGGCAATTTCAAATTTAGTATCAACAATACTAGCACCAGCCATTTCGGTTAATGCTGTTTTAATAAGTTGCATAGCGTCAGCAACTTTGCCTTCTTTAATAAGATCAACGAATTGTTGTTCTGTGTTCATGTTACACTTCCTCTAGTTGCTTTCTATAAATTGGTTTAAAATCTACCCTGCTCTTCTTCATCAGGATTGTATTGTTTGTTCTTTTTTTCTTCTTTAATAAGCTTATCTTGTTCTTCAATCTCTTCGTCAGATTGTTTAAGAATTTGTCGTCTAATATAATCGTGAGAGAAATACTTGCCTACGTAATCGTTAAGTTCATTTAGAAGCTCAAGACGATCACGCATCATTTCAAATTTCTTTTGTTCTTCAAGATACATGTCTTGTGAATAAACAAATTTGATCTGATTCTTTATTTTATCCCATTCCTTACCTGTAATTACTTTGGTAAGAATGAGTTCAGTTCGTAGAAGATCAAGAAACATCATGTTGAAACGTTTCTTAACTTTGGTTACAAACTTTCCGAATTTAAGCTCATCACGATTAATTTCTGTGTTTCTGCCAAGGCTAACGATAGAGTCGGCTTCAAGGCGTGATATAGGGATGTTGAGAGCCTTGTACAAGCGTTTCAGGAAATAGACGACATCTTCTATGTCACCAAGATTCGAGTTCTTTGTAAAGATGCCACAGCTTAATGCAAATGTATGATAGTCATGATGCTTCTCATTTTTATCAATGGTAAGCGTACCAACCTCAATCTTATCAGCTAACTTCTCAATTTTGACGACTCTATGGTTGTGTAGACTTTCTTTCTTTCTAAAGTCAGACCACGAATCATAACCAAAATCACTAGGCAACTTCTTTACCATATTGGGGGTAAACTTATCTTCCCAATTAGGAATAGACTTCTCGGAATTAACTTCAATAAGCTCATTTAAAATGGACTCATTTTCATTTAACATTTGCGTAACATCTAAAGCAGTTACTTGGTGTGTTGTTTTTCCCTTAACACAATCAATAATAAAGTTAAGAATATTGTAAGAGTAGGCTACCTTCTGTTGCTTTTTATGTCGGCTTCTACTATCTTCTCCATTCTTGCCCCAAATAATATTTTTGTTGGTTTGTAACATTTGTTGGCTTCTTTCCAAACGAAGCTCATCAGTCCAACCAGCACTTTGTCTAATTCTAAACCATTCGTTAAATTCTGGATCAGTTGCCATTTTTTCAACAAAAGCAACATTTGCTTTAACGGCATTTATTCTGCAATTTTCATTCCTAATATCTCTATTTACATCATTCAGTGATTCAATGTAAAGTTTAGCTGATTTACTCATTTTTTGAGTAATTTCATTTTTATCAGCTTCGCTTAAATTGCTCCACATATCTTTTGTTCTTTCGGCAATTTTAGAACAGTGATCTTCATACAATTCAGGATCACACTCTTTCATGTCAACCAAGCGTTCTTTTGCTGCTTGTGTACCTAATAGAATACTCTCTCTACTAAAGCCGTTGTCTGTGTGTAGCTTCTGGTGATCATTCCATCCCATAAACACAAGATTACTTGGATCATTGTTGTATCTATCAAAATCAACGTGATGTCTAACATCATAAACGCCATCATCATTTGATTCATATACGAAGTTTTTAACCTTGGAACCTTTTAGTTCATTAGCAACCATTCTGTGTGTATAAACCCATTTTTTGGATTCATTATCAAAATACTGCTCATAATCAAGTTTTTTGTATTTAGAAATTTGCTCATTTTTTCTGTACAAAGGCATCATGCTTTCGTTTTCTAAAAGCTTATCAGCCCGAACAAATCCTTTACCATACACAGGAAACTTGTGATCTGGTGTACAAATTATTTCTTCCCCGTTATCCAAAGTAAGTTTCATTACTTCGGCGGATTTTTGTGTAACGCCCGCCCATGAAATTAGACCAGCAGCAACCTTTCCGGTTTCAGGATTAACAGAATAAGTCCATAACTCTTTTCCTGTTTCCATTTCATCCCGAATTTCGGCAATGCTACGCTCTCTGCCGTCCAGTAGCGACACTTTAGTGTCCATGGCGAAGCAACCACCGGGTAAAGTGTCAACCTCTGTACCCTTGCCTGTGGATGCGTTTCTAGGCATCCAATAATCTTCCTGCATCGTCATCAAGTGACGCGAATCTTTAAAGCTTCCTGAATCTGGATCGTAAGACATACGATTTCTGTAATTAGATTTCAGGTTCTTTAGATACTGTTCTGCTTTTGTCTTCGTCATGCCGGATGTATCGACATAAAAAACTCTACGCTCTGGTGCGCGAGTGATACGATACACAACCAGTGCGTTTTCCATCATACGTAGTTGGTTAGCAGGCTTTACCGCTTTGTGTAGCCAACTGGTAGCGTATCCGCTATTGCTATCGGTTATACCAGATGTAATATATGTGATAGATTCTTTGTTAAGCTTTAAAGCTTCTTTAAAATTAGAATTTTTGTTTTGTTTTGTTTTCTGATCACTTGGGTTAGTCTCGGCAATGTTTTCATTATAAATGAAATACTCATCAACCGCTTGAATTGTGTGATTTGCTTTGTCATATTCTACGTTACGAAACTTTGTGACGAAACGTGGATCAAGTTGAATGATATTAAGAAGGCCGTTATTAGAAACACTAGCTTTATCAATAACTTTTTGATAAGACAATCGACCATCAATATAAAAAGACTTAAATCGTCTATGGATGGTTGTGTTCAAGTCCAACAAATTATTAATCTTGTCCCAACTCTCATAAACAAATTCTTTTACCTTTTCAGATAAAATTTCATCGTCAATAGAAGAAAGGTCAAGCTCAACAGCATTACTATCACTATCGCCAAATGTAACAGCTTCATTTACAATATCTTCAATTGCAAAATCAACTTCATTATAGTTAGCGACTTCTCTGTAAGTATTAATTAACTCCGCTTGGTTATTATACGTAAAATCGTAGTTGAGAATAAACTCATTAATAGAATCTTCAAGAACGACAGCACCATCATTATCATCAGTAGCAATCTGATTGGATAGTGTTTTTTTGTTTTCGTCTTGATCGCCTAACGATTTCTTATCAAGCCAACTAAACATTTCTTGTCTTTGGGCCATAATCAGTATATCACCTTATTAAATTTGGATTGTGTTGATTGTTTTTAAGTCTCAACACAATCCTATTTAGAACCAGTCTCAAAATTAAGTTGTGGTGTTTGATGTCATGTCGGAGAACTGGAAGCTTACTTCAAATTCTTCGATAGAATCATTGGTGTCTTGACCAAGTTCAATTGCACCAACATTGCTAGGGTATGCCATTTTCAAAATATATTCTTTAATTCGATTGTCTTGTGAGTCAAGCTGATATACACTCACAGTGGTCATATAATCTTCTGGACTTGTGAGACCAGTGTTTGAGTTATAACCATTGATAGCATTTTGCCAGCGTTCAAACGCATCACGCAAAGCAAAGTCAGTGTCGTTTACGAAAGAAGCTGTCCATTCATCAAATGTTCTGTCGCCAGCCAGTTTTAATGCACGACCACGGAATGGGCGTTCAATAGTACCTAGAGTAGAAGCAGGCAAAGATGTAGAGCTTACCAAAAACGGAGTTTTTCTAGTATCTTCTGAACCACCAGCAAATGCAGGAAATTCTACCAAGACCTCAAAGCGGTTACTTCTGGCACCACCTCCAGTGAGGGCTGCTTTAAATTCGGAAATCGTGGAACCCATTATTTTATTCCTTCTAATTGTTTGTCTTATATAACTTATTTATATGAAAATTGTGTGGGGAAAATCCCCACACAATTTAAGATTTACGCGCCTTCTAGTTCAGTAAAGTCAGCGCCTGTGCCTGCTGATACAAAATTTAACCGGATCACATTTATTGATCTTGCAGGTTTCACGTAGATATCACCAACAAATTCATTACTGTCTATTACTTGTGGTGTGTTGTTTGTTTCATCAGCAACTACACGTTTTTCATAGATGCCACGGCGACCTTGGATGTTATCAAGATACTGATTAGTAGCATTTCTGAACAATGAACGTGTGATAGGATCGTTGAGTTCGAACAACTGGTATCTAGCCGCACGACTAATAGCCCGCTTAATAACAATAAACAAAGTACGTACGTTGATGCGATTAAAAGCAGAAGGTGCTTTAAGCAGTGTTTTATCACCAAACAACACAGTTCCTTCGCCGGGAAATGAGATGATAGAGTTAATGCCATCTTTGTACAAAACATCTCTCTGTGTCTTGTTAGGCGACCATGCAAGCTTGATAACGTTCTTCAACTGCCCACGGTTTAGACCAGCGGGAGAGAACCAAGGTTCTGCGGTAACAAACAAACGAGAATGCAAACCAGCGGCATCGGAATCACAAGGAATCCACATAGTGGTATCATTGTACTTGTCATTAACCAGTTTCCAGTTATCAACACCAAATCCATAAGAAGTGTTTTTATTGAGTGTGGTGTTAAAGAACTCTCTAACATCAGAAACAGCAGTCAGGTTATTATAAACATCACCCAATTCAGGAGCTACAAAGGCAACAGAATCACCGCGACCTTCACACACATCAACAGCGCGAATTTTAGCGGCTGGATTTGCACCAGAAGTTATAAGTCGAACGATGTCAACAGTTTCTGAGTTAGCAAAAATATCAAAAGCGGTTACAAAGTCACCATTAGCTTGTACGTTGTCATCTACACCACCTGTAAGTGATGCTTCAAACAAACCAAGACTACCAGATTCTGTAAACAGAATCTCATCTGCTGAATAGCAGTAGATGTAGTTTGACTGATTTTTAAGGGCTTCGACTACATATGCGCTAGTACCATCAATTTTCTTTGTGCCTAAAACTTTTGAAAGTAGTTCGTATTTTTCAATTACTGCACCAACAGTACCAGTTATCAAACCATCTTCATCAATTACGATCAGGTTGAATGTGTCGCTGGTTGGTGCATAGGTAAATTGATCTTCAAATTCCCAACCATCAAATCCTGTTGAATCAGCGGCAGAAATTTTAATAGAGTTAGAAAGCGAACCAGCATAACGACCAATAAAGGCCGGAACTTGTGTGGTGAATGATGCATCAGTAAGAACGTCAAAGCTTGATTCATTTGCAACCAGAATAGGAGATTGACTAGCTGCATCAGCAACTGAATCAATCGAGTTCAAGGCACCATCACCAACTACACGAACTACCTGCAAAGGAACACCATATAGCATGTAGTTTGCGGCAGAAAGGAAGTATAGCGCGGTCTGTTTATCAGGTTCGCCAAATCGCTTTACCAGTTCGGATTCGTTGGTAGTGATACTAACAATCTCGTTAGCTGGCCCCCAACGAAACATACCCACATAACCAGTGGCATTAGTTGTAATGCTCTGGATAGTGAAGGTTAAATCTTTTTCTTTTGAAATTACACTTGGAGAAGTCATATTTATTTGAAAACCTCATAATTGGTTTGTTTTATTTGTGTCTGATTCTATTTATGATTTGACCGGCTTAAATTAAAAACCGTCAAAAAATGCATCATTTCTGTCAACTACCCCTTGTTTTATTCCAAATGGGTTTTGTGTTTCATCTTCACCTTGCCCATCAGATGGATCAAAATCGCGCTCAATAAATCCAAACGGGGTTAGTTGTTCGTTGTTTTCTTTATCTTTCAAGAGTTCAACACGAGTGTTGATATCTGTCATATCTTTAAAGTATTGTTGTGTTGTTGCCCATGCAAAGAGAACACAGCACATTGCAAAATCGTCATTGGCACCAGAATCTGCTTCGTAGCTTTTTCCTTTGGGTATGAATGTACCAAATTCATCAATGACCGTCTTATCGTTCAATTCAATCTTTTCATTCTCAATCAAAGTTTTGATGTTAGAACAACCAACAGACTTAACCGCAGTAGTTGTTCTAACACCAAGCTTACAATCGCTTCCATACCAAATTATCTGCCTGCTCTTATCAGATTTTGTCATCAGTAATTCTTCATATTCGTATTCGTTGTATAGAATAGAAGCTACTTGTTCACCGATATCGTTTATCTCAACCAAAACCATCGCATTGTTGTAATGAGTAGCCGTAGAAAATATAACGCTAGGATATAATACTGGTGATATTTTATTATTTCTATATGTCGCTACTACTCTATAAGGCATTTCTGTTACATCAAAAACAATAAATGCGCTAAAATCTTGACCTAATCCTCTACTAACGTCTACTATTGTTGCGTAAATATGATTGTCTTCAACATCATGATATATTTTTACGTCATTTTTTATTTCATCTGGTTCTCTATGTACCAATTTTTCAAGTGTTGCAGCATTTAACAAAGATTTTTGACTACCACGAAAGACCACGCAATGTTCTTGTAGAAATTGTTCGTAGCTTGTAGCTGCGATCATTTCTCTCTTCCATTCTTCGTCACGAGATGTTATCATATCCCATGTTACTTTAAGTCTTGTATATCCATTGGTTTCATACTCAGTCCAAATTTTATAGAACAAGCCTCTAGCACCATTTGGTGTGGATGTCATTATAACCTTTGAATCTTTACCACTAGATATTGTAGGAAATACAGATTCGTAAAATTCTATATCGTTATCTGTGTGTGCGGCCTCGTCCCAATATACTAAAGAAATACTTTTACCACGAATTGATGATTTAGTAGAAGCACCAGAAAATATTTTTGAGTGGTTTGTAAATGTCATTGATCGTTTGTTGTATGTTGTTACACCCTGTTTAAGAAAAACCGGAAGATATTCATATGACATCTGAATCCTTTCAACGATTTCTTGTGCTTGATCTGACTTGTTAGCTAATACAGCGACTTGTTTTGATGAATGAAAAGTAGCAAACCATAAAATATAAGCTGCGGCAGTCGTTGTCTTACCCTGTTGGCGACCAGTACCTACTATGCTGTATCGGTTATTTTGGAATAGGCTAATCATGTCTTCTTGATATGGATACATATCAAATTTAATAAGACCATCATCCAAAGATATAATTTTAATATATTTTCTAGTAAAATATGTTGCGTTAAGAGAACACTTTATCCATTCCAACATTTGTAATTGTGTAAATTCTCTATTTTTTACCTTACCTAAAAGAAGTGGATTTCTTTTATACTGATCTGATATTTCAGGAACTTCATACTGATCAAAATTTTCAACTTCAAGATTTATAGTATTTTTTGAAAGATACTTCATAAGAAGTTCTTTATTATCTATAGCAAAAGAAACGTGTTGGAATGGAGCGCACGTTTCTTTTGCTAAGTATCTTGCTATACGTCTAAATTTTGAATTATTAAAGCTCATATTTTATTTTCTTGGTAATCCCCTGATCCATCCAATGGGTTGTTCATTCTCTTCAAACCTTTTACAAATTAATGTGTCTGGATCATAGTAGTTTTTCTTTTTTGCCTTTGGGTTTCCTTTAATCCAATTATCAGGATATGAGTCTTCAAAAAAGAAACCAAATTCTTTTTTATTTTTAGGATTATGGTATCCACATTTACCTTTAATTGGATTTATAAACCCATTATCATATATTTTTCTTTGCGCCAATTTCATATTTTCTTTTGCTGATTCTGATCTTTTTGATCCTATATGTTTTTGTCTTGTCTTCTCTATTTTCTGTGGGTCTTTGTTAATTCCATTCGCCACCCAATCTTTTTTTGTGCCTCTATGACCATCTCCAATTTTATCCCTGTGTTCTTTTGTCTTTTTAACACCAAGAAATCTATCAGAACAAGCTTTTGTAAGTATCTTTTTATAGGATTCATCTTCTTTCTTAATTTTTCTGTACAATTCTTTTATTTCATTTTCAAAATCTTTATCGAAAAATGAAACTGAAAATTCACCAGAAAATAAATACCTAACGACCGAATACAATGTCCATTTGTTTATGTATTTCTTAATATCTAGTAAACAATATAACTCTGTGTTATCAACCATACAATGGTATTTATTTTTTTGTGAGTACCCTCTTTCGGTAATAGTTTTTTCTCTACTTTCTTTAGCTTTTTTTATAGATTCTATAGAATGAGATTTCCCATAAAACCCATTAGATTCTCCATACAAAATACAAACATCACCACCTATAGATAAGTTGTAAGTATCTTTTCTACTAACATATTTCTTATCAACTAAAAATCTTTCATATTCTTTAGCATCTTCAATGTCATGAAATATAGCTATTACTTCTTTATCAAATGAATCAGTGCCGTAAAGATTCAAAGCTCTTTTTATAAGTTTTCCAGACCCCATATAACCATCATCAACACTTTCTTTGAATTTATGAAACCCAATATACTCTTTTTCGTTTATTAAATTTGTTGTCTTATAGACGCAATATAACATTATTAATCCTATAAATTAATGATACATCTCTATTTAGATGAATGTTCATTATTATTTATAAAAATTAAAATTCAAACTACTTCTTTTTGTTATCATCCAAATCATCCAAAAGATCATTAACCCCCTTTTGAGGCTTTCCATCTGTTGAATAATAGTTGTTATTTTGTGTATTGTTTACTGTTTTTGCTTTTTTATCACCTTTCTCATTTTCCAGATGTTTGTGTAGCTCCATAAGGTCTTTGCTCATCTCTGAAATATTTTTCATCAGTGTGCTAGAGACTTCAAAAGCTCTCGGATGTTCTGATTCTTTGGCAAGCATCAGAGAGCCTTCTAACGCGCTTGTACCACGTTCTATCAAACCTCTAAGAACCGTCCTAGTGTAGTTGTAATCATCGTATACATCACTCTCACGCTGTTCTACAGGCACTTTGGATATGACAGGAGTGTATTGAATCAAATCAAAACTTTCCCGAGGCATTGTTTCGTCATCCAGTCCATCTAAATGAGAATCAACATCATGCTCAATACCAATAAAAGCTTCAATGTCTTTGTTGATTTTATCTCGCTTACTCATGATATGATGTCCGTTTCTAAGATTGTGTCTGGATCGTTTAAATCGTAATAGTTTAGTGTGATGCTTTGAATGACACCTTGATTGCTTGTTGGCATGTAAAGAAATCCTTCTACATCAAAATTGAATGTAGATATCAGTGTTTTTTCATCTTCCATTTGCCCCTCATAATCATCTGCTAAACTAGAATCTGTCATCATAACATTCAGAGAAGTTTCAATGCCCAAATCTGGGTTCTCTGTGATGTTGATATTCAGTGACGGATTAAACCACGCCGCGATTTGTTCCATTATCTGAAACATATCGTCGAGGTTCTTTGTCCCTACAGTTACTTGGTAGTTGAAAATATAGGGAACTCTGTTAAGCTGTTTGTTAACTGTGTTTACTTGTGTTCTGTCAATTTGTTGATACATCAAGTCATGTTTGTTTTGGATTCTTTGCGGGTCACGACTCCAACCAGTAAGAACAAAACCGATTCTCGGAAACTTTACTTTGATGTGAGCATTAGTTTCTTCATACTTTTGTGTAATATCAAACTTTTGTCTGGATGAATAAGACAAAGGAATTTTAATTTTCTTTCCGTCACTTCTCACGATATAGATGTTGTTAAAGATCGTACCGAATGCGGCTGTGTATGTTCTAATAGAATTATGATAAAAGTGTTGGTCTAAAGCTGCCATATTATTTTACCCCAAATGGGTCATTTTCGTTAAAATCAACAAACGTATCACTTTCTGTTTGAATTTCATCATTCTTTCCGTATTCTTCCGTTTCTGTTTCAGGATCATAATACATAAGATCGTTGTTAATCAGATCATCAATTGTTGAATCACCTGTTTCAAAACTCTCATAAGAGAATTCGAACGTTTCTGTCTTCACTTCCCAGATGTATTGTTTACCAAGCTCATAGAACGGACTCTCATCTTCCACATGCTTGATTTCAAGAAACGACCGAGTAATGGGTAGGTATAAAAGATCACCCACCATAGGCTTTGTAATGCTTTGTGGTTGAAGTTCTTCTGCAAATCTAGACTTGCTAACAAGGAATGTAGCTGTATCTTTGATTTCAAAACCAATTGTGGTGATCATGTCGCCACCACCACCAAACCCATCAACGTTAGCAGGGTACATTTCAATAATATATGAATCATTAAAAGCAGAACTTGGGTCTTCACCAAACAAGTAATCATAATCAACCAGTGTTCGAGGAAGATAATTCATATCCACCCCTTTCATTTGGATAGCCTCAACAACAAGATCATCTTGTAGGTCTTGTTCACTTGTTTCGTTGTAGTTATTAACGTATTGGTTAATCATATAAGTAGCACACATTTGTGGTGTTTATACTTCTATTTATAAAAGATATAAAAAAGGGCCAAAAGGCCCATATAAGTTTATTTTTATTAGATTTTTGTTTTTATATTTTTGCCAGATAATCAAAACCAAGATGACCAAGTATGATAGAAGCAAACACAGCGCACTGAGTGATGATGATAGCATTAAACTGTTCTAAAATGTTTGCTTGATCTAGACTCATATACAAACTACCGATCATATAAAACAGGCATATGAATATAAGAAAAACAAAAGACGTAATGGCCGCGTTTCTTCTAAACTTTCTCTTTTTTATATCAAGTGTTGTTTGTTCTGTATCGTCTAACATACGTATTAATACCTATCCCGTAAAAAAATCAACTGGCTCAGAATATTTTGTCAATAGCTCTTGATCAAGTAGTTCAATCTCTGCTATGGCCTCATCATAAATCTGTTGGCCGTTTACAGTAACACCACCCAACAACTGAACATCACCATGCTTTTTCATGTTGTTGCCCCATTGCATTTTAATCATAGCTGTGGCATACTTCTTTAGCCAAATATCATTATATATCTTGGTGTGAAGCTCTGGGTCAATTATTCTAAACACTCTCAAACCAATAACACTATCTACAGGTAAATCGGAGAAGCCATTATACAATTGCACTTTGTTCATAAATCGTGTATGTTCAATTCTGGGGCTTGCATTCACCATATCATGAACTTGATTGATGTTAGTCATAGACATAAAATAATTAATCATGTCAAGAGTTTGAAAAGGTGATATGTTATCAATAGCAAACTGGTACTCATAAGAAAACATATCATTGCCAGTAGAGCTTGTTTCGTTTAGATTCATCGTTTCAACAACAGTTAGGATATCGTCAGAAATTGTTAAATACCCATTGTCAATATCTGCCTGTACTATCTTATACGCAAGCCAAGTTTCTTCGGTTCCATCATAATGCTCTTCTTGAAAGCGTTCAAGCGCATCATCAATACGATCTTCAACCTGAGCGTCGCT
>Ga0209414_1000800_pt1 | contig 15262 bp, 18 predicted proteins | sample LakVidmifraction_4_FD_181154 | JGI IMG/M metagenome (GOLD analysis project Ga0209414, IMG submission 181154) | Hypersaline microbial communities from Lake Vida, Antarctica - Brine Hole Two &gt;0.2 micron (SPAdes) (version 2) | ecosystem: Environmental > Aquatic > Non-marine Saline and Alkaline >... | reverse complement strand
GGCTGGTAAAAAAAAACTATAGAAATAAATTAAAGTCTATAGTTAATGAATTATTATAAAATAGCCAATGATCACAATGGCTAAATCAGCAAATAAATGTGGAATATACGAGTTAAATATATCACTTGATTGATTACACAAGTAGTTAAAAATAATGCCTACAAAGAATAATCCAAACAATGGAATTAATAAAATAAGTGGTTTTTCAAACCAGTTTATAAAATTTGATAAATGATAAATTGAAAACATCATAGGTGAGAAAAACCATGCAAGTTTTTTATTTTTAAAATTTAAAAATAAAAAGCCTCTAAAAAAATATTCCTCTAAAAAAGCATTGATGACTATTAAGTAAAATGAAGCAACAAAAAATTTTATACCATCAAGTTTATACTTGTAGATGAATTCACTTTTAATAATGTCTAAATTGATCCATCTTTTTAAGATAAAAAAAGCAATGAATATACTGATAAAGCTTATGATTGAAAGGATAATTCCAAGTTTATATTTTCTAATGTCTTTAAATTTAAGATAGTCGAAATTCATTTTAAAGTATTTTTTGCCAATAATATATGACATGAGTACCAGTGTGATTTTATATAAAACTTTGTAAAAATAACTTATTGCAAGTATTTGATCAATAAAGTACAGTGATAATACAAAAAAAAGCGAATAAAATATAATAAAATTTTGTTTTTTCATTAGTAAACCCTCCAAATGTATTATAACATTTAATTAGAAGTAAAACAGAAAAAGTTTGGAGGTGAATCCTTGTCAAGTCAAAAAAAATAAATTATATATATATGTTAAGATGCTCAGATAGTAGCCTCTATACAGGCTGGACAAATGATTTATCAAAACGAGTTGAAAAACACAACAGTGGCTTAGGCGCAAAGTATACCCGTGGGAAGTTACCGGTAAAGTTAGTTTATTATGAAAAGTTTAGTACAAAATCTGAAGCCATGAGTAGAGAATATAGCATCAAACAGTTCAGTAAAAGTGAAAAAGAAGATCTGATTATTAATAAAGAAAGGAACAAGAAAATGGATTTAATTGAAAGTTTTCAAGTGAACCACTTAAAATTAAAACCTGGATTTTATGTTTCAAGAAAAGATAACGTTAGAAAAGAAGTAATCACAACTTTTGATGTTAGAATGATAATGCCTAATGAAGCACCTGCCATGGGAACAGATGCAGTCCATGCCATTGAACACTTAGGGGCAACTTTTTTAAGAAATGATTCTGAAGTGAAAGAAAAAATAATTTATTTTGGACCAATGGGTTGTAGGACAGGATTTTATTTGATTATGGCTGGCGATCTAACGGCTAATGGTATAGCCAATAAGTTAAAAGAAATGTTTGAATTTATTATAGATTTTAATGATGATGTACCAGGGGCTAACGCAAAGGCATGTGGAAATTACTTAGACATGAATCTAAAAATGGCTAAGTATTACAGTCAGATCTATTATGATAATGTAATTCAAAAAATAAAAAAAAGTCAGATAAGGTATCCTAAATAGTTTTATTATAGCTTTAAATTTTTCAAAGATAATTATTAAAGAAATATTATTACTAACCTTTTATTTGGGTATAAAGTAATTATCAAAGAAAAGGATTAGAGAGGAGTGTTTATGATTAAAAAAAGTTTTTATCACAATCGAAATGGTAATATTCATAGTGAAGAATCTAGAGAACAGTATTTATCAGAAACTAAAGAAGCTGAACATGAATTAAAAGAGGCTAAAGAATTTATTCAAAAGATTTATAATGAAGAATTTGAACACTATGAAACAGAACGGGCAGGTAATGCTTACCATATAAAATTTAAGAAGAGTGGGGAATCGATTTATAAAGATTTAGATATTACATTTGGTGAAAATTATGCCGAAATAAAGGAAATGTTATAAAATTATTATTAATGAGATTTTATTTGAAATCTCATTTTTTTTATTGTATAATATAACAGTTGGCGAGAGTGCTGGAACTGGCAGACAGGCATGGTTGAGGGCCATGTGTTCACAGAACGTGTGGGTTCGATTCCCATCTCTCGCACCATAAAGTGCTAAAAATGCACTTTTTTTATTTTTTGAAAGTAAAATTAATGATATAATAATAATTGATTAGAAAAGTTTAAAATAAAAGGGGTTAAAATGGATCAAAAAAGAGTAATAATTGTTGATGGTAACAGTATTATTAATCGAGCTTTCTACGGTGTTCCATCATTAGTGAATAAAGATGGTGTACATACAAATGCTATTTATGGTTTTTATAATATGTTTTTTAAATTGTTAGATGATTATAAGCCAGATTATTTAAGCATTGCTTTTGATGTCAAGGCAAAAACATTTAGACATAAACAATTCAAAGACTATAAAGGCCATCGTAAAGGAATGCCAGATGAATTAGTAGAACAAATGCCAATTATAAAAGAAATATTAGACGCTTTAGGTATTAATAGAATGGAATTGGCTGGATATGAAGCGGATGATTTAATTGGTACTGTAAGTCAAATATGTTCTGATGCCGATATGGAAGTGTTAATTATATCTGGGGACAAAGACATTTTACAATTGGTCAATGATAATGTGACCGTACTTTATACTAAACGCGGTATCTCAAACATGAAGGAATATAGAGAAATTGACGTAGTTGAGGAGTTTGGTGTTGAACCAAAACGCGTACCTGATTATAAAGGGTTGCGTGGGGACGCATCAGATAATATTCCCGGTGTATCTGGTATAGGTGATAAAACTGCTAAAAAATTACTCAAACAGTTTAATAGCGTAGAAGAAGTTATTATGAATCAAGAGAGTATTAAATCAACACGGGCTAAGAACAACATTGAAGGCAGTGAAGAAATTGCCATGTTAAGTAAAAAATTAGCAACAATAATTAAGAATGTACCAATAGAGTTTAATATTGAAGAATTAATTATTGAAGAACCGGAAATAGACAGTGTCATAAATTTACTAAAAAAATATGACCTGAATAGTATTATTGCACGTCTAAAAAATTACAGTTCTATGGAAATCCAAAAATCCGATGTTAAAAATGAAGAAATAAATAGTAAAGATCTAGCTAAACTCTTAGAAAGTGTTAACATTTTTTCTTTTAAAATCATGTATGATAACAAAAATATTAAGACAAATGAAGCTTTGTCAATGGCAGTCTCCTTTGATGAAAAAAGTTTTTATGTGGATTTTAGAGATGAAGACAATAATCTTTTGGATTTTAAAGAGATTTTAGAAAATGAAAAAATCATTAAATACGGTTATGAATTAAAATTAGATTATCTGATTCTATTAAACTATGGTATTCAATTAAGAGGTATTGGTTTTGATTCTTTTATAGCAAAGTACTTAATTGAGCCCTCTACAAAAGATTATTATATATCTAATTCTGTTATGGAGCACTTTAGTATTTCGATCATTAATGAAGATGAATTATTAGGAAAAGGTCGAAAAAGAAAAGAATTTAGTGAAATAGAAAAATCAGCACTAAAAAAATACAATCTAGATTATTCTTATTATCCTCTAAAGTTAAAAGAAAAATTATCAAAACGCTTGGAAGAAGACGGCGAATTAAGTTTATTTACAGAAATAGAAATGCCATTAATAGGGACATTGGCTCGAATTGAATACGAAGGTTTTAATATAGACCAAGAATATTTAAAAGAATTAGATATTGTTTTGACTGAAAAACTTGAAAACTTAACAGAAGAAATTTATGAAATTTCTGGTGAAGAGTTTAATATCAATTCTCCAAAGCAACTGGGTGTGGTTCTTTTTGAAAAACTTGAGTTACCAGTGATTAAGAAAACAAAAACAAGTTATTCAACGGCACATTCTGTATTAGAAAAGTTAGAAAATAAACATGGAATCATTCCACTCATTATGGAGTACAGAACCTATCAGAAATTAAAGTCCACATATATTGATGGGTTATTTGATGTGATTAATAATACGTCTAAACGCATTCATACGTCTTTAAATCAGACGGTAACAGTAACGGGACGTTTAAGCTCATCTAATCCTAATTTGCAGAATATCCCTGTACGCTTACCCTTTGGTCGAAAGATAAGGAAGGTATTCATTCCTTCAGATGGCAACATTTTATTAGGTGCTGATTATTCTCAGATCGAATTACGGATACTAGCGCATATGTCAAAGGATGAAAAACTCTTACACGCCTATAAAAATCAAATTGACATTCATAGGTTAACCGCTTCTCAAGTGTTTAATCTTGAGATAGATGAAGTAACGAATGCTCAACGAAGTGCTGCAAAATCTGTTAATTTTGGTATTGTTTATGGTATGAGTGACCATGGCTTATCTCAAGAACTTAATATTTCGAAAAAAGAAGCCCAAAGTTACATTGATAAATATTTCGAAAATTATTCTGGTGTTAAGACTTTTATGGATGACATTGTAAAAGTGTGTAAAGAAAATCATTATGTAACCACTTTACTTAATAGAAAGAGATATATCAGAGATATAAACAGTAAGAATTACTTTAAAAGGCAATTTGCTGAGCGTACAGCTCAAAATACGCCTATTCAAGGATCTGCTGCTGATATTATAAAAATTGCAATGATTGATACTGAAAAAGCATTGATGAAAGCAAATTTAAAATCTAAATTAGTTTTACAAGTACATGATGAACTTTTATTAGATGTTGTGCCAGAAGAATTATCTCAAGTCAAAAGTATACTAAAAGAATCAATGGAAAACGCTTATGCACTTGATGTACCACTTATCATAGATATGAAAGAGGGTAAGAGTTGGTATGAAACAAAATAATTTAAAAATAATTGGTTTAACGGGTGGCATTGCCTCGGGTAAATCAACTGTTTCATCTTTTATTAAGTCAAAAGGGTATCGTATTATTGACGCAGATCAAATCGCTAGAGACGTTGTTAAAAAAGGAAGTCAAGGGCTAAAGGCAATAGAAAAGACTTTTGGTAAAGAAATTTTAAATAGTCCTGGGTCTCTTAATCGAAAAAAATTAAGAAAAATTGTTTTTAATGATGAGAAGGCTCTAATGAAATTAGAGGGAATTACCCACCCTTTAATTATTGCTGAAATTAAAAAAAATATAAAAAAATTAAATGAAAGTGATACTATTAACCTAGTCTTTCTAGAGTGTCCCTTATTATTTGAAATGTCCCTTGATACTTTAGTTGATGAAGTTTGGTTAGTTGTAACCACACTTCACAATCAAATAACGAGAATAGTCAATAGAGACGCTTCTAGTATTTTCGATGCAAAGAATATTATTAATCAGCAAATGTCTTTAGAAGAAAAAACAAAAAGAGCAGATGTTGTAATAGAAAATAATGCATCTATTAAAGCATTAAAAATTAAAACAGAGACATTATTGAAAGGGAGGTGCTAAGTGTTTAAGAGAAAAACCAAATATTTAAAAAGAGAAATAAAAGGTAGAAATCGCTATATAGTAGATTATTTGCGAAGTAAAAAATCAATTCGTCAAGACATGATGAAAATTGTGAATAGTTTTGAAAACGCATATGTTATGTATGATTCAGATATATCTGAAACAGATTTGGCAACTGTTCAAAAGCAATTAGACGAACTCACGTATTTTCTTAAAAAGAATGATATATTATATGAAATAATTAAGTATAAAGTTGAAATTAAAAAAGATGTATTAAAACGCATTTTAACCTCAAGAAAAGGAGAAGATGCCTATTCCTATAAGGTGAGTTTCATACTTGATCAGGAACATTTTTCTAAAGTAATAGATATATTTTTTAAATATGATAGTAATTTAAGATTTGGTCTTAACTTTATTAATAATAATGAAATTCAGAGTAGAAAAGATTTTACTTCAAATATGATTGATGATGAGAACAGATTTGAGTATTATGATATTGATTTATTCTATAATCATCTTCTAAAAAGAATGGCATTATTTTCAACAGATGATAAAAAAGTTGTTAGGTTAATTGACAAAATTAAGGAGAAATAATATGGTGAGTAAAACTGTTTTAGTTGTTGATGATGCAATGTTTATGAGAAAGATGTTAAGTGATATTTTAAGTAAAACCGATTATGAAGTAGTTGCTCAAGCATCTGACGGTAAAGAGGCTTTATTAAAATATAAGAAATTTAAACCAGATGTTGTTACCATGGATATAACGATGGTTCCTGTTAACGGTATAGACGGATGTCAATTAATTATTGATGAAGATCCTGATGCTAAAATATTAATGGTTTCAGCTATGGGTCAAGAAACAATGGTGATTAATGCAATTAAAGCCGGTGCAAAAGGTTTTATAGTAAAGCCTTTTGATGGACCTATAGTTCTTAATGAACTTAAGAAACTCTTGAAGTGATTATATGAAAAAAATATATAATATAAAAATTTCAACTATTTTACTGGTAGCACTGCCGATATTGTCAATTTTTATTGGGTATTTTGGTGTTAAATTGTTTTTATTATCCAATAATAATTATGATGATACACTAGATGTTGGTCCACCGGGTGTAGAAGAAATCATTGAAGGGGATGCTGATAATAATATAGAAGAAAATAGCAATGGGGAATTAATACCAGGTAATCAAGAAAGCAATCAAGATGTAAAGGAAGAAAAAATGACGAGTAAAAAAATTGATGGTATTACTTTTTATTCAGTCCAAGTTGGTTCTTTCTCTAATAACGAAAATGCAAGTCAATTTAAAGATGAGCTTTCTATTGAAGGGTTCTATTCATTTGTTACGAAGGAATCAAATTATAAAGTCTTTGTTCAAGTGAGTTATGACAAAGTGTTCTTAGAAAATAATATGGAAAAAATTAGAGAATACAGTGCTGATGCCTTTATAAAAAATGTTAATTTGGAGAGTAAAATTTTTTCGTATGTTGTAAAAGATACAAATTATTTTAATGAGATGGCTACAATGATTGCAAGTCAGATCAATAGCCTTGAATCATCAGTAGATTTAACTGAAATAAAAAACAAATTAAATTCAATTGAAGAACTGAACTCAAAATTTATGAATGTTGATGAAAACAATGAAAATATTGGTAATAAAATCACAAAGTATATTAGTGATATTAAAGGTGAAATTAGCAACATGAACAGTAATAGTGACGAAGAGGTAAGATTGTTGTTAGAGAAAAATATTGAGTTATTCTTGAAATACTTCAGTTAATTGTTAATTAATATACAATCAAATGTGTTTTTTATACATTTTTAAAGATAATATATTGACATTTAGCTAATATATAATAGAATAAATATGTGCAAACGATTTTGTATACAGTATTCAAAATAGAGGAAGGGTGAATAGATTGGGACTTTTAACTTTTAAAGGTGGAACACATCCACCCCACAGCAAGAAATATAGTGAAAATAAAGCTATAGAAAAAGCCAAAGATCCAAAAGTTGTAAAAATACCTTTGAGCCAACATATAGGCGCACCATGTAAGGCCATTGTTGAAAAAGGCGATTATGTTAAAGTAGGCCAAAAAATTGGAGAACCATTGGCTTTTGTTTCAGCACCAATTCATAGTAGTGTTTCAGGACTGGTTAAATCTGTTGGAAATGAAAATATAGCTGGCGGCATTGGTCAATGTATCGTTATTGAATCCGACGGAAAATTTGAAGTCAGTGAAAACGTTACTAAGAAAGGTAATTTAGAAGATCTAAGTGGTGAAGAAATACTTGCTATTATAAAAGAAGCCGGTATTGTTGGTATGGGTGGCGCAGGATTTCCAACACATGTAAAATTATCCCCACCACCGGAAAAAGATATAGATATTTTAATATTAAATGGTGCTGAATGTGAACCTTATTTAACGGCGGATCATCGTTTAATGTTAGAACGCGCGGATGATATCATTTATGGTCTAAAAGCTTTAATGAAAGTTTTAAAGGTTGATAAAGGCTATATAGGTATTGAAAACAACAAACCTGATGCAATTAAAGTAATGAAGAAAGCTGCAAAGGGAGAAAATATAGTTATTCAAGGGTTAAAAACCAAATACCCTCAAGGGGCAGAAAAACAATTAATTGATGCTATTTCAGGTCGAGAGGTGCCCTCCGGTGGTTTACCAATGGATGCGGGTGCCGTGGTTAATAACGTTGCAACAGCTTATGCAGTGGCCCAAGCCATTAAAACGGGTATGCCATTAATTGATCGGATATGTACAATTACTGGTAATGCGATCTCAGAACCTAAAAACTTAGAAATAAGAGTTGGCACTCAAATAAGTGAAATAATTGAACAATGTGGCGGGTATTCTGAAACACCTGGAAAAATTATTTTAGGTGGACCAATGATGGGAAGAGCAACTTCTTCTGTAGATGTGCCATCGACTAAAACAACATCGGGCATTTTAATATTTAATAAAGAAAAAGCAATTATAAAGGAACCAGACTTATGTATTAAATGTGGTAAATGTGTAGATGTTTGCCCCGTTAATTTGTTGCCTGTTTATTTAAGTAGTCATGCTGAACATGGTAATTTAAACAAAATAAAAGAGCTTAATGTTCTAGATTGTATTGAATGTGGTTCTTGTTCATTTGTGTGTCCTTCAAATAGAAGATTATTAGAGGGAATCAAATTAGGTAAAAATCGAATTAGAAGCATGAAGCAAAAGTAGTCGGGAGGATGAAATGGAATCAAAATTAATCGTATCATCATCACCTCATATTCGTTCAAATGATACTGTCAGTTCTATTATGAGGGATGTAGTGATCGCTTTATTACCAGCAACATTATATAGTATATATTTATTTAGATTCAGTGCTGTTAAAGTTATTTTATTAGCAATAATTGCCGCGGTTGTAACAGAAGCAGCAATACAAAAAATTAGAGATCAAAAAATTACAATTACTGATTGGTCAGCAGTTATTACAGGTTTGTTGTTAGCCTTTAATATGCCGGCTTCCGTTCCTTGGTGGATACCTGTCATTGGTTCAGTGTTTGCCATATCAGTTGTAAAGCACGCTTTTGGCGGATTAGGGCAAAATTTTATGAATCCAGCGTTAGCGGCAAGAGCATTTTTAGTGGCCTCATGGCCAGTTCAGATGAGTTCATGGATTACACCAGGAGCAGATGCTGTATCAACAGCGACGCCATTGGCAACTATGGGTACTGCAAATGAACCAGCAATAATGGATTTGTTAATAGGTAATGTTGGCGGTAGTTTAGGTGAAACATCAGCTATTTTATTAATGATCGGTGGCATTTATTTGTTATATAGAGGTGTTATAAAAATTACTATTCCTAGTATTTATATAGGAACATTTGGTATTTTGTATTTTATTTATAGTGGATTCGATGTGACAATGACGGCCTATCAACTATTAGCTGGCGGTTTAATGTTAGGTGCTATTTATATGGCTACAGATTATGTTTCTTCCCCTGTCAATAAAAAAGGACAGATTATATTTGCCTTTGGCGCCGGACTAATTACCTTTATTATTCGAGCCTACGGTGGTATGGCTGAAGGGGTGTCTTTCTCAATTTTATTGATGAACGTAGCGACACCATTAATCGAAAGATATACAGCTCCAAAAGTTTTCGGAGGTGCTAAATAATGAAAGAAATTATGAATTTAGGATTAAAACTTTTATTAATCAGTTTAATAGCTGCCTTATCTTTAGGATATGTTAATGATATTACTAAAGGCAAAATAGCAGAACAACGGGCTATAGCAAATGAAAGAGCTAGAAAAGAAGTTAGTCCGGATGCTGATTCATTTAAAGAACTTGATATAAGTGAAATAGATAATGATTTAGTTGTTGAAGGATTTGAGGCTGTTAAGGATGAATTAAGAATTGGTTATGTATTTAAAACGTTACCGAAAGGTTATGGTGGCGGTTTAGAAGTAATTGTTGGCATATCTAATAATGGTATCATTACTGGTGTTAGAATTGGAAGTCATAATGAAACACCAGGCTTAGGAGCGAAATCAACAGATGAATCATTTTATAATCAATATGAAAATATGAAAGCCAATCAAGCAATAGGCGTTTCAAAGACTCAAAAAAGTGACAGTGAAATACAAGCAATATCTGGTGCGACAATTACGTCAAAAGCTGTTACAATAGGCGTAAATTCAGCGATCGAAGCATATAATGCTTTAATACAATAGTGGAGGTGAAATTTATGAGTAATAAAATGAAAATATTTACAAATGGTTTATACAAAGAAAATGCAATTTTTTATCAATTACTTGGTATGTGTCCTACACTTGCTGTTACAACGAGCGCTATGAATGGTCTAGCAATGGGGCTGGCAACAACTGCAGTATTAGTTTTGTCCAATACTGTTGTTTCATTGTTGAGAAATTTTATTCCGAGTAAGATTAGAATCCCTTCTTTTATTGTCATTATTGCAACATTTGTAACAATCATTGGCATGTTGATGGAAGGTTTCGTACCTGTATTATTTACCAACTTGGGATTGTTTATACCCCTTATTGTTGTTAACTGTTTGATTTTAGGTAGAGCAGAATCATTTGCTTATAATAATAGTGGATTTGAATCTTTCTTAGACGGTTTAGGCATGGGTCTAGGATTTTCTATAGCATTAACTATTTTAGGATCTGTTAGAGAAATATTAGGTGCTGGAAGCATTTTTGATGTGAGTTTGTTTAGCGCAAATTTCCAACCGGTTTTACTAATGATTTTGCCACCAGGCGCTTTCTTAGCTTTGGGAATTTTAATGGCAATTAACAATAAATATAAAAGTAGTAGAGTATAGGAAGGGGAAATTATGGAAAATGCAAGTATTTTTGTTATTCTAGTTAGTTCAATTTTTGTCAATAACTTTGTATTATCAAGATTTTTAGGTATATGTCCCTTCTTAGGTGTATCAAAACAAGTTGATACTGCTATCGGAATGGGTATGGCTGTTACTTTTGTTATGACTTTAGCAGGGGTTATTACTTATCTCGTGCAAAAATTTATTTTAGTACAATTTAGTATAGAGTATTTGAAGCTCGTAGCATTTATTTTAGTAATAGCTTCATTGGTACAATTCGTAGAAATTGTTTTACAAAAAATATCGCCAACATTGTATCAAGCTTTAGGGGTATTTTTACCATTGATTACGACGAATTGTGCTGTATTAGGTTTGGCATTATTAAATATCGACGATAACTTAAATTTAGTTCAAACAATATTTAGATCTATGGGGGCAGCTATTGGATTTGCTCTTGCCATAGTATTGTTTGCAGGTATAAGAGAAAAAATAGAATTATCAGATGTTCCTAAGCCTTTTAAAGGATTTCCAATTGCATTAGTAACGGCTAGTTTGATGTCAATTGCATTTTTAGGCTTCCAAGGGTTAGTTTAATTTAAGAAAGGAGTTTTTATATGGATGTAAAAAATATATTTTCTGCTGGATTAAGTTTAGCTGGCATGGGGCTTGTATTTGGAACAGGTTTAGCTTATGCATCACAAAAATTTGCTGTTAAAAGAGATCCGAAAGTTGAAGCGGTTTATGACGCCTTACCACTTGCGAATTGTGGTGGGTGTGGTTATCCTGGGTGTATGCAATTTGCAAAAGCTGTAGTGAAAGGTGAAGCACCAGCAACAGGGTGTCCTGTTGGTGGAAAAGAAACAGCAGAGAAAATTGGTGAAGCTTTGGGTTTAGAAATTGAATCTGGACCTAGATTTGTCGCAAGAGTAAAATGTAAAGGTGATCAAGAAAAATGTGTTACTAAATATGAATATTCAGGTTTGGACAGTTGTATTTCTGCTAATATGTTAGAAAGTGGTCCAAAAGCCTGTGCCTTTGGTTGTCTAGGTAATGGGGACTGTGTTGATGTTTGTCAATTTGACGCTATTCATGTTAACGACAAAGGTATTGCAATTGTCGATTCAGAAAAATGTACGGCATGTGGCAAATGTATTGATATATGTCCAAAGGACCTTATTACTTTAGTGCCAGATACACAACATGTAATTGTTGATTGTATTAATGAAGAACGTGGTGGCCATGTTAAGAAAAATTGTGACGTTGCTTGTATTGCTTGTGGTATATGTGAAAGATCCTGCCCCTTTGATGCAATCCATGTTGAAAATAATATTGCTACCATTGACTATGAAAAGTGTACCCAGTGCATGATATGTTATGAAAAATGTCCAACAAATGCAATAAGCGCTGATGAATCAAGAAAACAGAAGGCTTTTATTATTGAAGAAAATTGTATTGGATGTTCTTTATGTAAAAAGAGATGCCCTGTAGATGCGATTTCAGGAGAAGTAAAAGGAAAGCACACTGTGGATCAAGACATATGTATTGGTTGTAATGAATGTGTGGAAGCATGTCCCGTTGATACAATAGTCATGCAAGATGTTTAAAACAATTGCTTTCATTCTTTAGAATGAAAGCTTTTTTAATTTTTTGAGATAGAAATTAATTAAAAGCTTTTATATATTAACAATTAATGATAAAATTAATAATGATGAAAATTTAGTTAATTGAGGTGTTTATGAATAAAAACAATATATTCGTATTATTGTTATTTTTATTGATTGGATTAATATTTGGCGGTATTCTTGGAGATTATTTAGGCCAATATTTTACATTGTTAAATTACTCTAAGGCTATTGGTATCAATAGTTTTTCTCTTGATTTATCTGTTATAAAACTTTCTTTGAGTTTTACAATGAATATTTCATTTGCCAGCATTTTAGGATTGGTACTTGCAATTTTCTTACATAGGAGGTTATAAGTATGAGCTTTGTATTAGCTTCTAAATCTTCTAGAAGAAAAGAAATATTAGATATGTTGTCTTTTGACTATCGTCAGGAGTCAAGTGATGTTAATGAAATAATTGATTCATTACTAAAACCAGAGATTAATGCAATGAGTATTGCTTTTCAAAAAGCATTTTCAGTTGGTAAAAAATATGAAAATAAGACTATTATTGCTGCGGATACCATCGTCACAATAGATAATAAGATTTTAGGTAAACCTAAAAATGAAATTGAGGCTATAGAAATGCTAAAATTATTAAATAATAAAAGACATTTCGTTTATACAGGCTTAGCACTTATTAATTTAAATCAAGGCATTAAAATAGTCGACTATGAAAAAACAGAAGTAGTATTTAAGAATAATTCAATCAAAACTTTAGAAGCATATATAAAAACGAAAGAACCCTTTGGTAAAGCAGGGGCGTATGCTATTCAAGGAAAGGGCGGGTTACTCGTTGATTATTTTATAGGTAGTTTTTTTAATGTAATAGGCTTGCCTATTGATACACTAAATACTAATCTTATAAAATATTTTGATTATCGAATTTTATAGGAGGAAGTATGAATAATAATTATTTTATGATTAAGGAAATGCCAACATTAGAGCGTCCTAGAGAAAAAATGATTAACTATGGATCAAAGACTTTATCTAATGCTGAATTATTAGCAATATTAATTGGATCTGGTAATGCAAAACAAAATGCTATTGAATTAAGTCGTATGATTATTAATAACTTTGGTGGATTGGTTGCCTTAACGGATATTACCCATGAAGAATTAACAACGATCCGTGGCATTGGGGATGCGAAAGCTTGCAATATTTTAGCTGCTTTAGAACTTAATAAAAGAGTATCAGCTTATGCATTAAATAAGAAAGTAAAAATTACGTCTCCAAATGATGTTTGCAATATATTTATGGATGAGTTAAGGTATGATAAAAAAGAAAAATTTATTATTGTTTTATTAAATACAAAAAGTGAAATTATTAGTAAAGAACTCATCTCCATTGGAAATTTAAACTCATCAATTGTTCATCCCAGAGAGGTTTATAAGTATGCCATTAAAAAATCCGCGGCATCCATATTATTTATTCATAACCATCCAAGTGGTAATCCAGAACCAAGTAAAAATGATAAAAATATAACAAAAAGACTAACTGAAGTAGGAGAGATTATTGGAATTGATGTGATTGATCACATCATCATTGGAAATAATCGTTATTTTAGTTTTAAAGAAAATAATTTAATATAGAGGTGGAAAAATGGCTTTATTTACAAGAGATATCGGAATAGATTTAGGTACAGCAAATACATTAGTAGCAGTTAAGGGTAAAGGGATTGTAATTTCTGAACCATCAGTGGTTGCAATTGATACCTATAGCAACAAAGTTTTAGCTGTGGGTAGAGATGCCAAAGATATGATTGGTAAAACACCAAGTAATATCAAAGCAATCAGACCCTTAAAAGAAGGTGTTATAGCAGATTTTAATATTACAAAAAAAATGTTAGCTTACTTTATAAAAAAAGCAACTAAAAAGACAGGTTTTACGCTTACCACAAGAGTTGTTGTTGGTGTACCTTCTGAAATTACTGAAGTAGAAAAACGAGCGGTTATTGAAGCGGCTTTATCAGCCGGGGCAAAAAAAGCTCTTTTACTTGAAGAGCCAATGGCAGCAGCTATTGGTGCTGGACTAGATGTATCCTTACCATCAGGAAATATGGTTGTAGATATTGGTGGTGGCACAAGTGAAATTGCAGTTATTTCTTTAGGTGGTATTGTTACAAGTCGTTCTGTTAGAGTCGGTGGAGATGATTTAGATTTAGCAATTGAACATTATATAAAGAAAAAATATTCATTGGCTATTGGTAGTCGAACAAGTGAGAAAATTAAAATAAACATTGGTTCATCCTTTGAAACAGATAATGAGACAATGGAAATTACAGGCCGGAATTTAATTAATGGTCTACCGAGAACTTTAAGTATTAGTTCTGGTGAGATTAGAGAAGCTTTAGAATTAGGCGTAAAATCTATCATTGATGGCATAAAATTAACCCTTGAAAAAACACCACCTGAATTGGCTTCAGATATTATGCTAAAGGGAATAATGCTAGCCGGCGGTGGCGCCTTATTAAAGGGACTAGATAAACTTATTGCAAAGGAAACAGGGATGCCAGTTTTTATAGCTGAAAACCCTCTTGATTGTGTTGTAAAAGGAACTGAAATTGCAATTGAAGATTATGAATTATTGCAGAGTGTTTTTATTTCGCCAAAAGACCTAAGAAAGTAGGATCGTAAATGGAAAGTAAATTTAGAAATATAATAATAATTGTATCCGTTTTAGTATTATTACTTTCTATTGGATATTCGAATGGCGGGCGAACGAGTGTCACAATTGTTGAAAATATATTTTCATATGTAGTGATCCCGACGCAAGATGTCCTTACTAGTATTTCAAACAATGTAACAGAAAAGATTGATGATGTTTCTAGAGTCTTTGAATATCGTGAGCAAATTGATGCTCTTGTA
>Ga0209414_1000799_pt1 | contig 15298 bp, 10 predicted proteins | sample LakVidmifraction_4_FD_181154 | JGI IMG/M metagenome (GOLD analysis project Ga0209414, IMG submission 181154) | Hypersaline microbial communities from Lake Vida, Antarctica - Brine Hole Two &gt;0.2 micron (SPAdes) (version 2) | ecosystem: Environmental > Aquatic > Non-marine Saline and Alkaline >... | reverse complement strand
TGGACCATCAATAACAAAGCCGAGATGGAGCGCCTGTTCAGAATGGGCGTTGACTCAATCATGACCGACAAGCCTGCTTTGGCGATGGAAGTTGCCAAAAGTCTGGGACTATAACAAAAAATCAGGAGCTACGTATGAAACCATCAGATGTTTACTTTATCAACCTACGTTGTGAAGGCGGGGATTCGCGCCTGAACAAGCTCGAGCGCCTCATCACCAAGGCAGGAATAGGAGATATCAACTTCAAGGGGAAATTCGCTGCCATTAAGATCCACTTTGGAGAACCGGGTAACCTTGCCTTTCTCAGGCCCAACTATGCCGCCACAGTGGTCGAGATTGTCAAAAGCCTTGGAGGCAAACCTTTTCTGACTGACTGCAACACCCTCTATGTAGGTGGCAGGAAGAATGCCCTCGACCATCTGGAAAGTGCCTACAAGAATGGCTACATGCCCTATGCAACAGGCTGTCATGTCATCATAGCAGATGGCCTGAAAGGAACGGACGATGTCCTGGTCCCTGTGCGCAATGGCGAATATGTCACAGAAGCAAAGATAGGACGCGCCCTCATGGATGCTGACATAGTGATCTCACTGGCCCACTTCAAAGGCCATGAGGGTACAGGGTTTGGAGGGGCACTGAAAAACCTCGGCATGGGCAGCGGCTCACGCAGAGGCAAGATGGAGATGCATAGCGACGGCAAGCCACAAATTGAGGAGAGCCTGTGCATCAAGTGCGGCTCCTGCATCAAGATCTGTGCCCATGACGCTCCCTTGATAACCAAAGACACATCCTGGATAGACCACACCAAGTGCGTGGGATGCGGCATGTGCATAGGCGTCTGTCCTACTGACGCCATCCAACCAGGGGACAGCAGTTCCAACGACAAGCTCAACTACAAGATCAGCGAGTACTCTCAGGCTGTGTGTGACGGAAGACCATCTTTCCATATAAACGTGGTCATCGACGTCTCTCCTGACTGCGATTGTCATGGTGAGAATGATTTGGCTATTGTCCCTGATGTAGGGATGTTCGCTTCCTTTGACCCTGTAGCCCTCGATAGGGCTTGTGTGGATATGGTCAACGCTCAGCCTCCTATTCCAGGTGCCAAGCTCACAGAAGGGAAGAGGTGCCACGGGGACAATCTGGACAACAACCATCCCCAGACAAACTGGAGGACAGGACTTGATCATGCAGAGAAGATCGGATTGGGGACTCAGAGGTACACTCTCATTGAGGTGCAGTAAGACATATAGGGCAAGGCAATGGGTAGAAAGGGTAACCATGATAGCATCAGAATAGCCTAAAGAAAAAGAAGAAGACAAAAAGAAAAAGACAAAACGATAAGAAAAGGAAAAAGAAAAAAAGACAGACAGATAAGAAAAGCACAGATAAGAAAAGCATGATACCAACAACGAGCGAGCGGGTCACAAAAGTGACCCGCTTGCTCGTTATTGATCATGCTACCCTATTTCCCAGAAGGCTAGCCACCTAAAAAATAGTGAGAAATACATACTTCTGATCAGTGTACCATCTTCTTCACATCGAGGTTTTCACCTTCAATGTCCTTGAAGTACTTGTAGGTATTCACCTTCAGTTCCCCACAGGCCTTCTCGTCACAGACGATAACTGCCTTGGGATGAAGTTGCAGTGCACTGCAAGTCCAGCGATGGGTTACTCCACCCTCTACAGCGGCTTCCAAAGCAATGGCTTTGTTGTGCCCGTTCACCAAGATTACAACTTCCCTACTGTCGGTTATGGTCTTGATCCCTACAGTCAGGGCTGTAGCGGGGACCTTATTGATGTCGTTGTCAAAGAACCTGCTGTTCATGACCTTGGTGTCATAGGTAAGGCTCTTGATGCGGGTCTTGCTGCTGAGGCTGGAAAAAGGCTCGTTGAAGGCGATGTGCCCGTCAGAGCCGATGCCACCCAAGAAGAGCTCTATGCCGCCATAGGATGCAATTGCATCCTCATAGGCAACACATTCGGCAACCAGGTCCTTTGCCATGCCATCGAGGATGTGTACATTCTCCGCCTTGATATCAATGTGACTGAAGAAGTTGTTCCACATGAAGGTGTAGTAGCTCTGAACGTGCTCGCGCTCAAGTCCTACATACTCATCCATGTTGAAGGTCACCACATGCTCAAAGGAGACGTATCCTTCCTTGTTGAGCCTGATAAGCTCTGCATACGTACCTAAAGGCGAGGAGCCTGTGGGCAGTCCGAGAACAAAGGGGTTTGCCTTCGTCGGTTTGTACGCTCTGATCCTGTTGGCAATATGTCGTGCCGCCCAAAGGGACAGATTCTCATAATCGTCTTGAATAATTACTCGCATTGCTTATCTCCTATGTAGCTTCTAGCATAGCCAAAATAGCAATGCTATACAATCGTTATATTCACCCTACCCGTTCGATGATCCCTCCACAGAGGATCACAGGACCATCATACAGGACCAAAGACTGTCCAAGGGTGGCAGCCTGAATCTCAGATTCAAAGACAGCTGTAACCGTACCATCGTCGTTCTGGTGCGCTCTAGCTGCCACAGGAGAGCCTGTGGAGCGTATCTTTGCCTGGACTGCAACATCACAGGCAAGATGGTCACTGAGGCCCCATACGAGGTTCCCAGCTGTTACCGAGCTCTGGTAGGTATGTTCGACAAAACCGACCACAACCTCATTGGTATCGGACCGAAGCTCCAGTACATACAAAGGCTTCTCAGCGGCAAGGCCAAGGCCTTTTCGCTGTCCTATGGTATAGTGCCAGATGCCCTCGTGCTTTCCAAGCACATTGCCATCGAGGTCTACAATGTTTCCCTCTGTATTGTTTGCTTCCAACAGGTCGGTATAGTCCCCACCATAGAAGTCCTGGCTCTCCTGCTCGTGCACAGCATGGAAGTTCTGCTCTTCATCGATGAGGCGAACCTCATCCTTGTGCATATCCCCAAGGGGAAAGAGCGTGGTTGCAAGCTGAGCTTGGGTAAGGCGGTAGAGGAAGTAGGACTGGTCCTTCTTCATATCTGCAGCACAAGAGAGGGCATATCTGCCATCTTTTTCAACGATGCGTGCATAGTGACCTGTGGCAAACTTATCAAACTGGAGACCTTTAGCCCTTGCATAGTCGAGCATAGCGCCAAATTTAATCTTAGAATTACACCAGACGCAGGGGTTGGGAGTCTTGCCGCTCATATATTCAGAGCTGAAGTTATTCAACACCACACTCTCAAACTGGTCGCTGAGCTCAAGAGTCTGGTGTTCGATACCCAAGCGCTGACAGATAGCTTTAATCTTTTCAAGGTCTTCTGTCTTGTCAGGGGCAAAGCAGGAGTTGGTCTGCTTGGGTGTGGGGAGGTCGGAGCGGTTGCTCCAGATGGTCATGGTGACAGCAACAACCTCGTGTCCCTGCTGTTTGAGCAGATAGGCGGCAACCGTTGAATCGATGCCTCCGCTCATGCCTATAAGTACTCTCATCGTACCTCCCAAAAAAAGTATCAGAGGGTATAGTAGAAAAGAGACCGCCTTGGATTTCCAAGGCGGTCTCTAACAAGCGAGAGCGACGGGACTCGAACCCGCGATCTACGGCGTGACAGGCCGTCGCGATAACCAGCTTCGCTACGCCCTCGTAGCAAGTAGCAAATTACAATATCGCTGTAGTTTTGTCAACAACCCTCAGAAAGAAAGTAGAAAAAATGCACAAATGTATATATTTCGCAATGAAAAGGAGTTTTGCCAACCTTTATACTAGGGAATCCCTGCATAGCAATTCTAAAAAACAGACGGGTTATTGGTATTCTACGTTGTATCTTGTTATTGACGCTGTCGAATCTGCTGGCGTATTTCTAAATCATTAACTACATAGCCAAGGTTATTAAAGCCTTGGACTACTTCTGTGTAAATATCTTTACTCTTAAGACCATCTGGTTCTTGAGAGTTTCTAATTGTTACTAAAAGAACAAATTCTTGAGAATCTACACTCAAGTTATTTCTTGGAGTCATATCCAGTCTAATCTTCCATCCATCTTTGCAAGTAATCCCATTGTTTATCTTTCTGTAATAAGACTTAATAGGGCTCCATTTGAATCCGCTCTCTATCATAGACTTTTCATACTTGTTTTCCCATGAACGCTCAAGCGGTACCTCTCCTTTGTATTCTGGAGTTCTATTCTTACTATACGTCCCAAAACTTGCATCTATATTTACTTGACAATATTCATTTCCAAACTGTTCATTCAAAATTGGGGTGTATGCCAGAGTCATCCCAATCTCACCATAATATTTCCCATCCTTGATCAATGAACTTGGATAAGGGAAATCAATCAATTCCAAATATGTCCCTTGAGAGATTTTTTGCTTAAACACAAGAGTGATTTCATCCTCACTACATTGTAAAATATCTTGAGTTTCTGTCTCTGGCATACCAAATCCATAGTACTGTAAGTTTTCTCTTTTACTATCAAAAAAGTTTCGAGATTGCAATCGAGCTGAATGTATTAATATCGCCTTGGCCAGCAAAAGATCAGTTTTAACTAGGTCGTCAATAATTGATGCAAACTTTTGTACTATCCTTGGATTAGAATAACTTGTCCCTACTTTTTCTACAATTTCTCCCATAGGATTTAAGCCCTTGATACCTATCCCATAGCAAGTATGACCCGTTGAAAGATTGCCTCCATAGTCCACCAAATCAGGTTTGACATTGAAATTCGCTCCTGGACCTCTCCTGCTGAATGGAGAAGGTTCATTTTTCTTAACTATTGCTTCAGAAGAGTCCGTCAGTGCAATTGAACCTACCGTAACAGCTCTTACAGAATCGGCTGGAGCAATTATTCTATCTCGCTCGCCCATTTCTGGTTGAGGAGGCCATTGTCGATATGGGGGTATATTAAGATTACCACTTGAGACAAAAAACTGCACATTGTATTTATCTTGAATAAAATCAAAGAAAACTCCTAAATCTGACATTATTCCCTGACAAACTTGATCTGAGATACCTATAGAAACATTCCAGATTTTCACTTTTTCAGCAAATTCTTTCATAGTTTCTTCTATGACCTCCATGAGTGATTCTTCATTAATTTCATCTGTTGGGCCATACCAAGGATCGTTATTGGGCAGTGCTATAATATCAACAAATCTGAAATGCTTACTGGTAGTGTGTGAAATTTTATTCAATTCATTTCCATATTGGATTATCGATGCAATAAAAGTAGCATGTTCGTGATTTTGATATTCAGGTGCAATGTAAGTTCTCCGTTCGGTTACATACGGGGCTAATAGTGTATTCTTCTCACTAATACCTCCATCGATGATACCAATATATACTTCACTATCTCTATTACCTTCACAAGCTTCTTCACGCAGGAATGTTTCAGCCTCGCTGGTGATTTCTATTCCCGTAGGAAGTGAATAACTGCGAAAGAAGTCTATCGTTTTAACTCCGTTTATAACGGCTATTCTCTGAATATCCTCGTAACCGGACACTGCTAACTTTATATATTTGATTGATTCACCATAGGTAATCAGCTCATGAGTTCCTGTAAGATGAAGTTCAGCTAGCTTCTTCATAACATACGCTTCAATCTGATTATTATCGAATTCGTTACCGAAGTCAAAAAGCTTTAACTTAATCTTTTTCTGTATAGTATCGAATCTACCTTGAGCAGAGATTTTTACCAGACTTTCTGATATCTTTTCATCAGCTTGTATAGGTTGAATATCAGAAATTGCAGTCAAATTTGCCTTGAATCTCTTTGTCGGGGGATCATTAACCAAAGATATGGTTTCCTGTATAGATTCTTGGGTCAGCTTTATGTATATCTCATCAAATCCTTCTCCTCCAATAATCGGACACTTGCGGCATAGATCATTAGGTTTGTGAGATTTGGCAATTGCCTCTTGTTTTACTGTAATTTTACCAACAGCAGGTACGAGCCTGTTCTCTTCGAAAACGTCTTGATAAAATTCCAGAATATGTGAAAACTTATCACTAATATCCCTTTGAAGCTCAGAGGTAACCTCCCCAAAAAACTTTGTTCCACCACCTCCTATATTTCTTCTGGTATCCGACTTTTTTTGGTAAACTACTTTTATGGGCAGATACTTCTTGCTCATAGGGTATCCTCCTTGAAGATATTTGAAACGGCAGTCTTTGAAATATCTAAGATAGAAGCTATCACAGAATAACTAAAAAGCTTTTCGTCACAAGAACGCAAGAAGTTTGCTTTTATTGTATTCTGTTCTTTTTTATCATTACAATTTTGAGGGATGATTTTGTTGCATGAGAAAAATTCATTGTATATATCTGTTAGGGAAACATCCTTATTTTTGATAATAGAATTACGAAGAGTTTTTTTTATGATTCCTTCAATATCTGCACCACTTAAGCCTCTGAACGCAATAGCCATTAAAGTCCTTTCCTTGGAATCAAAATGAATAATGTCATAGGAGAAAAGGTCAATAATTCTTGAAATCGCTTCACCATCGGGCAATTCTATTTCTACCCTATAATCGAAACGTCTCCAAACTGCTGCATCAAGCAGATGCTCGTGATTTGTTGCTGCTAAAAGTAGACTATCACTGCTCATAGTATCAACATTCTGCAAGAGACTATTCACGACTCGTTTTAATTCACCCAATTCATTGCTGTCGTCACGAGCTTTTGCTATCGCGTCAAATTCATCAAGGAAAAGCACGCAAGGCATACTTTGGGCAAACTCGAAAACATTACGTATGTTTTTTGAGGTTGTCCCGAGATATGAGGATATAAGACTATCTAAACGTGCTACTATCAATGGCAATCCCAGTTCTTTAGCTATAAGGTATGCACATTTAGTCTTTCCACATCCTGGAGGACCATATAACATCAGGGTATTTGAGACCCCTAGGCCTAGCAAATTCAACGTATCGGCATGCCTATACGTAGTGATGAATGAGTCTATTTTTTCCCTATTGCTTTCCGACAAGATTACCTCAATACTATTGTCGTTTGGATAAATCACATCAACTAGAGAAGAACGGGACTCAGAATCAACCGGTATATTCCTTGATTTGCCCATGTCCATGGGTGACAGTTTGCCTTGTTCGTCTGATGTCAGCATTTTACTAAACTTACCTGCCGCCCTATCATCATTATCGCTATGCAACTTCTCGATGAGTTGTCTGGTGTAGTTTATCACTTTTGCTTGATCATGCTTGAGTGCACCTTCAACTATCTTTCCAATCTCAATTGAATACTTCAAATTGTTCCCCTATGCACAAATAATACAAGATCAATTCTAAATTGTAAAGAACGATTATGCAATAACATTGTATTAATTCATATAAAATTTGAACGATTAACATATTTTAGTGAACGATAGTAGTTTTTTAGAAATCAGAAAAGAAAACACATCATGATAATGTTCATTCAATTGAAATGACCAGCCTACATGACATAGCCTCTTATCCCCTACTGAAAGAAGTCCGCCAGTTTGTATCATAAGCATACCCTTGATACATGTATCAGCTTAGAAATTCAAAATATCATGTAAAAATCTTAGGCCTCTCACGTACAACAGCTCGATCTTATCCTGGCCTTTGCCAATACAGTAGGAAGTCTCACCACCACGAAAAAGGGAGCCATTCCGGCCCAACCGACACGTGAGGGCATCCTTAAGTGTATGGAAGCGGCTGTATTTGAAGAGTAAAGCTTGCACTTGCAACTCCATACTGAGTTGCAAGAGACCCTCTCCCTGCGTATACTCCTAGGTGAGGAGTCATATATGCAAGAAACCATCCTACTTTTCTTTCAGAACATCAGCAGTCCCTTTATGGACTCGTTTGCCAACATCGCCTCTGCGGTTGGGGAACAGACCTTCGTCATCGCCGTAATGCTCTATATCCTATGGAACATCGACAAGAACAAAGGCTTCACCATCTGTTCCACCCTAATTTTCTCTGTCATGTCCATGGGATTGCTCAAGGCGGTCGTCAGGGCTCCTAGGCCTTTTCAGGTCCTGGAAAGCATCGATGGTAAGCGCCTGGCGACTGCTACCGGATACTCCTTCCCCTCAGGGCATACAACCACCAGTGCATCCTTTTACAGCTCCCTGGCCTTCGCCTTCAAAAAAAGAGGACTGAGCATCCTGTGTGCCATCATGATAATCCTGGTAGGTACTAGCAGACTCTATCTTGGAGTCCACTGGCCCATCGATGTGTTTGGGGGGTTGGTCTTGGGTATCGGCATCACCCTTCTAGCCTACGCAAAACTGAGTGCACTCTATGAGAACAAGGAAAAGCGCTACCGCTTCTCTATTATTGTAGGAAGCATAACGTTTGTACTTGGATTGGTCCTAGCTGTCCTACTCAACACCCAAAATGTCGACGAGGTTGCCTTCACAGATTTCATGAAAACCCTAGCTCTCTCAGGAGGAGGCTTTCTTGGCTTCGCCTTTGAGGCTAAAAGGGTCAATTACTCAGTAGAGGCATCGATACAGAAAAAGCTGTTGCGCTATCTCTTGGGGATGGCTGGTGTGATCACCATCATGGCCTTGAAGTCCTTGATCCCAGAAGCTTTGTACTCCGTAGGGTCCTTCAGTCGCTATGCCATGTTGGGTTTCTGGGCAACCGGACTCTTCCCCTTTATAGGAAAAAGAGTTCTGTTCGCTGATACTCAATAACCTTAGCCTCGATGCCGCTTGTGATGAGGAATCTCCTCAGCTCAAGTAGGTCATTGAGGTTACCCTGACACTGCTTCCCGAATAGCTTACCGCACATGATGGCGTCATCGAGAGCATAGTGGGCCTGGTACTCCATACCGAAGTGGTCGCAAAGATAGGTCAGCTTGTAGCTGAGCATCTTGGGCCACACTTTTTTTGCTATGGTGTAGGTGCAGAAATAGGATGTTGCCTTTGCTTCAAGGTCATACGACTCAAAACACCCCTTGAGCACGCCCATGTCAAAGACAGCGTTATGAGCAACGAGGATATCACGCCCAATGAAGTCCCGCATCGCAGGCCACAAGACATCAAACTCAGGGGCGGCGAGACAATCCTCGTCCTTGAGCTTATGCACAGCTGTCATTCCAGGGTCGAAATACGGGTGCTTGGGCCTGATGAGCGAGTAATAGGAATCAAGCAGAAGTCCCTCTTCGTCAAAACGTGCCAGGGCAACAGCACAGGCACCTCCTGCATAGCTGTTTGCAGTCTCAAAATCTATCGCCACATAGTTCATGCTTGTTTTCCCAACATAATGGAGAGAATGGTCTTATCCGTCTCCTCCATCCCTTCACGGCTGATCCTAGCGAGGAAGTCCATGCTTTCCAGACTGCTCTTGCCTACGATGCCACTCTCATTTCCTGGGGAGTACCCACGGAAAGCGAGCTTGCAAGCAAGATTGGCAGCCTCTACACAGGAGTATATCTTCAAGGAACAGGTCATCTTCGCCCCATCGCAGATGATGCCGGTGAGGTTTCCTATCATGGTATTTATCGCACGGTCCATAATCTCAAGGTCCCCATCAAGCAGATACACAAGGCCACAGGCAGTTCCTATGGCTGCGGTAAAGGCCCCACAGAGGGCACTGAGGCGGTTCTTCCTTGCAGTGAGGGAGAGACCGACCAGTTCACTGAGAATAATGGCCTTGCCTAGATCTTCGTCACTCTTCTTCAGGTAGGAAGCCACAACAGCGATGGGTACTGTCAGGGTGAGGCCCTGGTTGCCACTGCCGCTGTTGATGATGACCGGAAGTGGACAGCCTGCCATCCTTGCATCACTTGCAGCTGCTGCAAGGGCAGAGGCGAGGCTGAAGGCCTCTGAAAGACTACCTGGCTCCTGATTGAGGCTTTCAGCGGCGATCCTTCCCACTGAAAGTCCATACTCATTGCGTACAGCATGCTCTGCTATGGCAAGGTTCGTATCCTTTGCATGCAGGCAGAGCTCTATGGCTTCACGAGGAGCTGCATCAGCATAGGCCAAGAGATCAGCGAGCGTTGCCTTGTTGATAATATCCTCATCAGACTCATCCAAGACTGAACTGCAGTTGTCCACAGGCAGGGAGAGCAGGACCTCATCATCCTTTTGCAGGAAGCTGAAACGGTCATGTTCGCCGCTGATGACAGCAACAGAGGAGCTATTGCCCTTATGGGCTGTAACCTTGATGTAGAGTGAGGGTACTGCAGTGCTAATGGAAAGGGAGACTGAAAGCTGTTTGGCAAGCTTGAGCTGCTCCTCACTAATCTCACTGAGGATGCTCAACCCCTTCTCTACCGATCCCCCGCACACCCCTAGGGCGACGGCAGCCTGAATACCCTTGAGCGAGCAGTTCGGAAGACCGACACCCATGGCATTCTTGACCATGTCACGGCTCGTGACAACTTCAACCGACGTGGGGATCTCCCCGAGCAATGATCCAGTCTTAGCACCTGCAAGGGCTGAGGCAGCCGGTTCCGTACAGCCCATGGCGGGCCTCATCTCTTTCTTAAGTAGTTCCAGAAACTTGTCCATAGATGGACTATACCACTACAGTAGGGGATTCTCTACCCCACAAAGTGTATTTATCTGGACAAAGGAGCCTGTATAGGTGAGCCACTGCTGCTCTCTTTCAAACGCTACGGACACGGCGGCAAGCTTAGCCTTAAGCAGGTCGGCTTCAGAGCCATAGCCACTATCATACAGTATCTGTTGCTGTGCAACCTCAGCCCCTGAAGACTCCTTCTTCAGGTGCAGGTATGCCAAATTCTCATGGGCGAGGTGCAACGTAAAATAGGCTTCCTCCACTTGGGACTCTATCGCCTGGTAAACCTGCCCCATATCAAGGTTGGCCTGAACTTCCTTGATGGCCTGGCGGCTTACCTCATGGAACTTCTTCCCCCCATCCCAGATGGTGGTCTTCATTCCTACCGACACGTTGAAGGTGTAGTCATCCTTATCCTTCCAACCGTCTTCGAAAACGGGAAATTTGGACCCTCCATACTCCAAGGAGACCTGCATGGCCATATCGGGCTTCCAGTAGAGAGAACCCTTGGCAATGGATGAAGCGAGGGATGCAAGCTCAGTCATGAGGGTGGCTATACGCACCTGTTCTTGGCTTTTGCCGGTAGCCATAGCCTGGAGTTGCTTAAGGTCGTAGGTCAGTAGGGATTGGAGTAGGTCTTCATCAGGTTCCCAGACAAGCTCATCTGCATCAGAAAGAGAGAAGTTGCACAGTCTCCCAATGGCTGAGCGTTGTCTCTGCCTTTGTTGGGCAACCTGGACCTTTGCAAGCCCTATCTGTCGCTCAGATACTTTTGCAGAGAGCACATCCTCCTCCAAGAGCATACCACTGGCAAAAGATTCTTGTACCAGTGCCACAAGAGCTTGGGAAAGAAGGAGCTGTTCTTCCAACAATGCTTCCAAAGCAGAGAGATAATGCTGGGCATAGAGCCTGCTCTCCAGCTCTGCAAGCAGGGACTTCTGCAAGGCGAAGCGCTGGGCATGGCGTATCTCGACAAGCTTCTCGGTCATGGTAACACCATTTCTCAACTTGCCCCAAGTCCAAATGGGCTGGGTAAGGGAGAGGGAGAAGCGATAGTAAAAGGGGTTCACCTCAATGGGTATCTTCAAAGGGAAATAGGGGGAAAGAGAAGAATTTCCAGTAGGGTTTGAAGGGATAGTTATCTCTTCGATTTTTTGTATATACGTACCCGATATCTCAAGGTCAATGGTGGGTCCATACCCTGTCTTGGCATCCTTGCGGTCCAGGATGGAGAGTTCCTGCTCGCTTCGAGCCTGTTGTAGCTGGAGGTTGTCAGAGAGCAGCAAGCCTTTGAGTTCAGCCTCTGTAAAGGTGGCAGCAGAGACGAACATCGAGAAGAGGGCGCATATGGTTAGCAGTAACAGGGTTTTCTTGTTCATGATCGTTGAGCCTTTTTGCGTAGGACGCTTCTTTCAGTGCGATAATACAGTACAGGTATAATGAAGAGGGTTATCAGGGTGGAGGTAAAGAGCCCTCCTGCGATAGCCTGCCCAAGCGGTGCGTAAATCTCAGAGCCCTCTCCTGTAGCGAAGGCCATGGGTACGACACCCAGCATGGTGGTGATGGTGGTCATGAATATGGGCCTGATGCGCGATGCACTACCCTCTGTGATTGCCTTCACCAAGGATTCTTCGCTTTCAACTTCAAGAGTATTTTCACCTTTTTGATTTTCTTGCTCTTCTTGCTCTTTTTTCTCTCCTTGATTTTCTTGCTCTTCTTGCTTTTGTCTTCTTAGGAGATTCACATAGTCGATGAGGATGATACCGTTGTTCACCACAATACCCCCAAGGGCAATGATGCCAAGCAGGGAGACGATGCTGAGCGTAGAACCAAAGCCCAAGAGGCCAAGCACCACCCCGATGATGCAGAATGGTATGGAGACGATGATGATGGCAGGTTGTCTGAACCGCTCGAACTGGATGACCATAACCGTATAGACAAGGAACCATGCAATGAGCAGGGCAGAGATGACAGGGGGAATGGACTCTTCAATGAGTTGGAGTACCCCGCCTGAGAGGCTGGTCACGCCATCGAGTAGGGGTTCCGCTGCCAGGTATTCGTTCATCCGCCCCAGTACTAGGGAGGTGTCTTCATCGACAAGAGCGGCCCCTATGGTAATGGTCTTTGCACGGTCGGTGTGGTTGATCTCACTCAAGGTGGGTTGCACTTCAAGCTTGGCAACCGATGAGAGAGGAATTACTCCTCCACCCATGGAGTAGAGGTGTATCGCGTTGAGGGTGTCCTCTGTGAAAGGGGCGTCGGTAGCATCGCTTCCGACCTTGATGGGATAACGGCTTCCTCGCCTATCGGTAAAGGAGGATGCCTCCATGCCCTCAACCAGGATCCTACTGGTCAGGGCCGCTTCATAGCTGTTGATGCCAAGCCTGTTGAGACTGTCGCGGTCCATTTCCAGTACCAGCTGGTTTGCATCAAAGGAGGTATCGACTCTGGTGGAGACAACAGCGGGGTCCTGCTGGAGATGGGTCTGGATACGCCGAGCCTCACCAAAGAGCAAAGATAGGTCTTCACTTACCAGCGTAATGCCGTAGCCACCGCCTCCGGTAACAAAGCCCAAAAGCTTGTCAAAGCCACCATTCTCAAGACGGATGGTGATATCGGACACCTTGTCTGCTATGAGGCCCTGAAGGGCGAGCATGATCTCGTGCACCCCTCGCTTGCGCTCGGCAACCGGGACCAACACCACTCGATTGTAGGCCATGTTTGGGCTACTGCCCCCTATCATGGTGTCACTCATCCCCGAATAGGTTATCACATTCTGCAACTCAGGTACCTCAGAACGGATAAGGCTCTCTACCAAAGCGCTTCGCTCTCGGCACTCTTGGAGACTGTAGCCCTGGGGAAACTCCATGTGCACATAGAAGTCACTGTTGTCGGTAGAGGGCAAGAACGTGAAGCCTACCCTGGTTATGGTAAAGGCAGACAAGACAAGAAGGCTGATGCAGATCAAGAGGATAAATGCACTGTGGGAGAGACTCCAATCCAAGGAGCGCTTATACCCTTTTTCTACCGAGGCAATCATGCGGTTGAACCGTCTGTTTTTTTCCTTGGGAGGAGCCGGACGCAAGAGCAACTTGGCAAAGAAGGGGACAAAGATTACCGCAACCAAGAAAGATCCAGCCAGGGCGAGGATCAAGGTGAGAGCGATATCCTTGAATATCATGCCGATAATGCCGCTGAGCATCGAGATGGGAATGAAGACAACCATGGTGGTTAGCGTTGATGCGAGGATAGGGGCCCCCACTTCGTCACTTGCCCTGTCAATGCTCTCTGTAACAGAGTTTTCTCCTGTCTTGTAGTACCGGTAGATCTGCTCCAGCATGACTATCGAGCCGTCAACAACCATGCCTAAGGCGGCTACAAGACCTGAGAGGCTCATCAGGTTGACGGTGATACCCAGCAGGCGCATGCCGATGAAGGCGAACAACAGGGACAGAGGTATGGAGAAGCCTATGATGAGCGTCGATCGCGTGTCGCCCAAAAAGAGAAGAATGACCAGGATAGCCATGATAATTCCAGCCAAGCCACTACGGATAACCGTGTACAGCGATGCCATGGTAGTCCTGCTGTCGTCGCCTATGATGGAAAAAGAGAGGGCTTCTCCACTCTCCATCTCTTCCTTTTCAAGCAGGGCCCTGATGGCCTTGTTGATCTTCACAATATTCCCATCGGTACGCTTGGTCACATTGGCTACCAGGATCGACTCGTTTCCAGTCTCGACAGCATAGGTCAAGGGAGGATACCGCAAGGAGACAGTGGCAATATCTTCGAGTCTGATGGGAGTGCCCATCTCGGTATATCCTATGGCAACACCCTTGAGGTCCTCAAGCGAGGTGAACTCGCCCCCATACCTGAGGTCGAGAGTCTTTCCCTGATACTCAGCTGTTCCCAAGGGCAGGCGGCTGTTCGCATAGTCTATGAGAGCAAAGGCCTGTGTTACGCTGATCTTCTTAGCGGCCAAATCATCCAGTCGGAGCTGTACAAACGCTTCAAGTTCCTGCTGGCCATGGACGGTAACCTCTGCCACACCCTGGATCTGGTTTATGGCTGGAATGAGCTCATCCTGGACATAGGAAGTCACCCTTCCCAAGTCCTTTCCCCCTGCTATGGAGAAGGTTAGGATGGGAAGCATGTTAGCTCCCCCTACAAGGGCTAGGGGTTCCCCTTCAAGGTTTTTAGGAAGATCGGAGAGCAACATTGTTATCCTATAGCGCACCTCTTCGAGCTGGTCGTACGGGTCTACCCCATCCTGATAGTAGATGGTGACCATGCTCATGGAGTTGCTGGAGACAGAATCCATGGACTTGTAGTTAGGAAGGGTAACAAACTCATCCTCGAGGATGCTGGTGACCTCCTCCTCCACATCCTCAGCCCCTGCCCCCGGGTAGATGGAAAGGACCATGATGGATGGCATGTTTATGTCGCTCATGAATTCGATGTTCTGACCTGAAAAGCTATAGAAGCCAAAGGCCATGAGTACTATGAGCAGCATTCCGATGATGACAGGGTGCCTTATTGCCTGTTTTGATAGTTTCACAGGAGGTCTCCTGTAATGCGTACCTCTTGGTTGTCAAACAGGACATGCTGGCCATCGACAACGAAGTAACCTTCCTGATAGGCCTCAGGCACCTTGAAGAATTCGTCATCTTCCAGCTCGATAGGAATGCGTACGTATTCGACCCGCTGGGAATCGGGATGATAGAGATACCACGAACCATCGCTCTTTCGTATCGATTGGCTCATGCGATAGGCATCTTCCTGCTCTTGGTAGGTTATGCTGACTGTTACGGCCATCC
>Ga0209414_1000797_pt1 | contig 15305 bp, 13 predicted proteins | sample LakVidmifraction_4_FD_181154 | JGI IMG/M metagenome (GOLD analysis project Ga0209414, IMG submission 181154) | Hypersaline microbial communities from Lake Vida, Antarctica - Brine Hole Two &gt;0.2 micron (SPAdes) (version 2) | ecosystem: Environmental > Aquatic > Non-marine Saline and Alkaline >... | reverse complement strand
AAACTGACATTTTCTTCCTCCCTGTTTGTGGACGCTACAGGGGATGGGTTTGTCGCTGCTTCCTGCGGGATGGAATATATAATCGGAAAAGAAGACAGCTCTACCCATCAGGAAGCCAATGCTTCCATAGAATTTGATCCTACCACCCAAGGCTGTACCATATTGATGAACACAGTCAAGAAAGACCATATAGTGCCGTTTATAGCCCCTGTCTTTGCCTATTCGCTTGAGCATATCGAAAGACTTTTGAACAATGGCGGCCGTATTGTCTGCGAGAAATCAAACGGATGTGATTTCTGGTGGGTAGAATTTGGAGGGCAGCAGGATACCATCAATTCGATTGCTTCCATCGCCTTCGAATTGAAAAAGCTTATCTTTGGAATATACAACTACATTAAGAACTCAGGAAAATTTGATGCCGGGAATCTCGATTTGTCTTGGGTAGGCAGTTTGCCTGGCAAGAGAGAGTCACGGCGATTCAAGACTGAGTATATGCTTACCGGCAATGATGTCATAGCAGGAAAAACCTTTGATGATGTCGCCTTCTATGGTGGCTGGTATCTGGATTTCCATCCCTCTGAAGGGATATATAGCAAAACAGATTTTTGTACACAGATACCCGTTTCCCTGTATGGGATTCCCCTACGGTGTCTTTATTCATCACAGTTTGACAATATCCTACTCTGTGGGAGAATCCTTGGCGCTACCCATGTTGCCTTTGCCAGTACCCGTATCATGGATACGTGTGCCTTGTCAGGTCAAGCTGCAGGGACTGCAGCCTGGTTCCTTGTTTCCCAGGGGAAGAAGACGAAAGCTCTTGCAGAAGCCTCCGTGTATCGAAAGATTCAGTCTATCCTGGAGGAAGACGATATGCTTTTGCCTGGTCATTTTCCAACAGATTCAGGCGAAGAGATCACCTTTATTCCCAGTAGTGTCATTACCTCCCTTCCCGGAAAGGAACTTGGATTGTTAGCTTTGGACCAGGACTTTTTCTTGGCCCTGCCTGTCTCGCTGGCAAAGGTTTCTTCCCTTATCCTAGACTCAGAGCAAAAGACTGACTTGCAGTTGGAGGTCAGCTATTCAATGCTTCCAAGTAGGAATAGCTATAGCAAGGATAAAGAATCGTTTCGAAAATCCCTCGGACAGGGTCGTACTACGCTGTCGCTCATGCCTTTCTGTAAAGGGGAAGGGTATCTGTTGCTGGTTGTAAAACAGCATACGGGAATTTCGGTTGCCATCTGCGATCAGGCTCTTTCTGGGGTAGTGTGCGGATATACCGCTTCGGCCACGTATTATAACCCGCTCCTGGATATAGATTCCTTTGCGGGATTCGGGGCTCAGAACCTCAATAACGGGTATACAAGGCCGTATGGGGGTGCAAATATCTGGTTGTCTTCCCAGGAAGAAGTTCCGAGCATCAAGATAGTATTGCCCAAAAAACGTAAAGTCTCTTCACTCACGTTCTTTTTTGACTGTAATCTTAGTGAGGAGATGGTCAGCAGTAGGGTCCAGGATGTGGATCCGCATCATAATATTTACCTCCGATACGGGGTCAGTCCTACATTGGTCCGGGATTTTGAGATATTTGCCCATATTGACGGCAAGGAAGTGTTACTGCGACAGGTGAAGGATAATTTTCAGCGTCATGTTGATGTTTTGGTCGGACCAGTGGCTACCGATCTGCTTTTTGTGCGGTTCCTGAGTACTTTCGGTGCAAAAAACACCGGAGTGTTTGAAATACGAGTTCATTGAAAAAGGAGTTTGAGATGAGAAAATTTACAGTTGCCGTAATGGTCTTTGCAATGGCAGTCTCTTCTGTATTTGCAAGTGGAGCAGCCGAGAAGGCTGTAGTGCAGGATGGAATGACTTTTTCCAACTGGTCTGGTTCCGAGAAGTCTTCTTCTGAGATTTTTACCTGGATGATTGATTCTTTCAACCAGAAGAGTCCTGCAGGGGATAAGGTTGTGCAGATCAATTGGCCTTGGGGTGATACGGAGTCCCAGCTTGCTATCAGAGCCCAGGGAACCGAGCAATATGATGTTGCCCAGATTGATATCAGGATGCTTCCAGCCTTGGCTCAGGCAGGAGTCCTTGCTGATCTGACCAATGTCTTTGGCGCCGATTATTTCACTAAGAATTTTTCTGAAGGTTCGATCTCAGTCGGAAATTTCAAGGGTACCCAGTATGGAATTCCTTGGACCGTTGCCCCCATGGCTTTGATCACCAATCCAAAGATCCTAAAGGAATCGGGGGTAAATTTCCCCATTGTCACGATTGCCGATTTCGAGAAGGCCTGTGAGATGGTAAAGAACAATCATCCGGCCAATAAAGATACTGATCTGTCAAATGATATCATACCCTATGCTGCCATGACCAAGGATTCTGGCACTGCTGCTCCCGACTTCATGGTTTGGCTCTGGACTTTTGGTGCAAGTGTGTATGATGATCAGGGAAAGAGCGCCCTCAACAGTGACAAGGCCGTCGGTGCCCTCACTTGGTTCAATAGTCTCATGCAGAAGGGGTATATCCAGAAGGTAATGTCCCGCGGAGATGCAAGGACTCTATACAAGGAAGGCCGTGTTGCTTTCTATGATGATGCACTCATGAGCAAAGGCGCCATAACCAATGAGGCCTTTGGTGATATATCCAACTATGCTTTCCCTCAGGTCCATCCTGTCCTAGCCAAGGGCGACAAGCCACAGGCCAGTGGTTGGGGCCATCTATTGGTCATCATCGACCGCAGTCCCAAGAAGGCTTCTGCAAAGGCGTTTATCGAACACCTTATCAGTGAAGAGGCAGCTCTCAGATACTTCAAGGAAAACGGTATGCTTCCCTCGAAGAAGAGTATTCTCTCCAATGTAGCAGTGACTTCCGACTATTGGTCAAATGCTTGGACTCCTGTTCTCGCCGGTGGTAGACTTGCAGAGACTGCAGGTCCCCAGTATGCCGCTGCAAATGCTGTGATCCTTGAGGAAATGCAGTCGATGCTGTCGGGTTCCAAGAGCCCAAAACAGGCTGCTGATGCAATGAAGAGCAGAATTGATATTCTCTAGATTTTCTGATCTCTGCCTTCTTCAGAAGGCAGAGATACAATTTTCGAGAAAGGAACCATTATGAACCGTTCATCAAGAAACCATGCTTTGATGGGTTGGGTGTTGGTACTTCCCGCACTGGCAATATTCGTGCTGATGATCCTCTATCCTTTTATAAATTCGATATTCATAAGCTTTACGGACAGGAATCTTATCTATGCGAATGCGAAATTCGTTGGACTTGAAAACTATAGGAAAATCTTTTCCGATCCCAATACCTTGAAACTGATTTGGACGACCTGTAAATTTGTCTTCTTCTCTACCATGGGACCATTTTCCATCGGGTTGGTCTGGGCTTTGCTCATGAACCAGAAGTTCAAGGGATCTGAGTTTCTTCGGGGTGTGGCTCTCGTCAACTGGATTATCCCTGGCATAGCCATTGGATTTTTATGGAGTTGGATTTTCAATGGTGATTATGGAATCTTGAATGCACTTTTTGTCAAGCTCGGGCTGCTCGACCATAATGTAATATGGCTGGGAGGCAAACAGACCTCAATGCTTGCTGTCGTAACGGCAAGGACCTGGCAGATGTTTCCCTGGTACATGGCTTTTATCATTGGGGGCCTCCAGGGGGTTTCTACCGAGCAGTGTGAGGCAGCGAGGATTGATGGGGCAAACAACTTCCAGATGTTTATCCATGTGATTTATCCTGCAATAAAACCGGTGCTTACCCTTATTCTTATTTTGGGTGCTATCGGGAACCTCCAGCATTTTGATCTGATCATCGTCATGACCGGGGGAGGTCCCGAAAGGGCGACCTCTACGTTTGCAACTGAGGTTTATAAGAAGGCGTTTAAGGAATACAGCCTGGGAAAGGCTGCTGCCCTTGGTGTTGTCTGGGCATTGCTTTTAAGCGTGTTCAGTGGCTTCTATCTCAAACGAATCCAGGAGGACTAGCATGTTTCAGAAAACTCTCGGTTTTAGGGTATTCTTCTGGGTGTCCCTTGTAATGATTGGTATTTTTGCCTTTTTCCCACAGCTTTGGATGATTTCCACCTCCCTGAAACCAGAGAGCGAGATGTTTACCTTCTCATTTTTCAAATATTTCGATCTCTCCAATATCGTTAGGGTTTTGACGGATACTACCTTTCTGACCTATCTGCGCAATGGTTTTGTGGTTGCCATAGCCTCGTCCTTTTTCTCAACTATGGTTTCTGTGTTTGCAGGATATAGCTTTTCGAAGTTTCGCTATCGTGGCCGGAAATCGGTGATGGCCTTGATCATGGTCAGCCAGGCGTTTCCCCAGGGCCTGTTGTTGCTCTCCCTGTATCCAATGATGCAGAAGCTTGGGATGCTCGATAAGCTCCCCTCCATTGTCCTTGCCTATGTCGCTCTTACGCTTCCTGTCGGGACTTGGACGCTGAAAGCCTATTTTGACCAGGTCCCTGTTTCCATTATGGAAGCAGCAAGGGTAGACGGTTCCTCGGAATGGAGGACCATGTTCCAGATAATTCTCCCGTTGGCTATCCCTGGGATGATGACAATAGCCATTTATAGCTTCGTATGGGCATGGAATGACCTGCTTTATGCCCTTACCCTTATCTCTTCGACAGCGAATAGGACCCTCGCCAGTGGTATGGTATTTACCTTTACTGGGGAAGGGGGGAATGACTGGATCGGGATGATGGCCGCCTCGGTGGTTGCCTCGATCCCTGTTGCTGCCATGTTTATTTTCCTGCAGAGATATTTCATCGCCGGTCTGACAGCAGGTGCTGTAAAGGGTTGATATGAACATGAAATCATTGCTTGTGCCGATGGGAAGTTTTGAAGAGTATGGCGGTTGGGTGCTCGATACCCAGTTTGTCCCGCTTATGGGTTGCCCCTATCTTTTGGCCCATGGATTGGGCAAGCCTGTACATGATGCCTCTACACATGTACTGTTCCCTGAAACAGGAACCTATTACCTGAAAGTCTATACCTCCAACTGGGTTTCACCCTGGAATAAGGAGTATTCTCCCGGACGGTTTGCCATTTCCCTGAATGCCTCGGTTCTTGATGCTGAATTCGGGACCCATGACGGGATCTGGGACTGGGAGGACGGGGGACAGGTCACAATAGAAGACCTTTCCGTCAAGATAGCCCTGAAAGACTTGACCGGTTTTGAGGGAAGATGTGGGTTTCTCTATTTCTCAACTGATAAGGACAGCCTCCCTCCCAGGGATCCTAAAAAACTCTTTGCCTTGTATCGGCAGTCGCTGGGGATCAAAATCCCCTTGGAGCAAGATTCTTTTGATATGGTCGTTGTCGGAGGGGGAATTGCCGGCATGTGTGCTGCTCTCTCTTCAGCCCGACAAGGCCTGAGGACTGCGTTGGTGCAGGACAGGAAGCTCTTTGGGGGGAACAATAGCTCTGAAGTCCGGGTCTGGCTTGGAGGCCTAACCAATCTGGAACCGTTTGTGGGGATCGGCAATATTGTCGGTGAATTCGAGCAGGAAAAAATTGGTCACTATGGAGATGATAACCAGCCTGGTCTCTATGAGGATGGCAAGAAACAGGCAGTGTTAGAGAAGGAGCCCAACCTTTCGCTGCTTCCCTGTACCATCATGATGGAAGGTCAGGTTGAGCATGACTGTATTAGTTCGATCACTGTTTGGGATTACCTGAATGACAAGGTATATACGATAGCTTCCCATCTTTTCTGTGACTGCACCGGCGATGGAACCCTTGGCGCACAGTGCGGGGCAGACTTTGAAGTCAGCACCAATGGCCATATGGGTATGAGCAACCACTGGCATATAGAAAAATCAGAAAAGGAAGAGGTCTTTCCTCCCTGTCCCTGGGCTGTGAATCTCAGAAACGTTGAGTTTCCGGGGCGGGGGCGGACCAAGGATGTCTATGACAATGTCAGGGAGATGTCCCTGGGGTGTTGGTTCTGGGAGAGTGGTTGTGAGCTTGACCCCATCGTGTATGCCGAATATGCCCGCGATATGAATTTTCGGGCAATGTATGGTGCTTGGGATTGCCTGAAAAACACTGACCATGACTATAAGGATTCCAGGTTGGGATTTTCAGCCTATATTGGGGGTAAGAGGGAATCGCGGAGACTGTTGGGTGATGTAATCCTCACCAAGGCTGAGGTCATCGCCCAGAGAGCGTATGAGGATGGCTGCGTGCCCTCAACTTGGAACTTTGACGTCCATTATCCAGACCGTCGTTTCTATGCGGCTTTCCATGAAGGCGATGCCTTCTTGACCAAGGACTATCGTGACCGGTACAAAATTCCGTTTTTTATTCCCTACCGCTGTCTCTATTCGAGGAATATCAAAAACCTATTCATGGCAGGGAGGAATATTTCGGTGACCCATGATGCCCTGGGGGCTGCCAGGGTCATGAGGACCTGCGGTATGATGGGGGAAGTCGTTGGCTATGCCGCCAAGATCTGCCTTGAACTGCAAGAAAGCCCACGGGGTGTCTATACAAGGCATCTTTCTTTGCTGCTTTCCAGATTGCGCTCACTAGAGAACCATGAGACTGCCAAACCCGGTATCGAGATCCAGATGCATAACGACCAGTGAGGAAACCTGATCACCAAGTTAGTCCTTCTCGAACTTTCCTTTGCTCCCAAAGGCAAACCTCCCCCCTGCGGCCAGGGCAAAATGCAATTTGGCGATACCCATATCGATGGGATCGGTGGCCCAGGTGCCAGGGGTCGAGGCAGTGAGCCCTTCCTTGGCATACTGGAACCGGACCCGTTGGCTGTTGACTGCCGACGGAGCTTTCTGTACGGCCTTAATCCCTTCAGCAAACCACTGGGGTGTTTCCCCTTCTGCGGTATAGAACTCTTCCAGAGGAAGGGTTTTCCTTCTTACGGTACGGTAGATAAGTTTTTCCTTGAGGGTCTGTTCAGAGGGAACGTTTCCGATGGATATGATGGAAACAAGTTCCTCGTCAGTTCCCAGGGGGAAAAGATTACTATTTTTGTCATAGGTCCCCGCGATCCAGCAGGTTCCCAGATCCAATGCAGTTGCCTCCAGCACCAAAAGCTCTCCATAATAGCCGATACGTTCAAACAGGTCAGAAACCGTGCGAGGCCCCTTCAGGACAATGACAAAGCCGACATTCTTGAACATGCCGTAACTTTTCAGGCCTGTGAAGGCCTTGCTTCCATCCTCCAGCCAGGCTATTGACAGGCCTCCTTCGCTATTGAATGAAAGGATCTTTTCCTGAAGATAGAGTATCTTCTCGGCCTCGATCGTCTCTTTTGTGTAGGAACGTCTTGACTTACGGTTCTCGATTGCTGCGAGGTAGTCTGGTTTTAGTATCATACAAATTCTCCTTGTGAAATTACGAGAAATACGGAACCCCTGTGGCTTTAGCATTAACTTAAAAAACAACCCCATTCACTAAATCAGCACCTCATGTTGTGTAAGGATCTTCATCACCCTTTATGGATTATCGCTACTCATTTTTCTTGTGAACACTATTAATGCAAGGCCCATAATAATGGCAGCATATCCTATCACCCACAAAAGATGAGGCCATATATGACTGTACTCACCTACAATTGCAGCTCGTCCCGCTTCAACAGCATGAAAAAATGGAAGCAATTCAGCAATCTTTTTGAATGAGCCGCCGACTAGGTCAAGGTCAAACCATGTACCAGAAAGCCATGCTGTTACATTTGTCAGTAACGCTCCACATACACCACCTACCTGCTTATCAGTGAATAGGCTACCACAAAGCAATCCAATGGCAATAAATAGTATAGCTGCTGGTATTAATACTAAAATTGTGAGTAAAACATGTAAACTCAGTGCCAAGCCGAGAAAAATTGCAACAGAAAAGCATACTACTACCTGCAAGACTGCCATAGGTAGCAGCGGAAGGGTATACCCAAATATAAAATGGCTGGAAGTAAGTGGAGATATGAATAGACGCAGCATGAATGAACTGCTTCTGTCCTTCGCAATCAACATACCGGAAAAGAGAGAGATGAATGATAATCCAAAAACTGCAATACCAGGGGTAAGCTGATCAAGTTTGAACAGATCTGCTGGAATATTCGCTTGAATTGCCGTAAGAAGCAAAAGTAAAATAACAGGGAATCCAATACCAAAGGCCAAATTGAGCTTATCTCTCAATATTTCCTTGCTGTTCCGCGATGCAAACGCTAATAACTTCATTTCCTACGCTCCCACTTCCCCTGCAATTGCAATAAATGCATCTTCAAAATTCTCTTTGTCTGTTTTCTTCATCAGTTCTTCTGATGTACCAACAGCCTTGAGTTCTCCTTCTGCCATTATCCCAATACGATCTGATAAGGACACTGCTTCCTCTAAATAATGAGTAGTTAAGATAGTCGTTACCTTGCCTTTCATTTTTTTTATAATTCCCCAAAGTTCCCTTCTAGCAAGAACATCAAGGCCAAGGGATGGTTCGTCGAGAAATAGTATTTGGGGTTCAGTAATTATTGCCATTGCGATACTAAGACGTCTCTGCCATCCCCCCGACAATGTATTGGCTCTATCCTTTGCTATACCAGTTAACCCAAAGGAGGAAATGATATTTTCTGCTTTCTCCCTAGAAGTTTTCTTGTCATTCCCATATATACCAGCTATAAATTCGAGATTTTCTCTTACTGTCAGATTTGGAGCTATTGCAGTTTCTTGAGGGGAAACATTCATTATTTCTTTTACTTTGAATGCATCTGAGATAATACTGTTTCCCATCAGTAAAGCATCACCACTTGTAGGAAGGACAAGACATGATAGCATCTTTATGGTAGTAGTTTTTCCAGCACCATTCACTCCTAGCAAAGCAAATAATTCTCCCTGATTAATGGTTAGATTGAGAGCATTGACTGCAACTTTTTCCTTATATTTCTTAGTAAGATTTTTTGTTTGGATAGCGATCATTCCTCATTCTCCTCACTGACAATAACCTTTTTGATTTCTTTTGCAAAATTCAAGCTATCTTCCTCACTATTCTCAGGATATAGCTCTTTTGCTCTCCCATTAAGAATCGTATCTGCAATCTTGTTGAAAACGCCCATCCTTTCAATTGCTATACCCTTTTGAGCATCTGCAAGTAGCATCAATGTGTCCCCAGGATTAATACCAAACATATCACGTACATCTTTGGGTATTACGATCTGTCCTTTTGGACCGACCTTAACTGACCCCATATATTTACCTGTTTTTTGTGTTTTGCTCTGCATACCTAAACCCCCAATATGTGTATTAATACCATGTTTTAGAACCTTACTAGTTATACTTTTCTTACTAGTTATACTAGTTATACTAGTTATACTAGTATTACTTGTTATACTCATCCTATTCTCATTTGTCAATAATTGAGTCTCTGTTTGTTCTTGAGAATGAGTGGAATCAAAAACTACAACCACATAATTTGCTGAATTTTGATGAGTTGATCTCATACAATTTTTTTGAGGCTATTGCTCTCCATCTTTTTTACATCTTCATTATAGTTTCCCCAGCCCAAGTTTCCATTGTTGAAAAACAACTTCTTCTTTTCTGCCGGTAATGTCCTCAAATGTCTTCCCTGGAGTAAGAAACCCCAGAACTCTTTCCCATCCGATCTCCTCTACGAGAAACTGCATATAATTAAATGCTAAAGAGTAGCCGCCTACATTGGCGAACTCCATGGGATTCTGTGTCTTGTATTCTGCAAATGTTATTTGGCTGTTTGCACGTAATGTGGACAAATCCGGTTCCTGGTCAGCAAGGTAGAGAGCAAAGGCTTCTTTCATCCAGTAACCCATATTCCTGTTCTGACGATCTGTCATGGCGTGAACATATTCATGGACAGCTGCTTTTTCAATCGACTCCCGACTATGTTTAGGTCCCGGTTCAGATGGAGATGTTATAAAAACATTTTCTGATGAGTTTCTTCCTATATACCAATCGGGAAGGAACCAACCGGCAAAACCAATTGTTTTCCTATGCAAGGTTTTTCTATCGGGGTACATGTACAGCCCAATATTTTGACCATCTTGTATCCCTAAGGCCTCATGTATCTGATGACTGCTTATCTGTATTTTACTGACAATTCTCTCTGCGTTTGAGGAGTCCTTCTGCTCAGCATAAACTGTAATACCCTCAATAGTATACCTTTGCATTTTTCTTGTTTTTAGGCTCGCTAAAGGCAAGAAGTTAATTAGTGCCAATACTATAATCAGTCCTAATACATAACCAATACCTTTTATTACTTTTCTCATAATGTTCTCCTTCTGAGTATTTCTACAGTGAAGGTAGAAGAAAACAATAAAGAAAGAAATTATACAAATGTATGAATCTATCAGATTTGGGGGGACTCATACGAATGTATGAATCTAAAAATTCAATACTTTTGACACAAGCTCCATTCTGCTGCTAACACCGGTTTTTTCAAATATATGAGAAACATGAGTTCTTGATGTCGTAAAAGAAATGAATAGTTTTTCTCCAATTTCCTTATTTGAATATCCTTTGAGGATCAATTCGAGAACTTCTGCTTCCCTGGGACTGATGGTAAAGTTGTCGAGAAAAAATTGATCGGCCGAAGTCCTGTCGGGAATGGTTCCTATTCTTGTGAGGTAATGAAGGACAACGCTTACTGAAACCAGACTCCATATCCCCAGATATATAAAATCAAGTGATATGGTATTATTGTCACTAACCCCCAAAATATGGAAACTGATATACAAAGCTGCTGATATGGGAGCAAATACCATGGTTAGCAGGCCCATTCTTTTTATCAGAATCTGTAGAGCGGGGTTCCAGTTTTTATCTATTCCTTTCCAGAAAGCCCAACCCACAAAAAATAGATACAATGATAGTAAGGAAATCATATACGGGTATATGGCCATTGTTAATTCTTCACCCTTTACGTAATACACAATCGTTCTTAGTATCTGAACTAAAAAAACCAATGCTGTAGGCACAAGGGCAACTGTTGGAGTGATATTTTTCATTTGGGTTAATACCCGGAAAATCAAGTAATATAGTAAAAAGGCGATTGAGAAGCCGATAACAGCATGGACGGCTGAAGGAATGGTTGAGTAGAAGCTATAGCCCATGAGATAGGAATCCAACAGGATCCTACCAACACTGACCAGAAGTAGTATAAACAATAAAAACAGATATTTTGTCAAAGGCATTTTCAGACACTTATGAAGAAATCCAATGCTGGCTGAGCCAACACATCCTAAAGAAAAGAGCAAAATATACGTAATGAATAATACTGATCCCATATTTGGTTATGCTAATAAGTCTCCTACCTGCTGTCAAGTTCTAAATAAATACGTTTCAACATACGTTTCACACAGAATCTCCAGGTCTATATACTATGTCTACACCACGTTGAGTGAGAACTCCCTGTCTTACCAGCATGATGTTCCTACACATGTCTATGATGTATTTGGGGGCGTAGCCCTTATCAAGCCATAGGTCAAGAGCAGGCTGACTATCATGGTTCAGGAACGTCTATGACTCCAGTTGTCCAAAGCATTTCTCGATATTCCAGAGGCATTTATAATACAAGGAGATTTCCTTGCGAATCGTGGCGATGTTGCTCACAAAGGAAGACACGCCCTCGCAGCTGATGGCGAAGGAACATTCCTGTTTCACGTCCAAAATAGCACCTCATACATTCGTAGTAAAAGGCAAACTCATACCAATTTCCGATTGTTGGAATTCACTAAGTCCGGCATATTCATTGAATACATAGGACTAAGGAGTAAGAATATGAAAAAGGTTGGAATTATACTAATAATCCTATCCACAGTAATGGGTTTAATTTCGTGCATGAATCAGGGTGATGCATCTGAAAGATATTCAGCTGATCAATTGCAAAAAGATTTCGGACAGTTCAGGAAAATTCTCGAAGACAAAACAGCAGGCCTCTATACAGACAGAATAGCTCTATCGGTTGCACTTGATCAGGCGGAAGCAGAGATGCAAGATGGTATGACGGAGCAGGAATTCTTTAGAATCCTTGCTCCTGTTGTCACCCAACTTCGATGTGGACACAGTTTCCTCTCAGTATCAAAAGCAACAGAAGAAGATATGCGTAGCAGGGCCTTGTTCTTTCCATTGGACGTCCGTTTCATTGACGATAGACTGTTTGTTATCGCCGACCCCTATGGGTCAGGTGCAACTCCGGGGACTGAGATTCTCAGTATCAATGGGAGGATGTCATCAGAGTTGATGCGAACGATATCCTCCAATCTCACCACTGATGGTCGTGACCGGGGGAGACCTCGATACGATGCAGAGCGATGGTTTGCTTCCATGTATTTCAGGTATATTGATAATCCTGAATCCTTTGTTTTAGAGGTTCTCACTCCAGGAAGTTCCTCAGCCTCAGACCTGCAGGTATTAGGGGTAAGAGATTCATCTCTTTCCAAGATCAGCATGGGTGTTATATTTGATACGGCTGACACCCCATTGTCCTCATTGTTTATGAAAGATTATGCGCTTCTGAAAATCCCTGTGTTTATGTATAGTGATCAGAATGCATATAAGGAATCGGTTGCATCATTCTTTTCTGAACTTACGACAAGGCAGACAGATACGCTTATACTAGATCTTCGAGGCAATTACGGAGGATCACCCGCCCAAACAGTTGAGCTTTTCAAATACCTAATCAATGAATCTCTTCCCTTTTTCGCAGAAGACAATCCATTCTATCTGAATAAGTGGAAGAAACCTGTTGAACCGGCCCTTGAGGCGTTCAGCGGTAGACTTTATATTCTTATGGATGAAGCATGCTTTTCAATGAACAGTTTTCTCCTGAGTCTTTTACAATATCATGGAATCGGTACTTTTGTTGGTGCAAGGAGTTCAGGCGGGTTTATGTGCAGTGATTCTTCACGAAATGCTGTTTTGTCTAATACAGGCCTTCGTCTCCGCTATTCGACGGATATCTTCAAGACAGCTGTAGAAGGACAGGAAGAGGGGATTGGTATTGAGCCTGATATGTACATCGAATGGACAATAGAAGATTATATTGAAGGAAATGATCCGGTTCTCTCTGCAGCCCTTACAAATGCAGGGCTTTAGTCGCGCAAAATATTGATTAATCTGTAACGTTTACTTTTTTTAGGGTGCTGAACATCTCTCTGCTTTGATAATATCATCAATTGATTCGAGCTCAAGGCCCAATTTCTTACACATTGAGTCGACATTCTTCGTGACCTTCGCAGGGTACCATGTATCACCAACCTTGCTGACCTTTATCTTGCGCATCCTCTGGATGAAGTCATCCAAGGAGATGTCCTTGGTCAGACCCAAGTTTGCGATCGAATCCATCGCATCGATACCCATCATCATGCATAGGTGGTTCAGGAACAGCCAGGCCTCCAGGGAGTAGTTGCCACGCATGTAACTGGCATTGAACTCCAGGGTGCAGTCGAATGTCTTGAAAAACTGCTCGATGGATTGCCTCTGCTTGTATATGCAATACACCTGAACAGATGTCAGAGACAGCTTGTTGGTCCTTATAGAGATGGTACCCATCTCCATCTTGTCTGAGATCTCTTCTGAAAGCGTGCAGCTCCCCAGGGCGGCAAGGTCCTCATCGGTGAGCCGTCCCTTGTGCTTTTCCCTGCGTCCCAGCTCCTTTTCCTTCTTTATCCCCAGTGAGGCATTCCTCTTCTCACTCCTGGCAAGAAAGTCTGCAGACTCGTCATTGAGAAGGGAGGTGTCGAGGAACAGATGCACAGCATACCCTTCGCATTCGATCCTCTTGGAAAATACTGACCTCGCGTGATAGGTAAACGCCTGCTCATAATCAAACTGGGACTTGGGTACCTGTCCCCTCACATCCAGGTTGCCCCTCTTCAGTGGAGTGATATAATACAAGGTGCTGTCGACGACGAGGTCGAAGTTGTCATTGCTGCCTACTCCCTTGTCCATAAGGAAGATGCAATCCTCCTCCTTGACCCCCACCTCACGAAGCAGGGCGGAAAAGGCGGTGACATCAGGGATGTTTCCTGCAAACTGGACATAGTACTCGGGATAGCCCACGCCGTCGCCAAGGGAGAACACATACAGCAGGTTGATCTGCGCCTTGTACCTGAGCTTCGAGTCATAGCCGATCTCCGCATTCTCTAGTTTGCGGGAGGCTGAGAGCAGCCTGTGCCCGTCTACGACCATGAACCGGTTCCCTTCCCTGGGCATCGAAAGCATGAATTTCCTTATGTTCCCACGGTCCTTGCCTATGCGGTCAAGGAGGTTGGTAAGGCTTGCAGGGGAGATGGGGAGCTTTGGGAATATGGAGGAAAGGATGCTCGACTCATAGTGGTCCTTGCACCTTCGCAGCGTCCTGTCATAGACAAGCCTCATGACGGCGACAGAGAAGATCTCACGCCATATGTCGGGAAAGAACTCCTTGAGCTTCTCACGTATCAGAGAGCCCCTCTCATAGAAGTACTGCGAGGCCCCGAGCTCGAACACCTCCATTTCACGAATATGAGAGAAAGCAATTTTCTTCCTGACAAGCCCCTGTTCGGTGATGCTTCCCAGCATCTTGCCCGAGACCTTGGTGGACGTTCCTGTCTCAGGATCATATTTGGTGGCACGCGTATAAAGGTACCATTTCCCGCTGATGTACTTGATCTCAGTGTTCTTCGGCTTGACGAAATTCCTGACAAAATCCGGTCTCTCATGTATCAGTTTCATGTGTTTCTCCAGAACCCAAAGAGTAAACGTTACAAATTAATGGTGCTGGTGCAATAGGAAGTATTTTTGTAGGGAAATTAGCAAAACATGGAAGTGATGTAACAATACATGCAAGAGAAGATAGATGTCACGAAATCATCTCAAAAGGCTGCATACTCCGTAATGCACTCACACATTAGGTTGAAAGAATTTCTGTCCAATGTATTAGAGAATTAGAAGAAAACGCTATCTATGATTACAGTATTATTCTTGTACAAAATATGCATATGGCCATTATAGCTGGCTATATGCACCAGATAGTATCTTTGTCACGAATTGTGCTGTCTCTTACAGCCACAAATGATTTTTCCTGCTCTTATACTACTGCAGGTGCTTGATTCTGAAAGACTCGCCTCTTGATGAGAATCATTTTGAATCCAGTCAAGGCGAGCTTGGTTCGATGTCACTTGTGTTCTGCCGATAGCGCTTAACCCCAAGCCACAATAAGCCAGCAGCTTCAGTAGCGACATCGACTGGTTCATCCCAAGGAAGGGTTTCCTGAATTCTTTTTACGTCAAATCCCTCTTGTATTACTATGAATTTTCCGATTCCC
>Ga0209414_1000796_pt1 | contig 15308 bp, 23 predicted proteins | sample LakVidmifraction_4_FD_181154 | JGI IMG/M metagenome (GOLD analysis project Ga0209414, IMG submission 181154) | Hypersaline microbial communities from Lake Vida, Antarctica - Brine Hole Two &gt;0.2 micron (SPAdes) (version 2) | ecosystem: Environmental > Aquatic > Non-marine Saline and Alkaline >... | reverse complement strand
AGCTGCATAGTCATCGTGCTTGATAGCCAACCGAGCCTTAAGGAGTTCGTTGAATTTGTCAGTGTAAGGACCGAACGCGTTCATCTCAATCAGACTTGTCGGATGCATAGACGCAACGTCAAGCACTGCTACGTTGGAGTACATTCCCGGCTTGGCACGTACTAGGCCACCCTCGCCAGTCTCTTCTCCTCGATAGGTGGACTTTCCACCCTCGAATACGTAACCCTCGAACTGTTCAGATAGATCCGTATAGACGAATTTCTTCTGTGCGTCACGGTCACCACCGAATATGATCTGAGCAGTGTGCTTCTGAGTCGTGGCATTGATCGGTAATCCACTGAGCTCTGCAAGGATCTGTCGAGCGACGAAGTCGTCTTTACGATCGTTCCACGTAGCTTCTGTAGCCACGACATCGTTATCACAATACTCTCCCACCTTCTCCCATAACTCCTTAGGGACCGGTTCGTCCCACGGAAGCCCAAGCTCCTTGTGAGCGATTCCGAGTTCGATCTCCCACTTCTTGAGAGACTGCTTGATCGAGGAGAAGTCGTAAATATCCGCATAGGATAGGTCGTAAGCTTCCCCGAACATTGCGCTTGGGGTGTTCTTTATGATCTTCTGACTAAGCTTGTACAGCTGCTCGTTGTCGTAACCCATAACCCTAGCGTAGAGAATATGGTTGTCGTACCGACGACAGTTGTACCCGATGAGCTTCATGTTTAGAAGTTCCTCGACCTCGTTTGGAGGAGGATTAACCATCCGAACAACATTGTCTGATCCTTCATACTTCCAAGAGATCATGAACAGGTTCGGAAACACCTCACAGTCAAAGAAGACGTTACGGTCATCCTTGGGTGCGTCCCTCTCGGCAATCTCAGCTTCCTCGGACTTGAACTTCATGTTCTGTACCAGTTTGATGCAGTACATAGCTTGATTAGTGCTGTTGTTTGCAAACGCCATGATCCGGTTTCTTAGATCGGACACGTCGTAACTCAGTCCCGAAGAATATGCCTCTTCCAGAATCTTATGTATGAAGTCCATGCTAGGCTTGGTGCCCTGATGGATCTCCTTCCTTAAGTTCCGGTCGATCAACTCTCTGAGAGACTTCTCGCTTTTAATCGTATCGACATTTATCACTTTTTTCTCCTTCAGTGGAAGACCACTGCTAATTATTGCTATTGGGACATTGTTACACTTGCTTAGTTTCCTCCTAAGAGATGAGAATCCGACGAAGGACTTGATTTCGACTCCCTCTGCATAGACACCTGCAAGATCGGAGGCATCTCCGTCGTAATGGTAATGGAGGTGGACCCCGGCGCCGCTTTTACTAAACTCACCATAGGTGGATGGCCACTTACTTGCCGCTTCAAGGTTGAGTTCTGCCGATTTGTTTCCATCTGCATCCTTAATGTCGAAGTCGATTACAATATCATTCACTGGTGTTTTGACGTAGTGAAGTCTACTGGTGTCGATGTCGGACAGTTTAGTAGTCACCTCCGCCCACTTCTTGTACGGCGTTTCGTTTGAGGTGGCGTACTGAGAGGGAGAGTCTTCATAGATGCTATCGAATATAGACTCCTCATCATCCATTACCAGAGTGAACCGAGGTTCTTCTGTAATCTTCACTTTGAACCTGTCACGACGGAACTCTGAGTACCAACTTCTTACTCGTATGCCATCAACTACGGCACGTTCTTCGAATTTGTGGAAATAGTTCTTTAATTCCTCCCTGAATTTGTATCGAGGCAACTTAAACTCAATCAAGGATTGGTCACAGAACACCTTGTACATCTCATGTGCCTGATGTAGGGTGATTCCGTCGTTGTCCTTGAGCGTGTCGTAAATATCCTCTATGAAGTTAAAGAAGACATCTGTCTGCAACATCATCTCAATTGCCTTGTAGTCGTCGTAATGTGTTTTACCCATATCACGATACTTCGTCAGGCAGTGGAAAGCGATCGCACCCAACTCAAAGTCAAGTTGAGACACAAGCGCTTGATACCTTCTCGGTGCAACACGGTTTCCAGAGGGCTGCACATCCAGAAGACGTCGAATGATTCCAGACTTAGCGTCCGTGATCTTCACAGGCTTGTTGGTGCCCATGAGGAGGAACGCGTTGATCCGGGTTGTGAAGCTCGCTTTAAACTTCTCATTCATCGTCATGTCTTCGTGGGATATGATCGAGTTGAGCTTGCTGTTGTCCTGAATATTAGACAGGTCCCCATCATGCTGTATAGCCACAAGGGGGTTTGTTCGGAACACTTCCATCGAGAACGTGTTGTTCATAGACGTCAACGCTTTAGCCTCAAACGTTGAGTAGTATCCCGAGAACAGGGCCTGTGTTAGATTCAACCATGTAGACTTACCTAATCCAGCTCCACCATACAAGACGATGAACTTCTGAATATAGCGAGCGTCTCCTGCAACGATTGCACCAATAGCCCATTCAAGCTTGGCCAGTTCATCAGGCTCATACAACGTACCAAAGAGTTCTTGATACGCACTTATGTCGCCCTCAGACAGAGGATATGGCAACCTTCTACTAACGTAGTCAGTCTTCTTGACCTCGGTGTTACTGAAAGTCAAATGCGAATCTAACTGATGTGATGAATCGGACAGAAGGGCCATGAAGTTTCTGAACTGACGCCAGCTTCCACTGCTGAAGTCAGACATCCTCTTCACTTGAACGGATCCACCATGACGGGACTCTATCTCTTTCTTGTGTTGCATAAGGTCTTCATCCACAAGCCTTGATGCGTCGTACTCATCCGTCGACCACAGACCCTTTGCTTCATCCCAGATCGCATAGAATGCGCGACCTCGTAGCATCAGATCCTTAGATCGACCAACTTTAAAATCAGGATATATCTCCGTTACGGTGATTTCACCCTGCTTCTTGCTCCGTTCTTTGATTTGATAGAAGTCCACTATTCCCTCCCTCCCGGAGCCTCATTCAAGAGTTTCTAAGCTGGTATCGTGTTCGAGCACATAAGCTGCCCATTGATACCAGAGTTCGGTTTTCCTTTGATCGTGTTTCGAGTAGCGCAGGGGGAATAACCCTCCCTGGCCATCGGAGCCATAGCTGCGTTGATTGACTGTATCTAAAATATCGCTAACGTTCTTATCCATACTCCTTGCGTAAACTTTATCTGAATACGTTCGAAGGTTCAGATTCTCAAGCATTATCCAGAACCACGTGTCGGGCGCCTCTCCTGTTTCAAAGGACGCCCGACGTGATAGTGCAATCATCATTTCCAGAATGGAACACTCAAGGTCCATCCAGGACATGTTTAGTTCCTGATCGTATACACCATCAAGGAACTCTAAACGCAACTCTTTTCCATCTTCAATCCGATTGTCGTCATTCGGAACGAACCATGTAAAAGTCGTTCTGTGAAGTCTGTCACACAACGACCAATATGTTCTCCCCGGATTCTTCGACTTTACCGAACCAACAAGGCTATAGAGCCAATGGAAATATAACTCATCAAGGTACGCATCAGAAGTCAATCATCCTCCTGTCTCATCTTACGAACCACGTGCTTATCTTTTGGTTCTTCAAGCCCAAGGATTGTCTCGGAGAAGCTACCAGTCTCTCGGCATATCTCGAAGTCGCAACTGATGTTCTCGTTGCGAACGTAGACAACATCGGGGCTATCTGACCTATACCCAAATCGAGTAAGAGAATATGATCCCACGATGGCATCTATGTCAGGAACCAACTGATCACGCTCATCTGTAAGCGCCTCGTCCTTTTCAAAATATGTAATCGTGAGCTTATCGAACTCTTCCTCTTCCTCCATAAACTCTTGAAGAGAAATCACGTACGGCTTTCCAGACACGCGTGGTGGCAGAGGATCAACGTCTTCCCCTTCCCAAGAATCTCCATCATAAGAATCGATAACAATCTCCTCTTCCTGAGGTTCGTCCTTATCAAATATGTTCTCTTTGACAGGTGCGTCCACCGGGATGTTGATTGCACCACTGTCGGTGTACCCCAGGTTCTCGAGTCCCTCCTTAAGGGTGTCCACGTGTCCCTCATCCCACGGTGCAGGAGCAACACCCCACGAACCGTCTTCCAATCGAACGAGGCGCTGACGATTCTGCATCGATGCGATCTCTGAGTCGGAAATATCCCTGTAGTATGCCTCGGCCTTCTTACGTGCAAGGAAATATCCCCCAACACCACCGGCAGCTACGCCCGCAATGAAGAAGGCAATTGCATGTGTTTTATTCATTTGTTCTCGTCCTTAGATAGGTTGTTGCGGAGCTCTGACAGAGCAGAATTGTCTTTGAAGGGGCGATCCTTCAGATGTGGGTCCAATTCAAAAGGCTTTTTGCCCTTTTTAACCCCTGGGCTTTTTTTAGCTTGAGGTTTTGGCTTATTTACCGTGTCCTCGAGCCTTACTTTTGGTGGCCGTGGCTTTGGAATATCCATCAGTTTATCTCCTTTTTGGTTGTTAAATCAGATCGTAGATCACGCCATCGACGTTGAAGTCGAGAAGAATGCTCCGCTCATCACCGTTCACGAACGCACGAGCCATCTCGCTTTCGAAGTCATACACACCGAAGTCTACAAAGTTGTCACCGTCTTTAGTGATAGCCCATCCAACAACAGCTCCAGCTGACGTACGCTCCATACCGAGCATGTCGTGTATGTCATTCAAGAACATGTGTCCCCGTGAATGAAGCAGGTCGTTAGCAAAGTTCTGCTGTGACCGGAGGAAGAACAGGTTGTAGGACTTCTCCCGCTGCCAGTTCTCGTTTCCTTCGTCGAAGAACTTCGCATACTGCGAGTGACCGTTCGGATCCATCGCTTTCTGCTTAGTCTTCTTGCCTGTTTCTTTATCGACGGATACCTCGGTGTAAACTCCACGTCGGTACTCCTGGTCCTTGTCTTCGCCGAACTCTTCGATCACGCGGTGGCGATACTTCATGAACGCATCCTCCACAACCTTGTAGGCTGCAACGAGTGCCACATTTCGCTTGTGCATAATTCCGTGTGCGGCAACGACACAGGATATAGAAGCGAGACCCAATGTGATGGTTGGTCCGTATAGGACAACAAGAGCCTTCGTCGATTTGACGTAAGCCTTTGTTATCTCCTTACGCTGCTTCTGATCAGTAACGAGTTCCTCAGACTGAAGATGCTTCTGAACATCCTTGATTAGGATCTTCTGGTCATTGAGTTCTGCTACGATTGGTTCTAGTTTGAGTGTTGCACGACTGGCAAGAATAGTTGTTCCCACCATCCCAACGACACCCACGGCTGTGAGGATCGTTGGACTGTACTTCTTAGTCATTAGGAGACCTCTACCGAGACCCATCATGATGTTTGCTGGAATACGCATGTTAACCTTTCAATTTTTTTGCATTTAGCAGTCGCAAATATGTTGCTGCTATTTGTTTGTCAGACATCGCGTCTACTCTAGCTATCCAGTTACCTCCAGGATATGCTTTGTAGATCGCATGTCTCATCTGTTCGACCGACACAACTTCTCCCATTCGCTAGTCAATGCTGTCGGTTGGGGGAAGGTTAACCAAATATCCAGCACGAATGCGCTGGACTGTGGCGTCCTTCATGTTAAACCATCCCCACTTGTCATCTTGGAAGCTGCCAGTAACCCCGACCAATTCGTAAAGGTCAGATACCGTGGCAACGTCGTACTCAGATATGATGTCGCTCAAACCAAGGATTACGTCCTCAGCCTCTCGACGAGTCTCAAGAATCACCTCGTTGAAATCGTGGGTTGCTCTGGCACGAGGGCTTAGTTCACGGGCACTGCTCGCGCTTGACTTATACATGGTTCCGTAAGACGTTCTACTCTTCCCTGAGGATGAGCTTCTACGAACTTCTCCGAACAACATACGCTCGACGCCCTGACTTGCAGCGTCTGAGATCATCGACTTCATTGCAGGAATGACTACGTCGAAGACTAAATATGTTCCAACGCTCCCCAAGTCTTCCTGAGAAAAGAAAGTCGAGGCAATTTTGCTGCCCCAACCTTTCTTACGCGTCTTCGCTTCACCGTCGATGATCTTCGGCTTGATTACACGTTCCTCCTTCTCGGATTCTTTCTCTGAGTCCTTAGCCTTCGCCTTAGACTTATGAGAGTTTGGCTTGTAGTTGGACTTGATGTCGTCCGTCATTTCGAACCCTTCTTCGCTATCTCGTTTGCCTGACGTTGTTCCTCGACAAGAGCCAACGTAGCAAACACTTGAGCCATAGCCGTATCATAGGGAGCCATTTGGTGCTCCAGAATATCAGCCACCTGCTTGTCCGCTTTCTGCTTATAGATGTTTACCACGAGTGCCTCTTTCTTTGATCATGTGTGTGGATACGATGTGTCGGCCCAGCGATGTCTGCGATCGGCGCTTAGTCCATCCATGCCCACATCTAGTCGTCTTAAGCTGGAACGGGCGGTAGTGCCACTCAGTCAAGTACCCATTCCAGTACGACTTGCGACGCCACGACCGTGCCCAGCTCTTGAAAAATAGGCGGAAGCACGCTATGAACTCACGAGGATTGTACCTGATACGAATCCACAGGTGATCCCAATCCATCAAGAGCCCAACAGAATATGTTTCTATCCCACTACTCTCTGTCGTCATTATCAACCTCCGCTTCTTCCTTACGCAAGCGAATCTTTGAAAACATTTCATCCGTGGTCTCGACTGCGGTATCCACCATGCCCTCAACATAGAGGGCTGCATAGTGAGCAACCATACCACTGAGGACCATAGAACCAAAGCCGATGCTTGCGCGTTTAATAAAGGTAGCCCCTGCCGGGGTGGTCGATTTGATAGCGTTGCCCACGAGGGAACCCACGCTAATGGACGTCGCTACAGATAGCGTGCTCTTAATAAGTGTTGCTATGTTCATCAGTTTCTCCTTTCAGGAGGTTTAGGGGGCAGTTTAGTATCGTGCCCAGGATATGTATTACTTACTCAGCTTCTTCGCGGTGCTGTTCCGCAGCCAAGTTTCGTGCATCACGGTTTGCCTTCCACGCGATGTAATCTGGATCTTCCCGAATCGGTGCCGAGACTTCCGGCATTGGTGGAGCGATGGGGCGTTCTTCAGGCTCGTGCCCCGGACGGAAGCCAGGCGTTGGTGGAGTGCCTGAACCAATTGATTCACCGATGTCCTTGGGGACGATCCCCTGGAAGAATTCAGAGCTCAGTTCTGCGTTCGTAGTCAGCTCCATAAACAAAGCATCGTACGCCGCAGTCTGAGTGAATTCGTGAGAAAGTGCTTCCGACTTGTTGAAACGCTTTCCGTCCTCGGACTTCTCGCCATACGCCTTCAGGATAATATCCTTGAACGCAGAGAGAAGCTCTCCCGGAACTCCACGCTCAGAGACAGCAGTCAGGAGATCCGACAAGCTGCCGTCCTCGCTGGTCTCCATCTCCATGAGTTCTGATTGGGACAGGTTGAAGTAGAAGGCTTCGTTAACCTGGCGGCCATTGAAGTCTACGTACGTAATGATCTTTTTAAGCATTTTACTCCTTATTGATTGTTGTTAGAAGAGTGACAAAGTCGTCGAGACGATCATTTCATGTGGCTTCTGTAGCCTTCGGTGCTGGGGCCTTGATGGGCTTGCCAGTTTCCTTCTTTGGTGTTGAGGTCTTGGTTTCTTCTTCGATCTCTGACTCTTTGTTGAGAAGGCCAGCAGTCAAGGTGAGACCGATAGCCGTTCCAGCAACGACAAGCGTGTTTCGAACGATCTTGCTCTTGTTGGCAACAACCATCTCCACAACGTTCTTTAGGGTGTTCATTTTATCTCCTTATTATTTGTTTTGTTTGTTTTTCGGTACAGCTAGTTAATCTTGTAGTACCCCCTTACGGGCGTAACACGGTAATCGATTGACAGGCAAGGCTTGTTCTCTGCCGTCAACACTGATGAGAACTCAAGTTCCATCATGTTCTCCGTGGTCCAACCGACCTCCTCTCCGACGTTTGTCGCCATAAGCCCTATCATTTGATAGAACTCGTTCTGAGACGCGTAGCCGAAGTTTATGAGCTGTTCGTTAATATCGTTCTGAGCCTTACGGATCAGTTCAATGTCGCTCTTGAAATATCGCGAAGTGTAGCTATCGAAACAGAGCTGTTCGCCCGTCCCCGTAATGAACACCTCTTTGTTCTCTGCGCGCTGTAGGCCATCCTTTGCTACTTCGTCACGGACACCTTCCTCTTTGACTTTGCCGATCGTCTCGACGACCTTCTCCTTGTACTCCTTGAAGGCTTTCTCCGTGAGAGAATATACACTCACTAGGGCCGCCGTCCTACGGGTACTGATTGTGTTAGCGCTCACGATGCAGGCTATAGTTGCCCCGCCCATAGCTGCTGCTGGAATATAGCGACGCCATGTAAGAAGCACCACCTCCTTAAGAGCCATGTCCTCCACAGGATTGTCCGCACTTGACAGGTCAATCAGTGCGCGCATCCCACCCTTGGACGCAAATATGGCAGTCGTTACAACACCCACTGAGCCTAACGCTGTGAGGATTGAGGGCGAGTTGTCGGACACAAGCTTTGTTGCGTGCTTGAATAGATTAGAGATCTGCATCGTGTTTTTCCTTTGCGTATTTGAGCATGTATTCGTTTGTTACAGGTACCCATCTACCGTCCATACGAATATAGAGTTTGGTCTTTTTTTCCATCTCCTTCTTACGAAGACGCAGCCAGACAACGACCAAAATTAAAGCCAGTGGAATTGCTATCCACGGCGAAATATAGTCCATCAGTTTCTCCTTTCATGAGAAAAAAGTGAGACAGAAGTGCACGGATGTGTGCGGCTAAATGTCCTGGGATGGATATTTAACTTCTGTCTCACTATAGGGCGTGTTATTCCTGCGAGGTCGAAAAACCTAAGCCCGTGTTAGGGGCTGAGGCTTTGAGGGTTATGCTCTTAGGTAGGTGTTCCATTCTTCGTACAGATCGTTATCGGAAACGAAATCCATTGTGCGCATGTTAGCCTTCATACCCATCACAGCAAGCCAGGTGAGAGGAACAATGAGTGTTCCGGCGGTGGTTGCGATGATGATAGAGGTTTTGTTGCGTGCAACGAAGTCTTTCGTTTTGGCGATTTTGTCTTTCATTTGAATGTTCTCCTTTCTGGAGGGTCTCACTATACCCCCTGTTTTCCACGCGAAAAACCTAAGCCCGTGTTAGGGGCTGAGGCTTTGAGGGTTACTCTGCTGGGGTGTAGTACTCGTCAAAGAGTCCTTTTTCCGTCAGGAACGCGTTGTGCTGATTTACACCGATTTTCAGTAGTACGATCACTGTAGTTGTTGCAGCGAGGGCACAGATGAGGATCTCGGTCTTGTTCTTCACGACGAAGTTCTTGGTTGTGGTAATTGGGTTCTTCATGGTAATAATCTCCTTAGGTTGGGTCTCACTATAGCCCCTGTAATTCTCGCGAAAAACCTAAGCCCGTGTTAGGGGCTGTTAGTTTTTAACGCTTAAACAGTTTAGTAAAGATGTTTGAATGGTGGTTTTCTTGGTGCTCGTCGGCGGCTTCTTGTGTGATCTCGCTGCTCCAGAAGTTGTTGCTTACTACCCCGTGGGTAGTGCAAACAGCTACGAAGCCGTGAGTGCAAACATTTGAGTCGACAACGGTACGGTTGAATGTAGGCATTGGGTGTCCTTTAAGTTTGTGTTTGGGGTTCATTATAGCCCGTGTATTCTACGCGAAAAACCTAAGCCCGTGTTAGGGGCTGTTAGTTTTGAGGGTTAATCGGTTGGGATAATCAGGTCAATTTGCTGGTTCGGAAGGATTCCCCGCATGGCAGCCGTGAGTATGAGGCTGACAACCACTGTTGCAGCTACGCCAAGAACACCTGCGATGATGTTGATGACGGCTTGTCTAGTGGTTGCCTTCTTCAGTTCACGGATTTCTTCTGGGGTGAAGTCCTTGAGGATTTTGGCAAGCATTATGTTCTCCTTTTATAGATGGTTATGTCTCACTATAGCCCCTGTAATATGCGCGAAAAACCTAAGCCCGGGTTAGGGGCTGTGGCTTTGATCCTGTTCCTAATTTACATTTTGGAAGCGCGGTATGCGTATGCAGTGGCCTCAATGATCTTGGCACCACCTGTCATCAGTCCGGCTGCCGCTGTGGCAACGCCGACCGTGAGGGTGATGACGAGCATTGGGTTTTCGTCAAACGCTTTTTTGAGCTTGTTCATGGTGTCTCCTTAGTTAGTGGGGGTTCATTATAGGCCGTGTTAGATGTGCGAAAAACCTAAGCCCGTGTTAGGGGCTGTTGGTTTTTGAACTTTAGGTGAAGTAGAATTCGATTATGATTTCGGGAATTTTAAATTGCTTAGCTGCTGCTTCGAAGTACTCGGAAGGTTGTCCTTGAAAGTCGGCCATTTGATTCAGTACGAATGTTACAGCACACAAAGTGTAGTGCAACTGCATACTGAGCTCAGCCATCTTGCTGGACTCTTCTGAGAGATCTTCTTGACGGTAGTTAGCCAATTCTTTTGGCGTAATATAGGGCATGATTTCTCCTTAGTTGGGGTTCATTATAGGCCGTGTTAGATGTGCGAAAAACCAAAGCCCGTGTTAGGGGCTGTTGGTTTTTGAATCTATCGGTTGATTTTTGGGGCTGGTAAAGAGGCAATCTTTTGAATATCCGCCAGAGTCAATCCAGCACGGGCCAGTCGGCCTGCTAGAATGTTTGGTTTTACTTCTTCGGTTGTTTCTTCGGTGTCCATTTTGGTCTCCTTAGGTTCATTATACCCCGTGTTATCTACGCGAAAAAAGAAAGACCCTGCAAAAAGAAACCGCCTGTAAAGGGTTTAATCTCTACAAGCGGTTTCTCTTGGGGCCTTTCTTTAGTGGTTCTGCGTTTTAGATTTTTAGTTTCGGTACGAAGCTTACTGCTTTCGAAGAGAGGACGTGTACTTGCTCATAATGCATTATCAACACGATACCTACTAGGTTCGCGGCTATGATTGCAATAGTGTCAAGGCTTACGCGCCGTTCCTTTTTACGGGATTCGGCTTCGCAAAGCTTGTCGTATTGAGTGGCCATAGCGGCGTACTCAGCGGTGGCGGGTGACAGTGCTGTCATGAGCGACAGTACTCGTTCGGATTCTTTTAGTAGCGGCGTTTCTTCGACTTTCATAAAGTTTTTAAACACACAGTCTCCTTTTCAAGTTTGGGTTCATTATAGCCCGTGTGTTTACTGCGAACCGCCTTCGTTACGAACACGCATAGTAATAATCTTCTTCTTCTGAAGTTTGGGAACTGGCTCGTTCAATTCTAGTCGAGCATAGTTCTTCTCTGGATAGGAATCATCAACCACAATATCGCCGTCGAAATTCTCTGGATTGTTTTCATACTTATGCTTACTCACGCCCAGAACAACGTTAGTAAATACGACAAACGCCGTAAGCGTTGCAACTACTTCACTGCTGAATGGAAGTTCCGCCCAGATAGACGAAAGCGTGAAATATAGCGTGCCAAGTGCTGGCAGCCAGTAGTTGATAATCTTTCGAGCTAGATCATAGTTTGTGTTTGATAGTCTCATTGTTTTCTCCTTAAATTGAGGGAACACTTCTGATACGTCTGGTCTCATTTTATTATCCTCCGCCGATCTTCCAACTAGATCCCCATTTTACGTATGGAATAGCAATCTTCCAAGTAGATCCAACTTTTACGTACGCGACGGAGTTTCTCCAAGTAGATCCCCATTTTACTCTGGGACCTCTTGGGATTCTGTCAAGTACTAGATAGACTGACGGGTTAGAGTTTCCAAGAACACCTCCCTCGATCGAGCCATCAAGTGTGACCGACATTGTTCCGTCGTCGTTATGAGTAACCACTTTTGAGTAGCCAGCAAGCTCATACGATTGGTTACCATACGGACGAAAGTCGAAATTCCAGACTCCAGAAGTATCTGCTACACCGTTGACGTTAATCGACCATGGGAGGTTATCGTAATGCCACGATGGCTGTTGATCGGTTTCGTAAGCCCGCATTCGCACATCAATAACCGAGGTGTTGTTTTCAAAGTCTTGCGTTCCCTGAGTTACGTAAATCCTACCTCGAACTTTGGGTCTCGAACTGAAATCGTCATAACCACTGGCCATGAGTCACCTCCTTAAATAATCTTGAAGTAAATATCGCCGCTTGTGCCGCCAGATGGATTGCCGGTTCCTGAGGTAATTCCAAGGTTTGATCTAGCGGTCGCCCCACTGTAGCCTCCTGTGCCGCCGTAATATACGGTCAATCTTCCGAACGTACCGACGTGACCTATCCCTAGACTGGATCTAGCGCTTGACGAGCTCGTAGAGCTTGTACCGCCCTTAGATATAGGTACGGTGTTCTCAGTAGCCACACTACCAAGTCCAAGGCTGGATCTAGCGCTTGACGAATTCGTAGAGCTTGTACCACCCTTAGATATAGGCACGGTATCCTCAATAGACACACTACCAAGTCCAAGGTTTGATCTAGCTCCGACAGCTGTGGTAGATCCAGTTCCACCCCTAGTGACTGGCCAGACGTTTAGAATCAAATCCTTAACCTGTGCTAAGAAGTCGCGGGTTCGGTTGATCTCTCTCGCGCCCCACTTGACTTTTCCTTCTTCGCCGGTGTTCGGTACGAAGCCAAACCCAGCATCTTGTGATTCATCTCCTACAGCCATGATTGCTCCTTTCTAAATATGATTAGGCGTCTGCCCATTCGCCAACGGCGTCTTCCCAGACCACGTTGTAATCCCACGCAGCCCAAGAGCCCGGCGTGATGAACAGCTCGACCTCTAGTGTGGGGTAAGAACGTTCACCAACAGCGTCGTCGACAAATATCTGTTCGGTGATGCGCATACGGTTGGTTACCCCGTCTTCGTTACGCATCTCGATAACGTCTCCCAGATTATAGTCAACCCCATAAACATATCGATTGTCCTTCGGAAGCTCTCCGTCCAGAGCAGATATGTTCCTTTGCAAAGCCAGTTCTCGTTTTCCACGCTGCTCAAGAAGCGCTTGAAGTGCTGTACCTGCTGGTTCTTCTATGTCGTCAGCAATGACTAAGAGTACTCGACGTTCAAAGCCCGAGATCGACTCAGTAACTCCCTGAATATAGACCTTTTTAGCACCGTACTTCCCATACACATAGGCAACGTTCTTGTATTGTTGAATTGACGTGAGCTCTGTAGTGTTTGTAAGGTTATCCATATCAGGGCTGACGATCACGGCAGGCATAGATGACTGCGATGAGGTTAGATCGTTTCCGATGAACACATCAAAATATAGTTTAGATGTATCCTCCCCCCTATACAAACGAAAACCAAGATCTGAAAGCTCACAGATCTTCCTAATTGCATTGTATACGGTCGCCGGTTCGATCAATAAACTATCAATCTCTTGCGACTCTATAAGTGTTCCCGGGTCGTATAAACTTCCTGAAGTATAAAAAGGAATCGCATCATTATTTGAGTTATAGCCATTCTCGATCATAGTTGCAAATATGTATCTTGCTTGATCTCCTGGGGTTTTGTCAGAGATAGTCCATTCAAGAGTCTCTGTCCCATCAACAACTCCGGAAGTTGCTGTTCTGTCTTCCAGTATAGCCTCTAGAGAGCGTCCGGACGCTGTGAAATAAGACTCTCCGTTATCGTCGTTAGTCGCAACAATGTTCTCGACCGTCATAACTCTTCGAGAGTTATTAATAGCTAATCTCTGTCCGGCTTTAATGAGGCTTCGGTTTGCGAATGTAGAGTGCATCCTCAGTTGGAAGTTGCCATATGCCGAATACTTCTCAGTCCAAATAAGCGATTCAAAGCGGTCAACGACCGTCTCTCGCCTAAAGAGGTCGTCAAGAATGTAAATCTCCATCAGAGTCCTCCGTATTTGTTAGTGTATTCGAATGAATATGGTATGGACGCCCCCGCCGTCTTTACTCGGATGTCGTTCTCACCAGGCTGGAGCTTTGGCCAGTCTGAATATGGCGACACCGCATACAGGATAGAGTCGATGTTCCCCCCACGAGTAAGCATTGCGTATTTGTCTCCTGGAACCGTGCTGATTTCTATGACGTCTCCCGCCTCTAGTGAGGCAGCAAAGTCGAGCGTCCGAACAATTTCTCCACTGGGGGTGTTCTGAATCTGAAAGTCGCCAATAGATCGGTCCACCTCCAGAGTGAATATAATTCCACTATCCACGGTTCCGTCATAATCAAACACGTTTGCTGTTGTGGTTCCTTGTGTGGTTCCAGAAACAACGATCGTTGTTGGATCGAAGAAGTCCGGATCGAAGCTGAGCAAGGATATGGTGGCCACCGGATCCCCCGTGAACAAAGGACTATCGAAGGTTTCAACCATTCCAAATATGTCCATATCGGGAGCTCCGTCAACGACAAAGCGCATCTTCACCCGTGATTTAGGCATGAAGAACGAATATAACTCGTTACGGAGCTCCCGGACAGACGAAACACCGTAATCAGGCTCGATACCCAACTTAATTACGATGTTTCTCTTTTCTCTACGAGAGGACTGGTATTGCTCTCCATCCAATCGAGCAAAGCTCGACGAGACAAGATTTGCCTTGACTGGGTCCAATCCATCGATCGATCGAACCAAATATCCCCCAGCTGGGTTGTTGAGGGAGAGCGGAAGCATGACTCCACGCGCGGTATAAACTTCTACAGTTGATAGCATTATGTTTCCAGAGCTCCTCTCGCGATTGATAGTTGGTTCTTAGTGTTTCGGTATGTCTCTGCTGGAGAGATGCTCTTCGGCGAGGTGTTATACTGATTGAATTCCATATGGGTGGATTTATCCACCGGGGAATTTTCGACCTCGCGTTCTTGACGTTCTCTCTCCTCGTAACCGGCTGCAATCGAGGAAGCTTTGGCGGCTGCCCCAGAATATGCATACTTAGGCTTTCCCAACATTCTGTCTAGTTCGCCAGCAGTCTTCTTGACGCCAGTAAGATCTAGGACAGGACGAATCGTTGGAGACATGTCCATGTCGGAGTTCACTGCGTCAGCAATCTTAGACATTGAGCTCTTGAGGCCGTTAAGAGCCTCGTTACCCACGTCTTCGCCTGAGCGTCGAACATGCTTTCCGTTAGCCTTGAGGCTGTTAGTCAAACCGTCAATCGCAAAGTTTCCAATCGCGTAGAACTCCTTCGATGGTGAATTCATACCGAGAGCGTTACGAGCACCCTTAATAAGAGCCCAACCGATACGCATACCGGCATAACGCAAATCTTTTCCACCCTGTTCGATAGCATTAGCTACCCCTTCAACGATTGCACGGAACAACTTGCTACCTGCTTGAGTAAACTTCCACGAATATG
>Ga0209414_1000795_pt1 | contig 15311 bp, 13 predicted proteins | sample LakVidmifraction_4_FD_181154 | JGI IMG/M metagenome (GOLD analysis project Ga0209414, IMG submission 181154) | Hypersaline microbial communities from Lake Vida, Antarctica - Brine Hole Two &gt;0.2 micron (SPAdes) (version 2) | ecosystem: Environmental > Aquatic > Non-marine Saline and Alkaline >... | reverse complement strand
TTTGCCGAACTGGCTTCCCTTGTAGGATTTATTGCAGGGATTTACGTAGCCATTTATTTTTCCCATATTTTAAGCGATTATCTGGCCGATAAGGTTTCCTGGAATATACAGTTTGTCAATCTCGCGGCCTTTGCCATCACCTTTATCCTAATTGTGTTTTTTATTTCCCTAGCAGGTAATTTTCTTACCAAAGTCGCAAATTTTGCGGCACTCGGGATTTTAAACAAGCTTATAGGTGCTGGGTTTGGCTTTCTAAAAATAGGATTTATTGCAAGTGTATTAATTATGTTTTTTGCTTCTACCAATGAAGATATTAATCTTGTAGAAAAAGAAACTCTTGAAGAATCGGTATTGTTTTCACCAATTAAAACCATTGCTCCCATTTTTTTGCCATCCATTTTGAGGGAGGCCAAAGACCTGGATATTATAGAGAACGACCTGTAAACCTAAGAAAGGAATCCTGTTAAAATTCCTACCCGTCGTTCTTAACAAATAATTTAAACCGAAATTAACCGGATCTTAAAAGTCCAGCTTATACACCTCATCCAATTGTGAATCGTTTTTAAAATTCACTCCCAGATCCTTTACAATTCCATCGCCCACTCCGTATACCCATCCGTGAATCTCCAGATCCTGATTAGCTTCCCAAGCATTTTGCACAATGGAAGTTTTGGCAAGATCATATACCTGTTCTATTACATTCAGCTCAACAAACCGGTTGGTTCGTTCACTTATATCTGCAATATTATCCAACTCTTTTTTATGGACTCTGTAAATGTTTTTTATATGCCTTATCCAGTTGTCTATCAATCCTATTGATTTATTTGTCATAGCAGCCTCTATCCCACCACAGCCGTAATGCCCGCAAACTATCACATGTTTCACTTTTAACACATTGACCGCATAATCAAGAACACTCAGCATGTTCATATCGGTATGGATCACCATGTTCGCAATATTTCTGTGCACAAAAACCTCACCCGGTTCTGCCCCAATTATTTCATTTGCAGGCACCCGGCTATCGGCACAACCAATCCACAATAAGGGTGGCTTTTGGCCCTTGACAAGTCTTTCAAAATATTGCGGATCCAGTTTAAGTTTATTTTCAACCCACTTTTTGTTGTTTTCTATAATTTTTTTATAAAAATCTTCCATAATTCCAAGCTTTAAAAAGTTGCCTTAATTGAGATGTTTCAATCATTAAAAGAACAATAATTAAATAAACAACGCAATTCTAATCTGATATTAACCTAAGAAAAAAAATATTTAAAGAAACCTGACATCCGATTTATCCGTCCAACCTTGAATTTTATTGGCGAGTTCAAATTTTATCCAGTTCTGAAAAGTTTCCAGAATTTTCACCTTTGTCCCCTCGTGCAACCTTAAAATTTCATCGCTTCTTAGAGTTGGTTCGTTTCTAAGGATGGCTTCTTCAGAAAATATTATTGCAAACTGTGAGTTTTTATTATATTCCTGTTGTTGAAAAGCAAATATTAAAGCACTCAACATTATAATTAGTGCAATTATAGAGGTGGAAAAGAAAAGCCTTTTTTGCCTACTGGAGTTGCTGAAATAATACAGAAGGAAAAAAGCGGCAAACAATATCGAGCCAATCACTGCTGTCCAGGCCCAACCATTAAAACTGAGAACTGAAATTAACTTGTTTATTATTTTTAAAAGCCCTGTTTTTGGGACCTCTTCAATCTTGTCTATCAACATTCTTTGGGCAAATTCCAGGTTGTTTTTTACATCTGAATCACCTGGATTGAGTTGAAGTGCTTTTTCATAGTAATAGATACTGGGCGCGATTTGACTTAACTTATAATGCGCATTTGCCAGATTGTAATATAACTCGGCTGAAGTCTCGCCATTTTCCAGAATGCGCTCATAATTATTAATTGCTTCTGAATAATTCCCTTCATTATAAGCCGTATTCGCCTCCTGAAATAAATCTTTGTTTTGTGCCGACAAAGAAAAAAAGCAGATAAATAGTAAATAAACAATCTTATTCATAGCTATAACTGTTTGTCCAATTCCGAAATTATATTGGCTGCATTTTCATAATCCCGATGCATCTCTACATTTGAAGAAGGTGTGTATCGTGCAAATTCACAACTCTCTATAAGTGCGATAAAATCTTTGGTTGTTGCAGAATCGGCCTTGCGTTCTGCCAATAACTCCACAATCCGTTCTTTGCTCATCTCGCTGGTTTGAATATGCAATTTTGCCTTCAGGTAATTGTGTAAAGCGCGTTCAAGCGTTAGGTAGAAGGCTTTTTGATCTCCTATATTCTTTTTAGCTTCAAACAAGTATTTCCTGGCAAGCTTGTCGGCTTTTTTAATCTTATTTCCAATTACATCATTGGCCAAAGCTTCGCGTTTTTTACCCAGGAGAACCCCTAAAATAATAAAGATAAAAGGAAACGACAACAACGACCAAAACTCCCAGGATCCAAAAAAGGAACCGGAATTTATAGATTTCAAATTAGTGCTTAACCTGATATATTTAAATTGATCTTGATTTAATTCTACTGTTTGCTTAGTTACCGAATTTGAACTTCCTGAACTGATGGTTGTGCCCGCAGGTGCATTGGAAACTTCCAGCAGGATTTCTCCTGAATTAATGGTTTTATAGGACTTGCTTTCCAAATCGAACCAGGAAAAAGATAAAGATGGAATTGGGAATTTTCCCTTTTGCATAGTAACGATCGTGTAATTTTCGATGATGCTTCCCTGAGTTCCATTTAAATTGGTCCTTACGTTTTCGACGCGTTCCGGTTCATATTTTTCTAATGATGCAGGCACTTGCAATTCCGGAAGTTCAAATAATTTCAAATTGCCATTCCCCCTTACCTCAACTTTTAGGTTCAGGGATTCTGTAGCGGCAAGGCTGGACCTGTCTGCAGTTACCTTAAAATCAAATTTCCCAACTGCACCGGTAAAACTCTCAGGTTTATTGGCCTGGGGCAAAGCTTTTACATTTATTGTCCTATTCCCCGCAGCCACTGTTTTATCTATTGTGGTAAAAAGCCTGCCTCCAAATATGTCCCTGCGGTCACTGGGCACATCTACCGAAACTGAAAGAGTCAAAGGTTCTATTTCCAGCTCCCCGATTTTTTGAGGATATAAAATTGTTTTACGCAGAATGACATATCTGTATGGCTCCCCCTGGAACTCCCCAGATTGTATATTTAACTGCTTAATATCGATATTTTGACTCCAAAAATCCTGATAAACAGGGCTATCCATTTCCCTCCAATTGCTAACGCTTATTCGCGGACTCACGTAAAGCTTATAAACAACGGTAATTGCTTCATTCAAATAAGGATTCAGATTGGAAATTTCAGCAACCAAATGCAGATTTTCTGAAGCGACAAAGTCTGAATTATTTCCATCGGTGGGAGTATCTACGGCGGCTGTAACTTCAACCTGAACAGGTGAGGTTTTATAAGTGTTCCCTTCAACCGTTATTTCTGCTTGCCCAATGGGGAATTTCCCTCTGCCCTGAGGCGCCAGAAAATAAGTGTATGTTTTGGAATAGGTGCGTTTCCCATTGATCCAACTGTTACTTACAGACTGGTTGGGTCCGCCAACAACTGTGAACCCGTTAAAAGAAGGCGGCTTAAAATTGTCGCCATCCTGATTCATTTCAAAATCAACTCTCAGGCGCTCGTTTATTCCCAACTTATTTTTACTTACGCTGGCTTCAAATTTAACCTGAGCAACACTCAAAGTTGAAATTGCTAAAAAAAATGACAGTATGAATATTCTTAAATTCATTCCTTGTATTACTTGTCTTTTAAGTTTTTATTAGTCCCGATTTCGGTTTTACCGGTTACCAATCTTTCCCGGTCCTGGTTTTAGCTCCTCTAGCCTTTTGGGCATTTATTTTTTCCTGCACCTTCTTTTCTTCATTATTCATGGCTTCCAGCAAATTTTTAATTTGTTGAGCTGAGAGTTGACCCGGTTGTGGTTGCGTTTGTTGTTCCTTTTCCTGATCTCCTTTTTCTTCCTTTTTATCCTTAGGATCGCCTTTATCATCCGGTTTCTCAGGTTCTTGTTTGGAGTCGTCTTTTTGATCTCCGCCCTTATCTTCCTTATCTTCACCGTCTTTTTTATCCTGATCTTTTTTTCCCTGATCGTCTTTTTTATCCTTGTTTTTATCGTCCTTATTTTGTTCCTTTTTATCATCTTCACCACCGCCTCCATCTTCTTTCTCCTTCTCAAGCATTTTTTTAGCCAAAGCTAAATTATACCTCGTTTCCTCATCGGAAGGGATATTTCTCAACGCATTTTTATAGGCTTCAACAGCTCCCGCATAATTCTTTTGTTCCATAAAGGAATTTCCCATATTATGGAATATCCGGTGCTTTTCTTCTTTATTTCCGGCTATTTTTCCAGCCTGTTCATAACGGATAGCGGCTTGTGCCGGTTTTTCTTTTCCGTAGTACATATTTGCCATATTATAACGGGCAGTTACACTTTCAGGGTTTTTGGAAACAGCCTGCCTATAGGAAGCTTCAGCCGATGCAAAATCGTTTTCACTCAATTCCTTTTCAGCTTCTCTCAGAATTTTATCTGTTTTTCGAATGATTTGTTTGTTTTCCTTCTGAACAGATTGTCCGAAGGAAATGTTGAAAAACAACAAACCTGCACCTGCTAAAAGACAGGTACGGAACAGCTTCAAAATTGATATATTTTTCATCATCATCCTAACTTCTTCGTTCATTAAACAGATTCAATTTTTTAATCCAAGATGTTTTTCTTTCCAACAGAAAAACATCCAGAAGCAACAACAAAATTCCGAAACCTAAAAACCACTGATATTGGGACTGATAATCTGCAAACTGCTTGGCTTCAAATTCGGTTTTATCCATATTTTGAAGAATTTCGGTCACTTCCGCGGTCACTTCAGAAGTAATATTGCCCTCAATATATTTTCCATTTGCATTGGCAGAAATCTCTTTTAAGGTTTCCTCATTCATTCTGGTGATCACAGTTTCGCCGTTTTGATCCTTTTTATAGCTTTGAATGATCCCATTCTTTTTTAGAGGAATTGGCGCCCCTTTGATGGTTCCAACTCCAATGGTAAAAATACGTATTCCCAGTTCGGCAGCTTTGCTGGCAGTAGGGCCAACTTCTCCAAAATGATCTTCCCCATCACTTATTATAAACAGAACTTTGCTGGTTTGGTCAGCATCATCGTAATAAGTGGTAGCCAGATCTATCGCATCAGTGATAGCTGTCCCCTGAGATGACACCATATCGGTATTCATAGCTTGCAGGAACATTTTTGCGGCAGCATAATCTGTGGTAATTGGCAGTTGTGGAAAGGCACTTCCCGCATAAGCTATAATCCCAATCCGGTCGCCCACTAAATTATTAATTATCTGAGTGACCAATTGCTTGGATTTCTCCAATCGGTTTGGCGCAATATCTTCTGCCTCCATACTTTTTGAAACATCAATTGCAAACACAACATCTACTCCCTCGCGGGTAACAGTTTCCATTTTGGTTCCAATTTTAGGATTGACCAAAGCCATCGTCAGGCTGGCTAAAGCAAGCAGCAATATGGTGAATTTTAAACCGGGTTTAAACCGGGATTTTTCCGGGCTTAATTTCTGAAGCATCCCGGGGGTAGCAAACTGTTTTTGGCTGCGTTTTTTCCAAAGAAGAAGCAACGCATACAGCACTACCAAAAAAGGGATGATGAGCAACAACCAGAAATATTTTTCTTCCTCTAAAATATACATTTAAATACCTCTTATTTATTTCTATGGGAATATACCAGCGAATTATATTTTGCCCAAATATTCATTATTTTCAACACATTTCCACCCAAAAGGTGGTTGATATTTTTATATAAAACTCCTAAAAACAGTAAACCGCAAAAAGAGTTCCATTATAAGTAATAGCCCGGCCAATAGTAATAACGGCCTATAATTTTCTTCGTAATTGGTATATTTTAATTCTTCGACCTCGGTTTTTTCCAGACTGTCAATTTCTTCGTAAATCGATTCCAGTTTTTCATTATTGGTTGCCCTAAAATATTTTCCTCCTGTTACATTTGCAATTTCCTGGAGCAATTTTTCGTCTATTTCCACCTGCGCATATCCGTATTGAAATTGTCCGTTTGGCATCAAAGCCACAGGCGAAAGCGCCATTCCATTGGTTCCAACCCCAATTGTATAGGTTTTTATCTTGTATTCCACTGCCAGTTCACTGGCAATTTTAGGATCTATAAACCCGGCATTGTTAACTCCATCAGTCAATAAAATAATCACTTTGCTCTTCGCCTTGCTGTCTTTTAATCTATTTACTGCTGTTGCCAGTCCCATTCCTATCGCGGTACCATTTTCTAAGGCCGTATTGAATTCAATATCGGCTAAAGAACTTAGTACGATGGCTTTATCACTGGTTACAGGGGTTTTGGTAAAACTTTCCCCGGCATATACCACCAAACCGATCCTGTCTGAAGGTCGGCCCTTTATAAATTCGGCGGCGACTTCCTTTAATGCCTCCAACCTGTTGGGTTTTAAATCCCTTGCAAGCATACTCCCGGAAACATCAATTGCAAGTACTATATCTATTCCCTGAGTTGAGGTTGTTTTAGTTGAAACATCTGTTGTACGCGGTCTGGCCATTGCGGTAATTAAGAGAGCAAGAGCCAACAACCTAAGCAAAAACAAACCATGTCTCAATAATGGAAGTAAACTGGGTTTCGCCTTAAAGCCTTTCACACTCGAAATCTTAAGCTCCGGAAGTTGCTTGTTCCGCTTCCAAAAATACCAGGCTGTGACTATTGGCAATAAGAGCAATAACCAAAAAAATTGCGGATTTTCAAATCTAAAATTATCTAACATTAGTTCGCTGGATTTTCAAATTCAACCGAATTAATAATCCGGCTTGCGATTTCATCGGCATAAACGTCCTGTTCATCATAAATTACGGTGATTTGTTGAAAGCCGTCATTTTCGACAAAATTCAGAATGCTATATTTCTTGATCACCGGTCTTTTTGTAACCGGATTTTCAATTTCCAGAGTTCCAAAAACCCTGATTCCCTTAATTCCTTCCAATGTGCCGTATTCTTCCTCTTTAACAATAATATTTTTGGCTCCTTTTCGCTCTAAATTTGCATAAACTCCATCCACGGCAGTTTTTAATTCAAATTTCACGTCTTTTTGAAACCTTAGAGTGCTTAACACAACATACAAAGGATTGTCCAAACTTCCGTCAATAAAGGTTTCATTGCCAACCAACATGGCTTTAGCATCGTTGGGCATATCAATTTCACCCCGTTTAAGAACCCTTGGAGTTGCGATGGACACTGCAGGATCTCCATATTCACTTTGTATCCATTCACCTTCAAGCAATTCCTTGGTAGGATTGCCAAGGAAACTGTCTTTTAAATAGTCAAAGCCTCTGGTTGTAATAAGTGCAGTAATTCCTATGGCAATTACAATGATCGCGCCCGAAACTCCAATAATTATACGTTTTCGTTTTCTGCGTTTTAACCGTGCTTTCCTGTAGGCCTCATCTTTTAATCGTTCCTCCTCTGTAGGTTCAGGGATCGCTGCTTTTGTATCGGTTATTACGTGTTCAATTTTTGACCGATCTCCTTTGGCAGTAATTATATCCGGTCTGGAATTGGCAAATTTCGCAAGATCTGCGCGCTGCAAAATGGTTTTAAGTTCATCTATGGTTTCCCGGCTCAATTTCAATTTCCCGGCCTCCATCTTAATTTCCAGATAATTGATAAGCTCAGAAGTCGTACTCTCCATTGCCCGAAGGCTTATCTCATCCTCCAGATATCGCCTTACAGCTTCGGTTAATTTTGAATAATATTCCTTTGTCTGGCGGTTTTCCAGTAATTGGGATTTGTCCAGCTGTTGTAATTCAAACAATGCCCTTTCATAAGGTGGCAATTGTTTTTCTGTTTCCTGTTTTTTCTTTTTTCTTCTGAAGAAATAATACCCAAGACCAATTATACCTAAACCCGAAAGTAACCACCAAAACCAATTCGGAATTTCAAATGCTGAAGGCACCTCCATTGCAGGTTTAATAGAATACATTTTTTGTTTGGTTGTATCAACTACAACCGTTGCGACTTCCACCTTTATTGAATCGGTTAAAAAAGGAGTATCGTCAATAAGTATTTTCTGTTGCGGAATGGTATAACTCCCGGAATCGAATTGGGTGAGGGCATATTGCTTTAAAAGTTTAAACCTGTTTTGAACCCTTGAAGTATCGGTTTTGAGCGATTCCAAGACTTCCATCGGGTTAAAGGTCTCGCCTTCCGGAAAAACAACAAGATTGGTAGAGTCAGTTTCCACCGAAATACTATACATGATTTGCTCGCCAATTTTAATTTGAGCGGAATCTATGCTTGCAGAAATACCCGGATTCTGTGAAAAACCAAAAATTGAAGTTATCGCAAAAAGAAGAAATAAGAATGATTTATTGAAACTGATTTTTTCACGTCTAAAGTTGTATATCACTGCAAAGGCTTCAGGTTGAAAAATAATTTTATAAAATGTTGAATGTTTTTTTGTCATTTTTAATTCTTAACCTCTTCTTTTAAAATATCCCAACAATTTTTTGACATAACTTTCGTCCACCCGCGTGCTCAAAACCCCGGCACCGCTTTTTGAAAAACTTTCCCTGAAATAATTTTCCCGATCTTTAAAATAGGCGCCATAAGCAAGTCTCACAGATTTTGAACCAGTATTTACCATCACCAATTCATCGGTTTCCCTGTCTGACATTTGTACCATCCCTAAATTGGGAATCTCTTCCTCCCTCGCGTCAAAAATCCTAATTCCTGTAACATCATGTTTGTTGCTTATAATCTTTAAAGTTTGCTGATAATTATCGTCAATAAAATCGGACAATATAAAAATAATGGCCTTTTTCTTAATAATGCTGGTTACATACTTTAAAGCTTCTGCCAGATCGGTTTTTTTGCCTTTTGGTTCAAATTCAAGAAGTTCCCGGATAATACGCAACACATGAAATCTGCCTTTTTTAGGCGGAATAAATAACTCCATCTGGTCTGAAAAAAGCAACAGCCCTATTTTATCGTTGTTTTGGGAAGCCGAAAACGCCAGAGTGGCGGCAATTTCAGTAATAATTTCCTTTTTAAATTGATTTTGGGTTCCAAATAATTCCGATGCCGAAATATCTACAACCAACATCATGGTCAACTCGCGTTCTTCTTCAAAAACCTTGACAAAAGGCTCATGATACCGTGCGGTTACATTCCAGTCTATACTCCTCACATCGTCCCCGAACTGATAACTTCTGACCTCGCTAAAGATCATTCCCCTACCTTTAAACGTAGAATGGTACTCTCCCCCAAACACGTGATTGCTCAGGCGTTTGGTCTTGATCTCAATTTTTCGGACTTTTTTAAGTAATTCCTTCGTATCCATTTTTAGCCATCTTCCAGTAAGTTTCCAATGGAAACAGAAGAGTCAATTTTTTTGGTTGAAAATATAATTTTAAAGTTCCCCTTGGGGGGATTAAGGAGGCTTTCTTAAGGCACTTCTATTTCATTTATAATTTTGCTGATGATATCTTCGGAAGTGACATTTTCTGCTTCAGCTTCATAAGATATTCCTATCCTGTGTCGCAATACATCAAATACTATTGCCCTGACATCTTCAGGAACAACATACCCCCTTCTTTTAATAAACGCATAACATTTTGCCGCCATTGCCAAATTTATACTTCCCCGCGGTGAAGCTCCAAAATTGATAAGGGGTTTTAATTCTTCCAAATTATATTTTTCCGGAGTTCTTGTTGCAAATACGATATCCAGTATATATTTTTCTATTTTTTCATCCATATAAACCTCCCGAACAGCTGCCTGTGCTCTGGCGATTTGTTCCAAACTCACTACCGGATTTACCTTCTCAAAACCTCCTTTTAAATTTGCGCGAACAATAAGTTGTTCCTCGGCCATTTTAGGATATTTAATGACGGTTTTTAGCATAAACCTGTCAACCTGGGCTTCCGGCAAAGGATAAGTTCCTTCCTGTTCCACCGGGTTTTGGGTTGCCATTACCAGAAAAGGCCGGTCCAGAATAAAAGTTTCGTCACCAATTGTCACTTGCCGCTCCTGCATGGCCTCCAGTAAAGCAGACTGCACTTTTGCGGGAGCTCTGTTTATTTCATCGGCAAGGATGAAATTTGCGAAAATAGGTCCCTTTTTAATACTGAAATCGTTCAGTTTCATATTGTAAATCATAGTACCCGTAACATCGGCCGGCAAAAGATCCGGAGTAAACTGGATCCTGCTGAAACTACCGTGAACGGCTTGTGAAAGGGTGTTTATCGCCAGGGTTTTCGCCAAGCCAGGAACACCTTCTAGCAGGATATGTCCCTGCCCAAGAAGTCCTATTAACAAACGCTCTACCATATCTTTTTGACCTATGATTACCTTATTTATTTCGGCAGTAAGCAAGTCTACAAAAGCACTTTCTCTTTCTATTTTTTCATTAAGGCTTGAAATATCTATTGAAGCATTATTCTCTATCATAGGTTTAAATTTTAAAAATGTGAAGATATTCATAAATTAGGAACGATGCTAATTTACAATTATTGAACCAAAATGGTTAAAAAACAAAAAAAGACTGTCTTTTCAGGCAGTCTTTATATTTATGAGATATACAGGAATTTAATTTTCACTTCCAATTGCTGAAAGAAATATTTGTCCCATTTCTTTTTCCTCACCTGATGTTACCACTACGTTGTTTACTTCATATACTTTGTAACCAGAAGACACTTCAGGGGTTACTGTAAACTTGTAGGTACCCGCAGGAACTCCGTTAAGAGAGAATTTTCCATCCTGACCTGTGTATGCAGTAATAATATTAGCGGCATTTTGAACTTTAACAACACTTTGGAAATCTGAAGGCTGTACTTCTCCTGAAATTGTTGCAGAACCTTCAACAGCTGCCAAACGGATTACAGGTTTCAAAATATATTGACCACTTTCCCCCGCTCTTTCTATAGACTTATCTACATCAAAATCCAACAGATATTCATATTCCACACCGGCTACAAGTTCTTGATTTACCTTAAGTTTCAATCCGGATTGTTGTGCACTTGGAGTACTTAATGGGATCTCCTCAGTTGTACCATTAAGAACAATTGCATTATCTGATCCTAATAGCAATCTGATCTGTCCTAACATTCCTGGTGCAACTTCAGCGGTTGCAAGTAATTGAGTTATTCCACCTGTCAAGCTTAATAAATCATATCTTCCTGCTTCAACTCCGTCAAGGCTAACCCAACCTTCTTCATCGGATGCGGCATCTGCTTTGATCTTTACATCAATTACATCAACAAAAACAGCTTCGTAATCTCCGGGGGCATCGGTCATGCTAATTTTAACCCTTGCATTTTGATCACTTGTGGAATCATCATCGCTACAGCTAAGAAACATTGTTACTGCAACAAAAGCCAACAAAAGGCCTGCAAATTTCTTCATTTTCAGTTTCTTTAAATTCATAGTTAATTTGATTTAAGTTTAAAATTAATTTAGGTTTGGACAGTAAAACGCCAGATATTATATTTCATTTTAAATAAATTCCCAATTAACTATTTTTAACAAGTCTTAAACAAGGTTTAATAGGAGATAAGTCACTTACTTGCAATACTTTTTATACCTTCAAATCTTTTGAAATTTAATTTTAACATTTATGAAAAAAGTAGCATTAATAACAGGAGCAAGCAGCGGAATTGGAAAAGCCACAGCCCAGGCATTTGCCTCTCAAAAATTTGATTTAATTTTATGCGGAAGAAGGCAGGACGCCCTTGACGAGCTTAAAACTGAATTGTCCAAACTGGTTTCAGTTACTAGTTTGTGTTTTGATATTCGCGATAAAACCGAAGTTTTTAAACAAATTGAAAGTTTGCCTAAAGAATTTCAGAATATTGATATTTTGGTCAACAATGCGGGAAATGCACATGGCATGGATTCCATTCAGGCAGGAAATACCGATGATTGGGATGCTATGATAGATATCAATGTAAAAGGCCTGTTGTATGTGAGCAAAGCGATAATTCCCGGAATGGTGGAACGTAAATCAGGACATATTATCAATATTGGCTCTACTGCAGGAAAAGAAGTTTATCCTAACGGAAATGTGTACTGTGCCAGTAAATTTGCTGTGGACGCCATCAACCAGGCGATGAGAATAGATTTGAACAAAGCCGGAATAAGAGTTGGGGCAGTTAATCCAGGAATGACCAAAACCGATTTCAGCAAAGTGCGGTTCAAAGGAGATGAGGAACGTGCCCAAAAAGTATATGAAGGATTTCAGCCACTTTTACCGGAGGATATTGCCGATATAATAACATTTGTGGTTTCAAGACCATATCACGTGAATATTGCCGATCTAACGGTAATGCCAACCGCCCAGGCAAGCAGTACTATTGTAAATAAGGATTAATTAACTTACATTATCCAATTTGAAGATTTGAAAATTAATTAAAAACACTAAAAAGAGATTCCCACGTTTACAGGAATGACAAAAGTTTTAAAATGATCAACAAACGTCTATTAATCAAAAATCTGCTTGCACATAATGACGAGAACAGCTTTTATGATAAAAAGCGGTTGCTCAATATTGGTCAAAAGGAAGGAAAAGCTAAATTTTTAAAACACATTTGCGCCTTGGCAAATTCCAATCCCAACAATAATTCCTATATGGTAATAGGAGTTGAAGACGATGACAATAGCATCCGGGGAGTTGATTTTTTTGACGACAGTAAGATCCAGAACCTTGTAAACGCCTATCTCTCAAATCCGCCTTTGGTTTCTTATGAAAATATCCCTTTTCCGCATTTACCGGATTATTTAGTGGTAGGATTGGTGACTATAAGACCTAATAACGGAAAGATCTGTTCCCTGCGAAAAAACATCTGGAAATACTACGGCGGCTCAGTTTATATTAGGGAAGGCAGTATAAGTATGCCTAAAATATTCGGGATCGAAATAAAGGATGTGAACTCCAAAATAGTCGATTCAATAGAAAACCACGCTCAAAACAATATTGAACTCACTCTGGATGGTGTCTTCTATTTTATGAACAAACGAAAAGATTTTCACCCTACTTATAAAGTGTTCAAGGAGTATTTTGTGGTTTGCTGGGCTGGGAAAATTAAAAAAATTAAAAATGACATTTACTATTCGCGGCTGGATATTGAACTGATCAATGAACAGGTGAAGCTTTTTTATTCTGAATTAGATGAAGTTAGCATCAGTATTACCGACGATTATTTCAAGATTGTGGAACATGTACATCTGGGATTGGAAAATAAATTTCAGTATTATCCACTGGAAGAAGTCACCATTAAATTCCATGATAACGCGAGCTACGAGATGGAAAGCAAATTGTTGTTTGAACCGCCTCAATTCAATAAAAAAATTTTACATCATATTTACAACGCCAATAATGCTTTGCTTTCAAAATTAAAGAATGGCCTTACTCTAAATAAACAAGAAGAGAAGGACCTTGTAAATCTTCCGGAAACTTATTTAATTTGTTCTTTTAATAATTTTGAGGATGCCATAGAAAAACTTGAAAGTGCAAAAGAGGCATTAAGGCATCATAATAAAAAATCATATCGCGCATATAAGGAAAGTATGCGGATTTTAAGAAAGGTAAAATACAGTTAATATGAACAGAACAATTGCAATTGGGGACATCCACGGAGGGTTAAAGGCCTTGGTCCAATTGTTTCAAAGAATTGAATTAACCCAAGATGATAACCTGATATTTTTAGGGGATTATGTAGATGGATGGAGCGATTCTGCCAATGTGATAAGTTATTTAATAGAACTTGCAAACAAAAATACCTGTGTTTTCTTGCGTGGAAACCATGATGATCTAACACATCATTGGTTAAAAACCGGTGATTTTAACGAACAATGGCTGATGCATGGAGGACAAACAAGTATTGATGCTTACCGAAACCTTTCTTCTGAAGAGATCAAAACCCATATTGGATTTTATGAACAGATGCTGAATTTTTATGTTGACGGGCAAAACAGGTTATTTGTACATGCCGGATTTACTAACCTTCATGGCCCAGAAGCAGAATATTATCCCAGCCTATTTTATTGGGATCGTACTTTGTGGGAAATGGCTTTATCACTGGATAAAACCTTGCCGCTCACCCACAAATTTTATCCTGCACGTTTGCAATTATATGAAGAGATCTTTATTGGACATACTCCTGTCACCAGGATTGACGAGACCAAACCGGTCAAAATGGCAAATGTCTGGAATTTAGATACCGGTGCAGCTTTTAAAGGAAAACTTTCTGCCATTGATATAAATTCCAATAAAATCTGGCAGAGTGAACCGGTACACAAGCTTTATCCGAAAGAAAAAGGAAGAAATTTAGAGTCTTTTCTACCTTAACTTTTCAATAAATTTATATATTTGAAAATATTAGAATATCGTTGCACTATTTTTGATGATATATAAATAAATATTAGCCAGCGCTTTACAGAATTTGCTTTTGTATTGTTTGGAAACCCTTTAAAAATAAAAGCTATGGCCTTAACCAACATCCGATTAGAAGTTATGCAAACCGTTGAAAAAACAATCGATGGTTATATTGATAAGTATTTGATCCCAATTGAAGAAATCTGGCAACCTTCAGATCTTTTGCCTAATCTTCAAAATGATAATTACATGGAGGAGATCAAACAAATAAGAGAAGAATCCAAGGAACTTGGCTACGATTTCTGGGTTGTTCTTGTAGCCGATATGGTTACTGAAGAAGCTCTGCCTACATACGAATCCTGGTTAATGGATATGGAAGGCGTAAACCAGCATGGGCATGATGGCTGGTCAAGATGGCTTCGTCACTGGACCGGGGAAGAAAACCGTCACGGAGATACCCTTAACAAATACCTTTATCTCTCGGGAAGGGTTAATATGCGCGAAATTGAAAAAACCACGCAGTATTTAATCAGTGATGGGTTTGATATTGGTACCGGAAGGGATCCTTATAAAAATTTCGTCTATACCAGTTTTCAGGAATTGGCCACCAATATTTCCCATAAAAGAGTGGGGCAACTCGCCAAACAAAAAGGAAATAAAATGCTTGCCAAAATGTGCAGCGTTATTGCGGGGGACGAGATGAGGCATCACCTGGCATACCGGGAATTTGTAAAGACCATCTTTGAATATGATCCAAGCGAAATGATGTTGGCTTTCCATGATATGATGAAGAAAAAAATCGTGATGCCCGCCCAATTCATCAGGGAATCCGGTCAGGAAATTGCATC
>Ga0209414_1000792_pt1 | contig 15349 bp, 32 predicted proteins | sample LakVidmifraction_4_FD_181154 | JGI IMG/M metagenome (GOLD analysis project Ga0209414, IMG submission 181154) | Hypersaline microbial communities from Lake Vida, Antarctica - Brine Hole Two &gt;0.2 micron (SPAdes) (version 2) | ecosystem: Environmental > Aquatic > Non-marine Saline and Alkaline >... | reverse complement strand
ATCTATCTCTATGTGCATGAAGGATAGTAAGGCGGAGAAGAATGTAGATCCACTATCTGGGTTCATCCAATCTACTTTCACCTGGTTTATTTTTTTCTGAATACTAGGAGTCATGCTCATCATAATCTCCTTCTAGGTTTTCATGGACCCATTCCCAGTAACCGTAACGAGTATTGTCAGCACATACCGAAGATTGCCATTCTTTTATAGGGAAGTCTGGGTGTTCTGACCGCCAACCATGCAGCGTTTGGTACACCACAGCTTCTGTCTGTTTATAATTTGGCATCTTTAACTCCTCGGATGATTAACCAATTCCAAATATAGAGAATAGGTCCAATTGTGACTATAAATAGCCAACGTAGAATGGGGTGTAGGGGTGACTCATCACATATACAAGTCTCTTCCCCACATCCGTGACAATGATACATTGGCATTATTATTTCCGTTGAATCAGTTCTTGAGCATTAACTTTATACCAATCCTGGATATGAATATTCTGTAATAGGTCATATTCTCTGGCAACAGATTGCCGTAATGCTGTGACTTGGTGATCAATACCTAATCTGGTAATGAACTGCAAGAGTTCCTTAGCATTACTTTCTTTCAGGTGGTATCCCACCAGACCTGCCATAGCATAAATTACCGAAGGATCATCTTCAGGGAAAGTGACACCTGAGGGGTTACGTACAATTTCCTCAATTGTTGGTATTTTGCCATATACCTGCGTGAAGGCTATATATTGTCTAGCAGCACCCAGACCAATGGTTCCTGCCATAAGTGGTAACTTGCTTATAGGAATAGGGTCATATTTCTTGGTAAGTTTACTCATGAATTCCCAAGTTCTGGGGCACTCAAAAGTAAGATCAGTATGGTTAGGGTCAAATTTATGAAGATGCTCAGGGAATCTCTTAATATATGAAAGTATCCTATGGTCAATACCTGCTGCAGCGGCCCAGAAATTCCAAGTTTCAGTACATACTTTAATAGGTAAGTGACTCACCCGTGACTGCATAGCAGTCCCAAGTCTGTTGACAATAGCTTTATCTGTAGTCAAGTTACCTGCAGTAGCCATGACACATCTGTCATCTAGTTTGTACATACCAACCATACGATCAAGTACCAGTTTGTATGCTGCAGCCTGTACCAATAGAGTACCTGCATTAAATTCATCTAAGAATAGCATCCAACCTTTGTAGGCCCGGCCTGTAGTTGGGTTGGTAGGTAAAGTTTTCCCTACAATTGGAAACATATCCATAGGTATATAGCTGGCTACTTTACGTCCATCTACTTCCCAAATATGCGGGAAGCCATTGAGTTCAGTAGGATCAATAGTACTTAGGCGTACATCAACTACCAGGTATTCCCATTTCTCTGCTATCTGATGGATTAATGAGGATTTGCCTACACCTGGGCTGGAGATAAGATTAGGTACTACCTTAGCATTGAAGCAATCTTCCACTAATTCGTAAGCATCATGCAGATTAACAGGTAGATAATTAGCCAATGGGTCTATAGTATTCCTAGACATATTTGATCTCCACATTAGTTCCAGTAGGGACAGTAATGGTTATATTATTTTCACAAGGAATTTCAGGTAGATAACTTACTAGATCATATTTTGTTTCCCGAGCGATTTCAGCCCTACCTGCTGCTTCAGCCCTACCTGCTGCTGTCCAAGCAAACTGTCGCGTACCAATATGACCATCCCAAACACGGGATGAAGCGGTCTGATCGTCATACCCAGTAATTGTAGCTACATCCCCACCTCGTGTGAGGTAGGTACGACCAACTTCTAATAGTAAATAAGGTTTCATAATATGTCCTTAGGGTTTTAAGCAGTGAATGTGGAATTTAGCCTGATTTGATAAAAATGAAATCAAGCTTTTGTGTATGAAGGGTATAGGAAAAAATGAGGTAAGCAGCCCGAAGGCTACCTACCTCAGACGCGGAGCGTCTTAATATAGAATCATGATAAAGCGTACTCGGACTCCAGTATATCCTGGCTAAGTCCACTACTGAGTTTATGATAGCCAACATAGGTACCAGATATCTGACTTAGGATCATAGTTACCATATTCATATCAGCTACCTCAGCCATAACTTCTTTATACAATTGCCTAACTTTATTCATATAGTTAGGGTGTGCATAGAAGCAGTCATGTATGGTGGCCAAATAAAATCCCTGTACATTGGCTCTCTTAATCATCTCTCGACACATCCAACCATCAACACTATGGACAATATTGGCTGCCAAAGCCTTACCTTGTTGTTGAGGTCTCACGACTTCAGCACGGTAAGTAAACCTTAGATGGTTAGCCTCATCGATCTCAAGACCTTTATCCACTTTCTCACTTACAGGAATATGTACTACATGTCCATCAGGCATAGCCCAAGTGTATTTAGTAGCCATAGGGTTCCAATGAGCTTGAAATAGGTGCATGAGTTCAGCAGGTCCAGGCAGTTTATTATTTACAGCGCCTACAAAAGAATCATAACCTTCACCTTCTCCAAAGATAGATCTAGGTTGGGCTTCTGATCCAAAGAAGTGTGTCATCAATGGTTTCTTAATTGTATTACGGTCAATTTTGTGATCCATGATCTTAGTCATTTCATCAGCTACTGACTCGTGTACATCCTCACGGTTACCTGTATCTATAAGGTTCACTGCTTTCGCAGATTCCCGACAACCGGACATTGCTGCCATTATCTGGATATTGGATGCTGTAGCATCTAAACCCATAATATGGTTTAAGGATTCTCCATTCTCTGCCTGTACCAGAGCACGGACTGCCTTATCAAATGCTAATGGTTCCTTAGCCTGAGCTGAATGAGATGTAAGGTTGGATCTATTATCATCTGTCCACCACAACCTATCCTTCCATTTCAGTCTATCAAGGCCAAACTTGTTGGCCACGTCTATCTTTATATACTCTATGCCTGTGAATGTTTGCACTATTTTCTCCTATCTGTAGATAATTACATTATCTGGTAGTTGTGTGAGAATATCTTCTACGTCTTTTTCCTTTAATTTACCGTTACCAATACCGGGGTAATTCATATGAAAGGTATAGCTTGTATGGGAGATAGCCGCTATTGATAGTTGTATAGTAGATTCTTCAATAACACTTATTAAAGCAGGATCCCTCCAATGCTCTTTAACCTTAAACCAGCCAATGTGTTGACCAGGCTCAATTACACGCCATAAGAGGTTGGGATCATTTTGGGTATTCATTAATGTCCCAAATTTTTTATCTATACCAGGATAAGTATCCCGCACTTGTTGAGCAGCGCCCCTACCCATAACAATTGCACCGTTATGCTTAACAATAGGGTTGCCAGTGAATAGATACACATCAGGAAATGCCCAAGGCGTACTATAATCTAATAATTTATTTACTATTTGCACTATTTTCTCCTCTAATTTCTATGTTGGAAGGGTCTATACATAGCTGCTAGTTGTATATCAATACTTGAGGGACTTCGTCTGTAATTATCTGACTGCGGTACATGTATACCATCAGTGGTCTTAGCATTTAAAATGTAATCAGCAGCTGAATGATTACCTGTACATGAGGGTGCCTGTTTTGTTTGATAATTTCTGCTCCAATGAGCAGAGGGTATCTTTGTGGGTAACATATTTATCTCCTATTGAATGAGGTCCTACAGAAGGCGCGTGAGCGCCTAGCCATACGATCCCATACCTTTTAGTATGAAATGCGTCTTATGACTGTGACACACGCCTTCTGTAGGGTTAAACGGTAGCTATCTCATAGTGATTAAAGTTCAACATCACTTTCTTATACTCATAGCTTTGGAAGTTCACATGATGACCATGTGAGTAGAGTCTCCCTCGGGAATCAGTCTGCCAGTTCATCCAGAAAGGCTCACTACCTAATAGGTTGTAGATTCTCCTGGCTTGTGTGGCATGTTGGATAAAGTTAGTTATCTCTTGATAATCTATGAGCTTGGATGGGGGTGTCTCAGGTACAGTTAGTACAAATGGGTCCAATTTCCAAGGTATAGCATTTAATATATTAATGCTTTTAAAATCAAGATTGTCATCATGCTGGGTATTTCTACCCAGAATAACAGGCTCATTGAATGTATAGTAACCACAGCTGTGGCGACTAGTAACTTTCTTAGGGGGAGAGATTAGCGGGGGATTAAAGAATGTATCTTGTATAAATTCAAACTCATCTTCAAATATTTCATAAATTGCTGGCCAATGATTAACTATTACTAGAGGTGACTCACTATTAACAGGTCTTTCAATATTAAATAGTCTATCTGGTCCACCACATACAGCCAACAATTCACCAGCAGTTCTTGCTCGGTCAAAGTGATCCTCGTGTGGTAGGTAAGCTTGCAGATATCCAATTACTTGCTGAATAGTCTGATCTCTCTTGGCTCTAATGGTAGAAGCAACAATGGCTACAAGTACTTTATCAAGGTTATCACGGTCTATTAAAGCTATACGTACATTCTTTGAGGGGTAGTAATCCCCATTGAGGTAAGCCTCTATGCGTATATAAGCCCCAATAGCCCATGTTGATAATTTTCTATCTAACTCATAACTAATACTACTGTGCAGAATGTCATGAATATGCCTCTGAGAGAACAAGGCTTCCACTTCTTCTTGAGATGGTCGAGACATACCTTACTCCTTTGATGGTTTTTCCTCGTGACAACAGGGTTTAGTGGAGAACATGCTTATAGGGGCGCCAGGTTCTCCCCACCATTCTTCAGCAGCTTTCCTTACTCCAGGGGTTAACGGTCTATGACAATCTACCGCCTTCAAACAATCTTTATAGAAGGGGCAGAAAGTCATGTCTCTATAGGAGATCATGTATATCCTCCTTGTGATTCGGCTGCGGTTCTAGCATTCTTTATAGCCTGAGCCAGCTCATAAGCAATTTTTGTATCTTCAGTACGTCTTCCTATTTTCTTAGCGGTTTGTTCAAGTTGACACACTAACCAATTAGTTTCATTTACAGTAAGCCTTATTAGGTAATCAGGTGCTTCAGGTTTTACTCTTGTCACTCTAATCATTCTGGTCCACCTTCATGTTCACCTTTAATAAATGTACGGTCATCTACATTACACACATGGTAACCGTGTGCCCGTAAATGCTTAACAGTAGCTGGGTCATCCTCAAAGATAGTGATTATCTTGGTGGGGTCATACCCCAGTTGATGTAATCTTTCTAGCTTAACTTCAGCAGCAGGTCTACGATCCTTTTCTCCTCGCATCTCTAATCTATTATATAGTTGACCATCGATACCTTGTCTTGCTAACCATTTTATGGTCATCTCACGATTATTCTTACGGTCAGCTCTACCAGTTAATATAACTATCTCAACAAATGGATTAAGAGTTACTAGATGAAATAATCTAACCATTCCCTGAATAGGTATATCTTCTGGTGTAAGGCTATCAAAGGTGTCCCAACACACAGGTTTCTCCAATATATGGTGGAGTCTGTGCGTACAATTAGCTAAGGTTCCATCAATATCAAATACAATAACATTACGGTTATTCATTTAGGCACCACCTTGAACACAACACGTTCACCTGTGCATACCCATTTTGCCCATTTAGCAGGAGTTCCGGGGTGTAACGTGCCATCCCTATAATAACAAAGAACTGTATTCCCGGAGGTTTAGCTAAATCTTTATTATTACCAATATTAATTTTAGCTCTAAATGTATTAATGTCCATCTATCTTCTCCTTAGTAAGTAAAAGGGAGTCCTTATGGACTCCCATTAATATTATGCTGGTATTGGAAAACCAGTATATTTATCTTCCATTCTTCCATTAACCATAACAATTCTACAATTATGCTGCTTTTCTTTAGCTCTCAGCATATCTTGGGTAACGAAAGGAGTGATTCCTGCTCCTCTGGGGTGGCTGAGATGTCCAGGAGGGCCATTTAACAGTTTAGTAGCCCTACGGGTAGGGTTAGCTGCTCGGGGCTCCATATAACTGTTGTGTGTGGGTTTGCGTTTGAACCTAGATCTGTTACCCTTACGATTAGATGTAGTTCCTACAGTATCCCCAAACATCCCATGTTTAGCGGTATTAAATTTCTCATTCCCACTTTCGATCATAGACATAAGATAAGCTATGAAGTTTTTATTTTTAATATTCATTGGTATTCTCCGGGTTGAATGTAATGGCTCTAAGTTCATTGAGTTGTTGCCGATATTTCTCTAGCTCCTTACTGGCTTGAGCTTTAACAAAGTCAATCTTATCCTCAATATCTTTAATAGCTTGGTTAGTGATATTGCTACTATCAAGGTCAATATTAACTTCAAAAGGTGTTAGATGGATCCACTCATCTGGCACACAATTCTTATAATCTAAAGTAGCTAAAGTATTGCGGTGGTTCCCTTTTAGGAACTCAGCAGGGTCAGTAACAAATAGGTGTAATTTAAGTTTCATTATTTCTCCTAGCGCTTAACTATCTTGAGTAATGCCTTTGCTATTAAATCAGCGTGGCAAGGATTAGGGACACACCAACAAGATAGGGTTATTTCACCATTCTTCTTGAGAAGGTAAGCTAATCTTTCTATCTCATTAATGACATGAGTATTACCATTTGCGTATTGTAGGTTCAACCAATCCTTATATAGATCGATAGCTGTTCCACGACCATGTTCTTTAACAGTGAATGGGTTGCCTAAAGGTGAAGGACGGCCTACGTATTCAGCAGGCTCCTTAGTTTTCTTACAATGGACTACATTTACTGTATATTCACCCATTAGCTGAAATCTTTCTCATGTTTTCAGCCTTTACTCGACTAACCTGTCCACCCTCTATATGCATTAAGGGATAGTTACGCTCCCGGGTTGCTATAGAAGCATCCTCATGTGGCCACCAACAAGCTACAAAACAACGTTGATTACTTTTCTTGATCATATGTGTGTACATACTCTATCTCCAGGGTTAAGGTTTAAGGTAATACTTCTTCTGTATTAATAGCTTCTGATCCGTCAACTGTAAGGAATTTAAATTGAATACTTTCAATAGATTTAAGAGTTTCAATCATTGCTGTTACATGTGCCCATTCATTATCAGTATCAGGTGCATACTTGTCATATATGGCAAATAATATTTCTTTTTGAGGATCTTCTAATTTATAAGTAACCTCTTGGCTATCTAAGTAATCAATAAAGAGGCTATCCGTCTTATCAGTAATCATTACATCGTAAAAGAAAGCTATTTTTCGTATTTCTGAAGGTGTCATAATTATTCCCAGTTATTTTAAAGGTTCTATTGCTTTGAATTCGCCACAACCGTAATCGTAATCGTCCATTAGTTCCACTACGGGGTAATACCAGTCAATGTCTTCTAAGGGTTCTATGTGTTCTCCATTTCTAGCAGTGTTTACATATACTGGTGGGTACCTATGACAGAATCCTTCCCGCGTTATGAAATTACCTTCAGGGTCCTTACTACTTTGGGATATACGCATGTGGAAGCAATTTATACATTGTATTAAGGGTTCCATTATTCCTCCTCTTGTTTCATTAGAATTTCATTAAGACTATTCTTTAATAGGTGTATAGTTCTAGGTAATTGCTCATTATTAGGAATACATTCTGATAAATAAATATTTAAGGCGTATCGTAATTCTACTGCCTCATCAATAGATAATTCTATCTTGGTTATAAGATTAGTTACAATTTCCATAATTATTCCTTAAATCTGGGTTTATGCCTTATATTGGCTCGTGCAAGAGTATCAATTGCTTTAAAGACATTTCGTCCTAAAGGTAATACAGATGTTGTGAGGCTTTCTACCTGATCTATTCCTATTTTGAGTAGATCACGTAAGATTATTAACTCTCTCCTATCTAATTCAAGATTAAATTTAATTTCTTCTATGTGCTTTACATGAGTTCTCATAAATAACTATTCCTTTGAGTTTATATAGTAGGTATTAACATTATCTCGACAGACTCTATCTCCGGTATTAGCACCATTAGTGACCACACCTGTATTACCATCAGTGAATATAACTTTACAGTTAGTTTTACATTGGTTATAAATAACCTCTACTGTTCTACAAGAAGGGTCTACCTTCTCTACAAGGGCTATAGTAATGATAATAATACTGAAGAATAAGCCTATTAGTATTACTAGGGCTGATATAAATCTCATAAGGTTCTCCGATTTTATTACGTTTGGTGATACATTTCTCACATTGAAGTAACATGTGAAGTTTATAGTTAGGTACATATAACACTTCACGGCAGTTGTTGTTGATACAGTCTTTAGGTCTCAACTCCATAATTCTATCTCCAACTCTATCTCAAGGATCTCTGCGGGTGGCGATGAAGCCGAACGAACGAAGGTTCTTTCTCTAGGACTCTATCTCGAAGTTGTCCCGGGGCCCCGTCCTAGCACACTGCCAGGTACGGAGAGAGGTTTGCTCTTAAAGGGTAAGGGTAAACTTGAAGATGTTCCAGAGTATTGAAACACCAGCGACAGCGATGATCATAATAGAAATGATCTGCATAAATATTATTCTAGCTTTCATTAGTATTGCTTAGGATCATCAGGGTTGAAAGGCTCAACGTAGTCCCGATCATTCATGTAACCTTTATGTGCATTAGGTGGGAATGGGAATGGTGATTGCTTCTTAACAGGTTTACTTACTAGTTCAGGTAAGATAATGAAGAATATAGTGCAACCAAGTACAAAGGCATCACCATACATGCCCAAGTCAATAGCAATAAGGGTGATAAACAATACTATGCTCATCAGGTAACACATAATGCGGTGTAACATATTCATGAGATATTCCTTACGCAGCCTTGACCGTGCATTGCCTGCAACCTACGTGATTCGCGTTTAGCTGCATTATTAGAAGGGAACTTGGCGCCATTGATGGTACGCTGAGCTTCACCAGTGAAAACAACATTACCACTCATATCAATGATAAGATGATTCTTACGATTAAACTTAATGTCTTGCATAGCTATATTCCTTGTGTAGGATTTAGTGTTAAAGAGGATGAGCAGTTTGAACCATGCTCAGGGTTATTCATTAAGCTGCCTTAGCTTCCATTGTTTGCATACAGGCAAGGATACTGCGAACAGTTGAAAGGGGCAATATATAACCCTGTGTGCGTAGTCTCAAACAAGTGCGTTTAGCTGAGAAGCCAGCGTTGATACAATCCTCAATGATTTCAGAGGGTGACATAATTATTCTCCAGTTAAGTGTTAGATTAATCCATACACAAGGATCTCTAAAGCTAGGTATAAGGGTTATCAGTGATATTCCACCCCAATTTACGAAGCTGTACATATAAGTCTTCGGCAACATATGGCGCCAGGTTAAAAGTTACACGGGTGTTGTTGTTAAAGTCTTGAGTGACATTGGCTATGTCAACATCAGTGTCATACTCGAAGATAAACTGCCCTCCAATTTGATTGTTAATAAGGGTAATAGTTTGCATAAGGTTCTCCAACAGATTGAATGATGGTAATAGGTATAAGTAAACCCTCAGTGTTACCTAAGGGTTTAGTTTTAACTACTAAGCGGGTGCAGCTTTGCCTTTCGTGGGAGACTTAGCCTGCGATCGTTGGACATCACTAGGTAAGGATGCCATTTCCTGCTTTCTCTTAGCTTGGTAGGCTGCAAGGAAGGTCTTAGCCTTATCAAAGGATTCAGGACTAATACCATTAGCATCAGATTGTATGTCTTGTAATCTAAGTGCAAGGGTATTAATTGATTCCATTTCTGATAAGGCTGCTGCTGCTACACTTTTCTTTTCTACCACTACTGTTCTTTCGACAGCTGCTCGGGCTAAGTGGTTAATAGATAGCATAGTCATAGTAAGGGTGTCAGCCAAACTAATAATAAAGGTAAATATTGCTTTCAACATGTGATACTCCAGTTGACATATTAGTATTCAGAGAGTAATGTATATAATCCCCTCTGGAAGAGTTAAAGAAACTTAAGCTTAAATCATACTTAAGAGATAATGATAAAAATATTCAAGCTAAGCTTATAAAGTATTTATAAAGTAGTTATAAAGGTAGTAACTTAACTAATTAATACTACTCCAATACTCTCTAACCCTAAGTAAATAAAGGGAATACCCTAAGTAAATAGAGTATCCCCTTAGTATTACTAACTAATAAGAGCAGACAAGTCAGCAATAGGCTTAAGACCAGCTACTGCAGCTCGTTTGCGCTCTGGGTTAGGCTTACCATCACCCTGTTCAAGAAATACAGTATAAGTAGGGATTACTGTAAATACAGGCTTGCCTGCTTTACGTGCAGCTTTAGTAGCAGCAGTGTCAGGCTTACCTGATAACTGGTAAACGTGATCACTAAGTTCCGACTCTTTAGCCATACTTGCAGGAACAGCAGACAGACCACCAGAATTAGCATGGGCACGCATATCACCCAAGGTATTCTTGATGTTATAGTCATCCACAGTTTCAGATGAGAAAGATACTTTATTCACTGGATCAAAATCCATAGAAGTAAAGGTGATACCGCGAATCTTTTGAATAGGCATAATTAAATCTCCAATTGGAATGAAAAGTAAAGTTAAATAAAAGCTGGCCTATTTTAGCCAGCACGGGACACCACATCCTTTACGTACCACAGAGTTGGTTAATTCTCTGCAAGCATATTTGGGGTATCAGGTATATGCAACCTTAGCCAGTTCATTGGCAGTAGATGTATGTATGGGCTTAGTACACCATGATCACCCGTCACGAAGTTTCCCTCCGATCAGCATGTATGTGGTATACCCATACAACATCCGTACACAGGTATCTCAAGGGTAAGGCACTCACTAACACACGCGGAGCGTGCGAGAAGAAGGAGAGTGTACGCATGGCTCAGTGCTCGCACATGCCTGTATTGCCGTGTACAAGGCACGAGAGTAGCACTGTATGCTCTCACCTATACTAGGGCCAGGGTTAAGAGAGAAGAGGGCTAGTACACAGCCACAGGTGGATGCAAGCACAGGTCAGTAGTAGAAGAAGGAAGCGAGGACGAGCGGTAGACAGGGGACATAGGGGTGAGGTGGGGTGGGAGCTACCCCGGGGGGGTGGTTTGTCTTGTGTTGCTTTGATTTAGAGAGTACTGCATCAGTACCTACTTTAGTAATTTCTGAGAGCCCTTTCACAAAATAAATATTTTTAGCCTAACCCTACATCAGTACCTAGACTAGCTGATTTCTGTAATCCTAAATTTTAAAATTATTATATTTCTACTATGTAAGATTATTTACTAATCAAGTTTAAGATATGTCTTTACTGAGTTTACATTTATCCCTATTTGACTAGTCATACTACCCATATTCAACTAAGGTTAAACTAGAAATAGTTAGATACTTTCATTTAATGCAAGTTTCTGGTAGTTATCTAAGTTTATCCTCACCATGTAATTTGGGAGTTGTACTCCTGATATACCTTATTCCCTGTATTGTGGCATCCTGGAAAACTGGGTTACTATCACCACGAGAACCTTCTTAGGTTCGAGACTAATTGTAGAATAGGTTACTGACTATTTGGGGGTTAATGATCTTTATTTGTGATGAAATGGGCTATAGGGGCTTAATTGCCATTTATATGAGACAGTTTACTATTTCAAAAAAATATTATATGATGATCGTTCATTGTCTAACTTATGCTTGAAGGAGCAAACTAGAATGAGTAAGTTTACTACACGTGAATATAAGAATATTGCTAAGCGTCCAAGTCCTCGTCAGGTCCGTAAGGATCCAGAATATCCTGAGCTGAATGTTGCTGATGAAGCGGAAAAGAATATGACTAATCTCGGTGAGCAGGAATTTAAGGCTGCAGGGGAAAATATAGAAGATGAGGTGATTATTTATAAGGTACTAGATTCTGAGAATGGAGTTGATCCTCGTGAAGGTAATGGGGTAGTAACTGAAGTAAATCCTCCAGGCTCAGTTAATGGTGAAAATCCTCCTCTTAATTATGGGAGTATTGATAAATGAGTATTGGTGAAGAGAGAGTTAGGGTCAATTTTAATGTTGCTGGTTCCGGTGAGGTTGATGAAGTTAAATTAACCACAGCTGTCCTGATTGATGGTATGGAGGAGCTTAAGCATAATGCTCCTGAAGTTGCAAGGTGTGCAGCCTTAGCCCAGACACATTATGAAGTTGCTGCAATGTGGGCAGTTAAAGCCCTAACAGCTTAGGAGAATTGCTTGAGTAAACATGAATTAATGACAAAGGAGGTAGAGGGATCTACCCCTTTAACTCTTGAGCAGTTAAAAGCTGTTATGCCTGCAAGACAGAAGCAGAATGTTACTCAGGAATTTGTGGATCATCTTAATCAGATTGTTGAAGAACCTGAGTTTAGGGAACAGTTCAGGGAGAATGTAATTGGATATGTAGATGTTTTACAGGATCCTAATACATCTCTGAAAGGATATATACGGGCTGTTAAGTATGTTAGCTTTAAGATTATGGGATTCTCTAATCAAGAGTCATGGTTGCGAACATTCCCGGAAAGATATCAGAGATTAATTGATGAGGAGAAGCCTGAGGCTTATATCCGTAGTCTGGTATGTGCTTATAATAAGGGTAAGCTGGTTAATCAGATTCTGGAGCAAACTCTTGTTCCTACCTGGGTATTGAATAATGACAAGTTTCAGAATGCCATTAATGTTCAGGCAAGTTTGATGATTCACGCCAAGAGTGAGAAGGTTAGGACAGATGCCGCTAATAGCTTACTTACCCATCTTAAAAGACCTGAGGCTGCTAAAGTAGAAATCGATATTGCAGTGAAGGAAGAGGATTCTATAGGCGAGCTCAGACGTACTATGATAAAGCTGGGTGATGCTCAGGCTGAAGCAATTAGAAATCGTGTCATGGATGCTAAGGATATTGCTGAATCAGAAATAATTGAGGGTGAGGTTATAGAAGATGAGTTATAACCAGGTTCTTGTAGATATTGTAGATGTTGAGGATGTTAACGCTAGGACAGTTGTTCAATATCTAAATGAGATATCTTATAAAGTTCCTGATGACTATGTACCCTCACCCTTTGCCCTAGAGTTTGTTAACTTTATTAAGTTAGTAAATGGTAAAGATGGTGAGGAGAACAAGACCCCAGTAGTCCATTTATGGATGTTGGATCAAATTGTTTCTGAAGATAGGAATGGTAAGAATATAGCTAATCTCTGTGCTCGTGGGTTAGCTAAGACAACAGTACTTGCTGAGTACTTATTCTTATACCTCGCAGTATATAATGAGCTTCCAGGATTTGGTCCTGTACCGTATGCCCTGTATATTTCTGACTCTATTGAGAATGGTGTCAAGAAAATGAGACTTCGTTTGGAAAGACGCTGTGAAAATAGTGCTTTCCTTAAGAAGTATATTCAAGAATATCGGTTTACCGATATTCGTTGGTATTTTAGGAACACAGAAGGTCGTGAATTTGTAGTCACTGGTCATGGTGCAAAAACGGGCGTTCGTGGTACAGTAGAATTGAACACCAGACCCCACCTTGCTGTACTCGATGATCTTATATCAGATGAAGACGCTCGTTCAGCTACAGTTATTGCTTCAGTAGAGGCTACTGTATACAAGGCTATTAATTACGCTCTACATCCGGCACATAACTTAATTATATGGTCCGGGACTCCCTTTAATGCCAGGGATCCTCTGTATAAGGCTGTAGAGTCCGGGGCTTGGGTGGTTAACGTGTTCCCTGTATGTGAAAGGTTCCCTTGTACTCGGGAGGAGTTTGTAGGAGCTTGGGAAGATAGGTTTACCTACGAGTATGTGTTAGCTCAGTATAATACAGCCTTGTTAGTAGGTAAGATTGACACGTTCAACCAAGAATTGATGTTGCGGATTATGTCCGAAGAGGATAGACTTATTAAGGACCACGAGATCCAATGGTACCCAAGGACTCCCCTCCTCAATAATAAGCATAATTTTAATTTTTATATTACTACAGACTTCGCTACTTCAGAGAAAACCTCTGCAGATTTCTCGGTTATCTCAGTCTGGGCATATAATAGTAATGGTGATTGGTTCTGGGTAGATGGTGTTTGTGAACGACAGTTAATGGATAAGAATATCGATGACTTATTTAGGCTCACTCAAGAGTATTCGCCCCAATCGGTGGGCGTGGAAGTTTCGGGGCAACAAAAAGGATTTATCGCCTGGATTCAGTCAGAAATGCTTCACAGAAACTCCTATTTCTCATTGGCATCCGACAAATCCTCAGGAGAGCCCGGTATTAGACCTGCCACGAATAAGATGGAGAGATTCAATGTGGTCTTGCCACTTTTTAAAGCCCATAAGATATACTTCCCAGAAGAGCTTAGGTATACTAAGGCAATGGTCGAAGCTGCTGAGGAATTAAGTTTAGCTTCTCCAGGCGGATTTAAGTCAAAGAAGGATGATATTATTGATACAATATCGATGTTAGGTGCAATGACTGTCTGGAGGCCTAGCGAAGTAACTTCTGATCCCCAAGACTCTAAAGATATTTGGAGTGATTGGGAGAAACCTGACACATCAACAGCATTGGATTCCTATATAGTATGATTACTCTACATGATATTTTAACTGATCTAACCTATGGGGAATTTACTCACTTAAATATTGGTAATTTTCTTTCTGAGGAGCATGAATCCGAGCCAGACCCTAAAAGCTACGCCAGATTTGCTTCTAATATTAATTTAGGGCTTAAGGCAATCTATTCTGAATTCTTACTTGCCACAGGTAAAGTATATATTCAGCCAGATGAGTCAATAAATATCTACACCCTATCGTATGACTACGCTACTACAAACACTTCAAGTACCCAGCCCACTAAATATATTATAGATACTGTTAATACGCCTTTTGAGGATAATGTTCTCAAAATTGAGGGTATAATTGATGCAGATGATAATGTTCTTTTCTTAGAGGATAAATTTGAAGAGTTTCAGATAAAAACCCCAAATTATCGCAGTATTGAGTTGCCGTGGCCTAATGAATTTGTAGGATTACTTACTGTACAGTACAGGGCTACACATCCTAAGATTTTATTTGATGCTACTATGCTTCCTGAAGACATAGAGGTAGCAATACCCCATGCTTTGCATGAAGCTTTGTTGTTTTATGTAGCCTCACGACAATTCTCCTCTCTACGTAATGAGAATGGTCAAGAAGGTAATGATTTTTACCAAAAATACCAAGCTAAAATGGCCGATGTGCGGCGACAAGGCTTGTACATACAAAAAGAGCCTAGTAACTGGCGCTTTAATGCTAATGGGTGGGTATAATGTTTAGTCCAATCTTACAACCGATAACTCAGGGAATTCTACAGAGTATAAATAAATTAGATGGGGGCAGT
>Ga0209414_1000791_pt1 | contig 15375 bp, 18 predicted proteins | sample LakVidmifraction_4_FD_181154 | JGI IMG/M metagenome (GOLD analysis project Ga0209414, IMG submission 181154) | Hypersaline microbial communities from Lake Vida, Antarctica - Brine Hole Two &gt;0.2 micron (SPAdes) (version 2) | ecosystem: Environmental > Aquatic > Non-marine Saline and Alkaline >... | reverse complement strand
TAATCTCGCGGATGCGTTCTTTAGGCACTTTATTTATTAGGTGATTATTGTGAAGATGAACGGCAAAATCACAGTGAAGGCCTTCATCACGGGAAATCAATTCATTGGAAAAGGTGAGTCCTGGCATCAGTCCTCGTTTTTTAAGCCAGAAAATAGAGCAAAATGCGCCGGAGAAGAAAATTCCTTCTACTGCAGCAAATGCGATCAATCTTTCCGCAAAAGAATCAGATTCAATCCATTTTAAGGCCCATTGTGCTTTTTTCTGAATTGCGGGGAAATAATCGATGGCTTTAAAAAGCTTGTTTTTCTCTGTTTCGTCCTTTACGTAGGTGTCTATCAACAAGGAATAGGTTTCAGAATGTATGTTTTCCATCATGATCTGAAAGCCATAAAAGAATTTTGCTTCTGAATATTGCACTTCATTCACGAAGTTCTCGGCCAGGTTTTCATTTACAATTCCATCTGAAGCTGCAAAAAAGGCCAGGATGTGTTTGATGAAATAGCGTTCGTCTGAATTTAGTTTGTTTGTCCAGTCGCTGAAATCCTGATGCAGGTCTATTTCTTCGGCGGTCCAAAAACTGGCTTCCATTTTTTTATAATAATCCCAAATATCGTGGTGTTTAATAGGAAATATTACAAAGCGGTCTTTGTTTTCCTGTAAAATGGGTTCAATTTGCGCCATAAAATTTTGTTTTTCAGATGGTTATATTCGCTTCTAATATCCTGCTTTAACAAATATTGGAAAATCAAATGGAAATTAAAATAGGTTGGTAGAAACGTTTTTAACAAAGTTTTTAACAATGCAAATCATCTGTAAGGTCAGTGATCTTGGGAATAAAAATTATTAATGAACTGAAGGTGAGTTTCTTATAACTTGTTAATAACTGTAGTAACGTAAACTTTTAACATTTATGATCTAAAGAATAAACTACCAAGATGTTAAAACAGTATGAATTTAGGAGGATAAGTGGATCAAAGGGGCAGGCATAAATTTTAATTAGTTTTTAAAGAATCGTGCTTAAATTTGTTGTTCCCTGATCAAAAGGTAAAATGTACTGTTTCTTCTTCATTTTTTTAAATTCAAACTATTAAAAAACAGTATAAAATATGAAAGTGGTTCAAAAACAACTATAATGGCAGATTCAGGTAAATTTGGAAAAAAGGATTCGATAAAATATCGGAGTCATATAATAACCGATATAAATTTATCAATACAATTTGTACAGGCAATAGAGGATGGATTATATTAAATTCATTTAAAAAAATAAACGGAACTAAATAGTTCATAAAATTGGAGTTCCTTTAATTTAAGCATGTTAGGTAGTCAAAATTTCATGAAATGATTAGTTAAATATTTTTAAACCATTCATCAAAATATTTACCCAAAACAGGAACGGGTTTAATTTCGTTGTTAATTGCATTTATAAGCCCAAGCACCCATAATAAAAGCAGAATAATTGATCCCAGGAAGCTGACAATCCAGCCTAAAATGGGGATCATCCCGATAATAAAAAGCGCGACACTGCAAAGCACCAATCCTAGGGATTGTCTTATGTGGTAGGAGGAAAATTCGTGTTTCTTGTCGTTGTTCAACAAAAAGGCTATAACCAAGCCTATAATGGTGAGATAGGCGATTATTGCTATGTTTTTGGGGTCATAGCTGTTGCTTTTGTGTTCTTCGGCATTTAAAGGTTCTGTCTCTTCCATGATTGAAAATATTAAGGTGTTATTTTATTAATTTCCGGCAAGACTCTTATAATCACTTTTTCGCAGTATTACCGATTGTTTTTCCAGAGCTACGCAGGTCATAACTAGATTGTTTTTTGCGTTTTTTTTATCCTCCAGGATCATTTGCATCATTAGTCCTTTTCCGTCTTCAAACCATTCCGGGTCAAAGTTGGCTGGCAATTTGGTTTTACCTGATTTATAAATATCCATAAAATTAATATCCGGCTCACTGGTAATATAAAAAGTGTAAACCCCATCTTTATTTTCAGCCTCAAATCCGTTGCAATCATAGCCCATGATTGTTTTGCTGTCTATTTTCTTAAAGGAGTATTTATCGCGTTCATTTTCAGTTTCCATTTCATCAAAAGAAGGCGGTGAAATTTTGGAGGCAGTGATCATTTTGGTTCCTTTTGAATTCATATACATCATCATCAAATTCCTGGAAACATCCATTACCATAAACATCTCCTCCGAATTTGGGAGTTTAAACCCGAAATAAGAAGCGTCTTTTTTAAGGAAATAATTAATTGTGGTTTCCCCTTCCTTACTTTTCATGAGAAGCCCATACATCCATTCAAATTCATATTTTTCAGGAACTTCTGATAGGTCTGCCTGCGAAGCTCCCATTAGGAAACCGCTTTTATTCTCCCCGGGATCCATCGCTTTATCAACAGCTTTCCCGGCCTCAGCAGCTGCTTTGTCGGCTATTTTGTCAGTTACCGTTTGTTCCACACGGGTTTCAACTTTTTTCTTCAGGTTTTTTAATAACTGTGCCTGAGAGGGGATGAGGAAGAATACCATCAAGACCCCTGTTAAAATTAGTTTTTTCATAGGTGTTTTTATTAATTTTTAATTGTCATAAAGTGTTCCGATAATTCGGGATGCAATTTGCATATCTTCATCGGTGTTTGTATCGTATTGCCGTTATGCTCATTTTATAACATCAAATTTTTAAAATGTGTTTATTTTGAATAAACCGTAAAACGGACAAAAGCCCCTTCAATTGGCCCGATAATCATCATGGTAAATTTAAAAATGGGGAGGGAGTAATGTTTTGCTCTTAAATATACAAAAATAATTGTTGCTTTAAAAACATTAAATGGCTGATAATAAAGGTTATATGATTATTTTTTGCCGATAATTTGGTTTTCGCTGTTTTGATAAACTGATTATAAAAAGGTTGACAAAGAATTAATCTTGGATTACCTGCCACAGTAAATTTTCAGGTAATTTTTCAAGTTTGGTCACTTCTGTTTTTGAAGGATAAACTTTTCCATTTTGGGAGGTAAAAGTTTCAACAATATCATATTTTATAATATTCCAGCCTTGATTAAGTTTCAGGTTCATTTTAAGGATATCGTCATACATTTCTTCCCCATTTCCGGTATAGGTTGGATTAGTGCAAATCCCGTTTATACTTGCGGGTTTTTCAGTAAAAACCCATTTTAAATAATAGCCTTTGGAAACATTGTCTTCCCCATAAGAAAAAAGCCATTGGGCTATTTCAGGAGTGCTAACAGCATATAGGATCCCGAAATCTGCCTGTCCGTCTTTATCTGTAACACTTAGTTCGGGTAGTCCTGCCAAAAGGGTTTCTCCAAAGTCTATGGTGATCTTATCTTCCCCGATGCAGCTAAATGTAGAAGACACGGTATTATGTTGAATTTCCCAACCTTTCGGAGCTTTTTCCTCCGCCTTCTTTGCCATTAAATTAACGGTATTAATATAGTCTGCATCTAAGGGAATAAGGATGTTTCCCTGAAAATTAATAGTTCCCAACTGGCTTTTTTCCCCGCTAAGCATATCGTAGAATGTTATTAAGCCGTCCCCGTTGGACCAATTTTTAACGGTGCCTTCCAATGAGTTTTGTGCCGAAGCAGAATAGCAGATTAACCAACTAAACAGAATGGCTGAAAGTAAATAATGTAAATTTTTCATCTCATTTTATTTTTAAGCAGGAAAATGTACGGTTAAATAAGCTGTGAAAATTACACGCTGTTTTTTAAATTTCCTATACAGGTTTTTCCCCATATTAAGGACAAAGGGAACAAGTATTTAACCTGGCAGGACTTTAAATCTTGTGGTTCGCTTTTTAACTGCCTGAATTTTAAATAGAAGTAAGGTTTTTCTAAAAGTTTTAAGAAAACTTAAAAAGCAACAAAAATTTTGTGATTCTTTGTGCTTTTGTCGCAAATAAGACAATTGGTCTTGATCCTTAATTTTGCCACAATGGATCTAAGACTCAAAGTTGCACAAAAAAATCATTTAACTTTCCTCAAACGTCTATTTCAGAGTTTTTTAATTAGTTAGAGATCAGAAAAGTGTATGTTTTTATTAAATGAATTTTTATGAAAAAGACCCTAGGTGAGATTTCACAGAATTATTTTTGATTCTGACTTAGAAATTTTTGGGATGCTTTTTTTGATATAAAGTTACGATCAAAGGCTTTTTGGGAAGTTCCAAAGAAGCTCAAGATTGAACTTAAATAATGGTTTAGATCCCTCGTGTTTTGGGTGCTTTTGAGGCGATAACAACATTTAGATGGAGTTTGGCCAAATAAGGCACTAAGGCAGAAAATTGAACTAATTTTTTAATTTCCTCTAAACTGAAGTTTATTTTTTGAAAGATTCTGCAACTTTTTCCAATTCCATGTACCAGTCTTCTCCAAATTTGCGGATAAGCGCATCTTTGACGAATTTATAAATGGGAACCTGAAGTTCCCTGCCCAAAGAGCAGGCGTCATCGCAAATATGCCAATGGTGATAGTTTACGGCAGAAAATTCAGAATAATCCTGCACCCTTACCGGGTATAATTCACAGGAAACGGGTTTCTTCCAGGAAATCACGCCTGCAGCGTTGGCCTGTTCTATCCCGCAAAGTGCGATCCCTTTTTTGTTAAAAGTAACGTAAGCGCAATTGCTGCCATTTACAAGCGGGGTTTCCAGATCCCCGTCTTCGCCGGTAATGGATGTGCCCTGACGGTCAATAGCTTCAATTCCCTCAGGACTTAAATAAGGTTTAATCCTTGGGTAGATCTCTTTCAGGATCTCAGTTTCTGCTAAATCCAGAGGAGCTCCTGCATCGCCATCTACGCAACAGGCGCCCTTGCAGGCTGAAATGTTGCACACAAAATCCTTTTGGATGATATCTTCAGAAACGATTGTTTTACCTATTTGAAACATGGCGCAAAGATATTTAATTAACTTAATTTTAAACTACTATTATCCACTTAGTTAAGATAGAAAGTTTAACCAAAACTTTCGGGTTAAAACATCAGGGTTTCCGGTTTAAAAATTTTACTTTTGCCGTTATTTTAATGCGCATCGATATGTTAAAAATGGATTTTAGGGAAATTGCCACTGCAAGTATGATATTATTTGCAGTAATTGATATTATTGGAAGCATTCCCATAGTTATTGATCTGAAGGCAAAAGTAGGCAGGATACAAAGTGAAAAAGCATCCATTGTTGCTGGTTTACTGATGATTATGTTTTTATTTTTGGGGAAGGAAATTTTAAACCTTATAGGGATAGATGTTAACTCCTTTGCAGTTGCAGGTTCATTGATCCTGTTTTTTCTAGCCCTGGAGATGATCCTGGGAATTACCCTTTATAAAGATGAGGAACCGGCAACAGCAGCGGTTGTGCCATTGGCATTTCCGTTAATAGCAGGAGCGGGGACCATGACGACATTACTGTCCCTAAGAGCAGAATATGAGGCCATTAATATTATTGTGGCTATTATTATCAACATTGTATTTGTTTTTATAGTTTTGAAATCTTCGGGGAAAATCGAGAAATTTCTTGGGAAACAGGGAATAAATGTGATTCGAAAAATATTCGGTGTTATCTTATTGGCAATCGCAGTAAAATTGTTTGCCTCTAATATTCAGAGCTTATTTAAATGATAATGAACACTTTCGATAATACTTATTGTCGGAGTTCGTTATAAAAGATCAAAGCTTGTTATCGGGTTATAAAAATTTATTTATGAAATGAGCATGTAGTAAATTCGATGTAAACACTGATAATGTTATGCGAATTACTTCCGATAGCCCCGATAGCTATCGTGTGACCAATAAAGAACAGGAAATATCTACAAAATGAAAATATTCATCTATATTTTAATGGCATTAGCCATTGTGGTGGTTGCTTATAATCTTACCGTCCTCAATTTTGACACCTTGCTAGTTGGCGATAGTTCTGTTGCTTTGATAGGGATCCTCGCGGCAGGTTGCGTAATTGTTTTACTGAGCATTCTTCTCACCTCAAAGGCAATTGAGCGGAAAACCAAATTGTGATAGATTTGGATTTGCTAATTATGGGCGGAGGCACTGCTGGTATGTCCTGCGCCTCAATTTTAGGTTCTGCGATGTACAAATCCTATGCCGAAAACAGGAAAGTAGGAATAATCTTTCATTAAAAAACTTCCGATCTTCAAAATGCGCTCTTCAATAATGTTTTGGGTTTGCCTGCAGGAACCAAAGGAGAGGTTCTGTTAAAAGATGGCTCCAAACAATAGAAGAAACTCTATCCCAAGTTGGTTCAGGTCCCTAAAGAGAGGGTATTGAGTGTAATTCCGGAACTGTCTGGCTTCACTGTAAGAACAAACAAAAACAGCTATCATTCAAACAAAGTTGTCATTGCTGCAGGATGCTCAAAAATGCTGAAAATTAAAGGGCTGGTAAAAACAGGGTCCAACTTAAAAATGAAGATCATCTGGCAGCGCCAAATTTATATGTTGCGGGAACCCTGACCGGTCACAGGAGCCAGTTTGCTATAGCCAGTGGCAGCGGAGCAGCGGTTGCTACCAATATTTAACCGAATGGAATAAAGGAAGGCATACTAAAGTACGCGATAAACTAAAATAGGGTGAAGTAAGTAATTACAGTAACTGGCAGGGCAGCTATCATAAGAATGATAAATACCTGGTGTATCTTTCTGAAAACCAGGGTTCTTTTTAACTTGTCTTTGAACTTGGGGTCTGTTGAAGATTCTAATTGTTCCTGAATGGCTTTCAGGGGAACATTGGACGATTCTACAAAGATCTCCTTCTGTAAAAACAACAATGCGCTGTTGTCTAACAGTCTAAATATCACCGCTATTATATAGAAAAAAAGCGGGGATAACAGTAAAAAGATAGAAGTATAATCATTATAGGCATCCATACTGACGAATATACTAGTTTGTATTAGATAATTCGATTACTTTCTTAACAATTCGGTCATCGGCATTAATTATCCGTTGAAATTCATCTGAATCGAATAATTGTTCGGCCATACTTGCCTTCAAATAGCTTCTCAACAAAGGTTCATAAATATCAATTTTAAACTTCAGATTTTCACTAATTGCAAATTGAAAGAAATCCGAGATTACCTTTTTGGTGATGATTTCTTCATTTTGGAAATCAGTTCGGGTTAGGGAATTATAATAATCCCGGTCTTTTTCCAGCACTTCAAAGACAAATCGATTTAAAAATCCGCTGTGCAGGATAAAGGTCAGGTTTTCCCTTTCCAAATTAGTATCCTTGGGAACAAAAATATCAGGAATAATTCCTCCGCCACCATAGACAATTTTTCCACCCGGAGTCACATATTTTAAGCTATCGGTAACGTGGATGCTATCTGCGTGTGCCAGTTCCCCATTTTTAAAACGTCTTGCATAATCGTTAAAATAAGATTCATTGCCCAGTTTGTAGGATTTCTGAATGGAACGCCCTGTTGGGGTGTAGTACCTTGCAATGGTAAGCCTCACGGCGCTGCCGTCTCCCAATTCCATCTCACGCTGAACAAGCCCTTTTCCATAGGAGCGCCTTCCAATAATGGTTCCCCTGTCGTTGTCCTGTAAAGCCCCTGCCACAATCTCGCTTGCCGAAGCAGAATTTTCATTGATAAGAATAAAGACCTCATTGTTTTCAAAAGTACCTTTGCGGCTGGAATAGGTTTCTTCAATAGTTCCTTTCCTGTTTTTTGTGAACAAGATCAGCTTACCGTCTTTTAAAAACTCATCTACAATATTGATGGCTTCAGAAAGGTATCCCCCGGGATTGTTCCTCAAATCTAGTGCGATTTTTGTCGCTCCCCTGGATTTTAGTTTAGCCAGGCTTTCCCTGAATTCTTTATAAGTAGTTTCTGAAAAACGGTTTACCTTGATATATCCCAGTTCTTCGGTAAGCATATAAGCCGCATCTACACTTTTAAGCGGTACCCGTGATCTTTTTACATCAAATTTAAGCAGATCCTTCAGACCTTTCCTGAAAACGGTGAGCGTAACCATAGAATCTTCTATCCCTTTAAGTTGGGTTATAATAGAATCGTTGGTCATTTTTTTGCCAAAAAGCTGTTTATTGTTCGCATAAAGAATTCGGTCACCTGCCTTGATTCCGATTTTTTTACTCGGTCCTCCTTCAAGAGGCTGGATCACAACAATTGTATCATTAACATTATAAAAACTAACTCCAATGCCTACAAAATCCCCTTTCATATTTTCGGTTACGCTGGCATATTCCTGTTTTGGTATATAAACCGAATGCGGATCCAGATTTTCCAGGATACTGTTTACCGTAACATCTACGATGCTGTCGGTATTTACCTTATCCACATATTCATAGTCTATATAATCTATGAGCCTGTTGAGTTTTTCCTTTTTAGGGTTGGAAGAAAATAGGTTTTGAGTAGGGGTAAAATTGAGTTTTGCACCTAACAGGACCCCTGCGGCACAAGCCAATCCCAATAGGAGAGGAAGATATATTTTCGATTTTTTTATCAATTGTCCAATTCAGTTATCTGACAGAGTTCTACCCCGGCTTTTTTTAAAAATTCAATTCCTACATTATCCTTATAATCTATATAGTACACAAGCCTTGTAATCCCGGCCTGATGTATGAGTTTGCTGCATTCCTTACAGGGAGATAAGGTAATATACAGGGTTGCTCCCCTGCAGGATTGTGATGAAGCGGCTACCTTTAAAATCGCATTTGCTTCGGCGTGAAGCACATACCATTTGGTAACGCCTTCTTCATCTTCGCAACAATTTTCAAAACCGGTGGGGGTTCCGTTATATCCGTCGGAAATTATCATTCTATCTTTCACAATAAGTGCGCCAACCTGTTTGCGTTTGCAGTGAGAAAGTTTGCTCCATTCCCGGGCGATCCTCAGGTAAGCTTTGTCGTATTTAAGTTGTTTCTTTTTATGCATAATTTTAAAACTGATCCCGGTTTCCTTCTCAAGCTTTACTCATATTAAAAGACTTAGGCTCTCTAAAGTATTGCAAGGTGTAGATTAAAACAATTTATAGGCGTTAAACTTTTACAAAATCACATGGATGTTATCCATTAAAATTGGCAAAATCACCCCTATTACTATGGAGGAAATTACCAGGATCCAGTCCCTTCTTGTAATATTGAGAATATTCTGGAAAATAAATGCAAGTATAAGTACAGATATCGCCACAATTATAAGGGCTGCTTCAATCCCTAAGGCGAATTCCATCAGTGGGAGAAACTTGTTTTCGGTATTTGATGCGATCATTTTGAAATAGGTGGAAAATCCCAATCCGTGGATTATTCCGAAGAAGGCAGTGGCAAAATATAAAAGACCCGCACTCCTTTGTTTTTCCTTTTTTTTGGCGAAAATAATATTATAGAGCGCCGTGATCAGAATAGTAATGGGGATCAACAATTCCACCCATTTGCTGCTGAGGCTCATAAGCCCATAAACCGATGAAAACAAGGCTAGGGTATGCCCGATGGTAAAGATGGTGACCAGCCATAAAACGCGTTTCCAGCCGGCAAAAGAATAAGCGACCACCAAAACGATTAAAAATAAAATATGGTCGTAAGCCTGCCAATCCAATACGTGTTCAAGGCCTAATCTAACGTATAACCAAAATTGAGACATAAATTTAGAAATGTTAAGGCCCGAAAGTACGATTTAGTTGTTTAGTATTGAGAATTTAGACTTGGGATATTAGATATTAGAATATAGAGAAGGAAATAAAGAGAAAAGAAAATAGAACATAGAGAAGAGAATATAGAGAAGAGAGAAGTCTTTTTCTCTCTTCTCTATATTCTTTAGTCTCACATCTATTACAAAATATAATCTGTGCTTACAAAGTTAGAATCTTTGCTTTCCAGCAATTGCTTGAGGATCTCATTGTTGATTTCATTGTCTTTGGAGGCTAAAAAAGTCCTGATGGAGAACGATCGCAACGCGTCATGAACACTCAGCGTTCCCACGGCAGAATCTTTGCGACCTGTAAAAGGGAACACGTCCGGGCCACGCTGGCAGGCAGAGTTCAGGTTTACACGACATACAAGGTTGACGAAAGTGTCAATCAGCGAAGCGAGTTCCTTTACATCTTTGCCAAACAGGCTTACTTGTTGTCCGTAATTGGAATTTGCAATTTCATCCAGCAATTCCTGAATATCGGAAAATGGTTTTATGGGAATTACGGGCCCAAACTGCTCCTCCTTATAAACCCTCATTTCCGGGGTTACGGGATACAATACCGCTGGAAAAATATAATTTTCAGAAGTTCCCCCTCCTTTTTTATTTAAAATTGAAGCCCCTTTCTCCAGAGCATCGTCAATAAGTTCCTGGATATATGCCGGTTTTCCGGGTTCCGGCAGGGGAGTAAGCATCACCCCTGTTTCCCATGGATTTCCGAATTTTAAAGCATCCACCCGGGCAGCAAATCGTTTATTAAACTCTTCCCTGATATCCTCATGAACATAAATAATTTTGAGGGCAGTACAGCGCTGACCGTTAAAAGATAAAGTCCCCGAGATACATTCGTCAATAGTGAGATCCAGATCGGCATCTGGCAGGATAATCGCCGGGTTTTTGGCTTCCAGTCCTAATACCAACCGCAGCCTGTTTTTGAAGGGATGCTGGTCCTGCAAAGCGATAGCTGAGGAGCTGTGCCCAATTAACGCCAAAACGTCAATTCTTCCGGATTTCATTATAGGCACGGCTACTTCCCGGCCCCGGCCGTAAAGAATGTTGACCACTCCTTTTGGGAAACTGTCCCTGAAGGCTTCCAGTAATGGAGAAATAAGCAAAACCCCGTGTTTTGCCGGTTTAAAAATAAGGGTATTTCCCATAATTATAGCCGGGATCAATAAAGCGAAGGTCTCATTTAAAGGATAATTATAAGGCCCCAGGCAAAGTACTACGCCCAAAGGCCCTCTGCGAATATGAGCGTGCACATTATCGCGTTTTAAAAATTTGGCGCTATTCCTGTCCAGTTGTTTGTAATCTTCAATAGTGTCGTTGATATACTCCACCGTCCTGTCAAATTCTTTCTGAGAATCGGTGAGGGTTTTTCCTATTTCCCACATCAATAAATTTACAACTTCCTCACGTTTGGTCTTCATTTGTATTACAAATTGCTCCATGCAGGCAATTCTTTTGGAAACTTTCATAGTTGGCCAATCTCCCTGGCCTTTTCCATAAGCGTCACAGGCAGCATGAAGGGCTTCCAGGGCAGTAGCTTCGTCCATATGCGGAACGCTTCCCAATAAGGTTGGCTTATATGCTTCGGTAGATGAAATTGTCGAATATACATTGTCTGTTTTGCCTTTCCAGGTGACTAATTCCCCATTGATCAGGTATGTTTTTTGGTGCAGCAGCTCTTTAATTTGAAATTTTCCGGTATTCTTCATGTTTAATATTTTTTATCAATATTTCTATTCTGTAACCTTTATAACAATTTTTTTTAAGATTTATTTCCAAAAGTAAAAAATTAGGATTTATAGGCAAGTTTTTGGCTATTTTAATTCAGTTTTGGACTTATTGTAATATATAGGTCATAACTTTAATTTAGTGAGGAGTGAGGAGTGAAGAGTGAAGAGAGGCTCCGAAGGGTAATTTGGGATTCGTTAATTTGAATTTTTTCACCCTGATTACGGGAAACCGTAAAGAAACTCTCCCATCCCGCTTTACTTTTGGATTATACAAAATAAGCTCTGGGGATCAATTGCTTTGTTTTAGGGAATAAAGTAAGGATCAAACCCGGGGTGTATTTTTTTAACATTTCTCACAGAGACAGATAATGAAACAGCTTCTTTTGGCAATTATAAGAATGTATTGGAATTTGGTGCCCATTTATAAACGCGGACCCTGCCTGTTCAAAAATACCTGTTCCCATTATATTTACGATCAAACCGCTGCCTATGGCTTTATTGCCGGGATAAAAGCATTTTTATTTCGCTATTTAAATTGTCGTGGGGGATTCTCACTGTTTAAAAACCCACACACCGGAAAAACCCAAATGGTCCTTAGATCTAATAAAATAATTGGAGAAGATGAAATCGCACCACGTTTTTTGAGGAAGGAAAAATAAAAGTAATATCTCAGAGATTATCCAGGAAGTGTAGGGAACAAGATTGATAAGTTTTTCACAAATACCTGTTTCAATTCCCATTCCTGTGTGTTTTAATATAATTCACAATTGGCACATCTGCTTCTGCCCAATCCAAATCTTTTAATTTATCTAAACTAAGCCATTTTATTTGTTTATGTTCTGCCAATTGGATCTCATGACTTAAACTTTTACAGCGAAAGGGAATAAGTTCAATGCTGAAATTTGCAGAATAGCTGTGTTTAAAGGATGGCAGTTGTTCCAGAATGTCTATTTCAATTCCCAGCTCTTCCCTGATCTCCCTTTTCAGGCAGGCTTCAAGGCTTTCATTTTCTTCAATTTTGCCGCCGGGGAATTCCCATTTCAGGGGAAGTTTCATTTTTTCGCTTCGCTGCGCGCAAAGGATCTTTCCATTGTTCTCAATGATGGCACAGGTTACCAGGAGCATAAACAGTATTTTAAAAATCTTGAATTTAGAATAAATACATTATCTAATCTGTAATTGAGGTGCCTAAAGTCTTAAGTGTGTTGAGGTATGAGAAAAAAACAGAAATTGAGGACAACTTTTCTTCAGGCAATTTAGGTGCTTAAATTTTATAAACTGATCTGTTACTCTCAAACTTAGCCGAAAATTTAAGTATGCCTATTCCAATTCAATCCTGTCAATTTCCAGGGCAAAGGTTTCTGCTGTTTTATTGGCTATCAAAAAGGCGATCTCTTCCATACTTTGGCCGGGATAATATGGGATATCCAGTTTTCGGCCTCTAAAGGACGGGTACATAATTGCAAAGGGGATTTCCACTGTGCTCCAGGCTGCGGTGGTTTTAAAAGTTGCGATATACGCATGGGAATCCCCGGCGCTGCTTTTAACCCTGAATTGGTAGGATTTTCCGTCCCCTTTAACCCGCAACTTTATATTGGTAAATTCTCCCACCGGTTTTGAATCAAACCGGTAACGCACCGATGAAAACCCGCCGTTATTTTCCATAGAAATTTGGCCTTTAAAAAGTCCGTGACCTTCCGGGGTCAGGCTGAAAGATCCGTTGGAGCGGCCGCCCATCACCACATCATCTACAACAACCCAGTTGCCGGGTTCACTTTGGGCATTAAAATCGAATAAGACCATTGTTTTTTGGAGTGTTAGAAAAAAACACAAGCAGAGAATGACTTTCATGTTTTTCGGTTTATGTTGTCAAATATACTCTTTTGCAGTTTTCCGGGGGAATTGGAAATCACGCTTTAGAGTCATTAAAAATTGCTGAAGAAACTTCACACGAAAAAAGATCCACCTAAAAAAGCGGTGGATTTTTTTTTCTGTGGGAAAGTTCCGGATCGTCTGCCTTCAGAAAATAAATTATAGTTCTAAAACAGCGTTTTCTGTCCCTGCATATTCGTTCCACTGGAAACGATCGGCTTCAGCTTCATTAAAGAAATTCCCGTCTATAAGGTATCTGAACTCATAGGAATTCTTCATCGGAAAATTAAAGGTCCCTTTAAATGAGCCGTTTTTTAACTTTTTCAATTCGTTTTCCTTTGGGTCCCAATTGTTGAAATCACCCACTACGGTAACATTTTTTGCATCTTGTGCAGGAACGGTAAATGTGACTTTGCACATTGGTTTTGTCTTTAAAAATTGTTTTGCAATTCCCATATCTTTTGAATTAATTAAGCTGTAAATAAACATTCTAAATTCCTGTGTAACAATGATAAATATCATATTTAAAAATTTAATGAAACTGAAGGACCAATTATTTCATACAGGCAAAACAGCAATTTTAAACTAAAAAAAATCCATCTCAAAAAGAGATGGATTTTTTCTTAGGTCTTCAGTCTTCAAACCTTGTTACTCAATTTTCAAAAAAGGCTTACATCACAAATTTAGAGCTGATGGATTCATTGTTGTGTACCCTTTTCATAACATCGGCAAACAATTCGGCACAGCTTATCACCCTTATTTTTTTGCTTGGTTTTGCAAGCGGGATGGAATCGGTTACGATCAATTCCAACAATTGTGAATTTTCTATTCTTTCATAAGCTTCTCCGGAAAGGACAGGATGCGTACAAATGGCCCTAACGCTTATTGCGCCTCTTTCCATCATCACATCGGCGGCTTTGGCAAGTGTTCCCGCGGTATCTACCATATCATCCACCAGCACTACATTTTTTCCGGTTACATCCCCTATAAGTTCCATATGCGAGATAACATTCGCCTTGGCGCGTTGTTTATAACAAATCACCACATCGCTTTCCAAAGCTTTGGAATAGGCATAAGCCCGTTTTGATCCGCCCATATCGGGGGAGGCAATGGTAAGATTATCCAGGTTCAGACTTTTCAGGTAAGGTAAAAATACGGTGGAGGCAAAAAGGTGATCTACCGGTTTTTCGAAAAATCCCTGAATTTGATCAGCGTGCAGGTCCATGGTGATAATGCGGGTTGCCCCGGCGGTTTCCAGAATACTGGCTACCATTTTTGCCGCGATTGGCACACGGGGTTTATCCTTTCTATCCTGACGTGCCCAGCCGTAATAAGGAATAACAGCCGTGATATGGCGTGCGGAAGCTCTTTTGGCGGCATCCAGCATAAGCAGCAATTCCATGAGATGATCTGCTCCCGGATTGGTGGAACCAACAATAAATACACGTGCTCCGCGCACAGATTCTTCAAAGGAAGGCTGAAATTCCCCATCGCTGTAATGGCTGGTTATTACGTTTCCAAGGGGAATCCCATAAGCTTGTGCTATTTTCTCAGCCAAAACCTGACTTTGAGTGCAGGGAAAAATCATGGCTTGGTTAATTGCATCGGGCATATTGAGTTTGTTTTGAGAGTTAGTATTGTACTTTAAATGTATAGCCCTGCAAATTTATAAATTAATTCCTTTCCAACTGTCCTACCGGGTGACTACTTCCTGTTAAAAGTTGAAAGCCTTGGCTTGAGGGAGTTTGAAGAGGAAAGTGGAATCTATTGCCGCTTCGGCAGGCATTTGATATCCCTAGAGCTTTTAAAAAATAAAATTCACAGAATTATGATTGGGAAACAGAATTTTTTTTTAATTTTGCCCTCCACTTGCTCGAGTGGCGGAATTGGTAGACGCGCTGGATTCAAAATCCAGTATTTTCGGATGTGCGGGTTCAAGTCCCGCCTCGAGTACTAAAGGGTTTAGATGAATTTCTAAACCCTTTTTTAATTTTTTAGGTACAACATAGGTACAACATTTTGCTGTTTTTCTTTCCCACATTTACTTTCATATTATATGATAGTAAATGAAATAATATTTTATTTTTCAAA